>Ga0114979_10001648_pt1 | contig 15052 bp, 16 predicted proteins | sample S_140625_EF_Meta_FD_87315 | JGI IMG/M metagenome (GOLD analysis project Ga0114979, IMG submission 87315) | Freshwater microbial communities from Lake Simoncouche, Canada to study carbon cycling - S_140625_EF_MetaG | ecosystem: Environmental > Aquatic > Freshwater > Lake | place: Lake... | reverse complement strand
TAAATTTTAATATTAAAAATTTACCAGAAGTAAAATATTCAGAATTGAATACTGACCCAAGAGTAGATAGAAAATTACTACAGGTTGAAAAATGAATACACCGCAATACATTCCATCATTTTATTTTTATAAATTTGCTCAAGGTATTTCTGCACCATATACCGAATTGGCTGCATATAGTGCTGGTGCAATTGATTCAAGCGGTAATGTATTGAAGGCAGAAAGTAGTATTGATTCATTTGAATATCTTATTATTAAATTAAAGAAGATCTTTGAACAGCTACCTGCTGGATTAACAAAAGCACAGTTAACAAATTATCTTAGTACACTTCAATTGTTTAGTGAATCAGTTCAAGCCTATGACATTAGTGATGCTCAATTTGCAGGATTGGTTGAAGGTTATATTGCTCTTAATAAAAATCCAAACACCAGTTATATTGCATTGTGCGAAGATATGGGTGTCGGTGGTGGAGGTGGTGGTGCTGGAACCATTGGTACACCTGTGGCATCCAACAATCAGGGTGGTGTTGGTGGCTTTGATCCTGTTATGGCTCCGATGCAGAGACGAAAACCACCAGTAGGACTAGACAATTGTGAAATGTTTGATGTTTGTCCAGAAGAAATGAGACAATTTAAAGGAGCTAAAGCATGGAAACATATTCCAGCGAGTGAAACTAAAACATATTTACAAAGATATCAAGCTCGAAACCCAAAAGGTAAAATTGCTCTTCGTTCTATAGATGCAGACACTGGTGCACAAGACATTCATTGGATAAATTATCCTACAAAGAGTTTTGCTGAAGAAATAGAGTTAAATTATTCAAACATTTTTAATGAATCAGTACATGCAATTTATGAAAAAATGTTAATACTTGAAACAAAAAAGAAAAAGACACCTAGAACATCAGATGATGATCATGAAGAATTTAAAGCCCATATAGTTGGTTTACTTGGTTTACATGGAGCAGAAACACGCCCTGCTCAAAAAAGTGAATATGAAGCTCGGTTAATAAATCATATCAAAAATTATCACTTAGTTAGAAATAATCCAGAACATTTACGTTCTTATATAAATGCAACTCAGCCAACTATTTTAAGTTCTTCTTCATCTTCATCTGTTGATACACATACAGTTCATATTGATGATCAGGGTGCAATTAAGGTTAATCCACATGATGTAAAAGATATTTCACATGGTGATGCTTATATTGCTAAAGCAATTCCTAAAATTGAATTTGAGGCAATTCCTGGCATGAAAGCTTTAAGAGATACTTCTACACAATCTAAAGAATTTAGAGTTCGTAAAGTTGAAGGAATAGCAACTAGTATTAAATCATTAATGGATACACATTATAAAAAAAATCCACGTAAAGAAAATACGAGTGAAACTAAAGGATCCTTCATGATAAAACGATCAGATGGAAGGTTTTATATGGCTGGTCCCGAAGTTCTTGGATCACATGAAATAAAAGCAAAAGTAGGTCAAACTGGAGATCAAAGAAGGGCTTTAGAGAAAGAGCTATCAGATCCACATCCAGATATTGCAAGAGCTGGTGGTAGAATAGCTAGAAGAATTTTAGATCCAAAAATAGCAAATCCAAAGTTATCTCCGGTATCTGTTAGTACTGATGAATATGATGGAATTACTGGTATGTTCGATAAAGCTAATATAGATCAATTACAATCTGTATTAAAGCCACATATGTAAAAATCCCCTTTCGGGGATTTTTTTATTCCTGAATAAAAGATTTACAACACTTAGGCTTTGAACAACCAGCATTTTGTCTGGCTTCTGTGATCACTCTAGTATTAGCATCATCCCAACCAGTAGCCCACTCTTCCCAATATACACTGGTAGACTCATTTACATTTGATGCTCTTTCTGCACCACCCATACGGGCTGCATAACCTTTTTGATACGCTTCACCTGGAATATATGTCATTGGAATTCTCCTGAATTATCTATTGGTTTAATTACAATTTGATTAAGCAACTTATCTAATGCCTTAACGTGTGCAAACTGTTCCTTGATAGCAAGGTATCCACGAATCTCAATAAGTTTAAAATACTCTTCTTGACTAAATGGAGTAGTCTTAGGCTTATGTCGAATAGGTCTACGAGAAGGCTTTGGTGGATTATTTTGATTAAATGGTTTCTTTTGATTTTCTTTAGTCCATTGATTTAAAATGTCATCCATATTAAGATAGTCACGAAGACTATCTGCAGGGTTCTCACCATTACGCATTTGATCCCACATCTTCTTAAACTCTGGGCTAGTATTACCAAAGAAGAAGAATCCGTTATTTGGATTGTTCTCTTCGCTATCGTCACCATTTTGCCAATTTCTAAAATCGTTATGATCTGAATTTCCCATTAGTTTCCTTTAGACATCAAAAAATTGTTCGTAAACTTGCTTACCACGGTTATCGGTTACAGAGACAAAACGAACATGACGTTCGATTGAATCACTAATATTTATAGGATCTTTAGGACCAAACTCAATGGTCTTAATCCATGCAGGACATCCACCAATGGAAATACGAACCTCAGTTCCATTGGCATCAGTTCCATAAAAATCAAAGGAAGACTTCTCTCCATTATAATAGGTGAAAAAACAATCAATATGATCATACTTCTTTCGAAGTTCATCAAACGACATCATTGTGGCAGTTTTAGCCATTTGGCAATCTCTTTTGCTTGACACACACAGGAAGTTGACCACTCGCGTCAAGACTGCGAAGTGTACCAACACGAGCCTTCATAAGGCTTTGAATACGATTGCGCTTCATGCGTTCTTCACGCTTCTTATGAGCACGCTTAGTCATACGTTGTTTTGAGTTAGGCATAATAATAATATACTCCAGTTTATTTATTCGTCAAGTAAATCGATTTTAGATTGAAGATCATCTAATTTGTCAGTCATTTCTTCTAACTTATTAGTAAAGTCAAGAAAGTGTTTAGAACTTAAAACTGCTTCAAGCCTTTTAAGTCTGCTTTCTAAAGCAAGATTTTGAGCCTCTAATGCTTTCATTCTATCATTGAGTGCTTGATTGATGACAACTTGGTTTGACCCAGGTTCATGTAAACCATTGAGATGTGGATCGTATTCATAATGTTTAGGAGATTTATACATTTTTTTAACTCGCTTGGCTTCATCCATCTGTTTTAATACAGACTCTGGAATATGATATGAATTTTTTTTAATTGGATCTAAAACAATATCTTCCATAGAAAGCTTAGTTTTTTTAGTTAGATTTGATGGTGTTTCCATACTCATATTATACACATATTTAAGGAGAAGTCAAATAATAAATGCAAAAGGAGGGATTCGAACCTTCGTAGAAATTAATCAGCAGATTTACAGTCTGCCCTCGTTGACCGCTTGAGTACTTTTGCGTAGTTTATTTAGGTGCCTTTTTAGGCTTTTTCTTTACTGGCTTCTTTTTAAAAATTGCTTCATAATTTTTGCCATATTGTTCCAAATTTACGTGTCTGGGGGAACTTCCCTTACCTGCACCATGTGAACCGTAAGTCATAGGGGAAGTATAGCATATAGAACTTTTGTGTCAACTAAATAATAATATGAAGAACAAAGGTTATTACGGTTGGATTCATTCCTTAAACGAAGCTGGTATGCAAGCCCATAAAAAGGGTATTGAGATGTTAGCTGAACAAGCCGCACGTAAAGGCGAAATGCTTACTGAAGCTAAAAAGCCAAATCGCAGTGAAGCAGGACTTGCTAGACAAAAAGAAATCAATGCAGCAACCACCATAAGACGGCGTGAAGAAAGAGCTGCTGCTGCTCAAGCAGCTGCCGCTGCTAAAAGTTCTGGCGGTGGAGAACTAAGTGACTTTGATTTTGATGGATTTCAAGATAGAGTTGCAGAAATCCGAGCTGAAAAGCAAGCTGCTGGTAGTGATGTTCAACGTGTAGAAACTGGATATCGTGGAGATGCTGATGACGACTTTGATCCAACAGATCCAAATTCGGGCATAGAAGAAATTCCATATGGAAAACTGCCTTCTTCTCCATGGGCACATGATTCTAAACCAACTGATGTTGATGGAAATGGTGTTGCTAATGCTCAAGATGTACGAGTAGATGGATCTGATAATGTAATCGGCGATGAAGAAGAGCCGGAAGATGAAGGCAAATATGAAATTCCAACTGCAAACTGGAAATCACTAAAATTAGAATCAATAACTTCTAAGATTTCAAAAATGATGAATGAAGCTAAAAAGGCTGTTCGTGGTCGTGTAGCCAAGGGAGATGACTCAGATGTTCCTTCAAGAACACCAAACCGTGAAGGTGCTCCAAAAGGAATTTTCAGAGGAACCGAATCTCCTAGTGAAAAAGTTGGAAGAATTTTAGAAATTGTGCGTGATGGTCCAGAAGAACATGGTGAAGAAATACACAGTTGGGCATCAAGTGCATTAGAAACAATGCAAAAACAATTACGTAAAAATTAAAGATCTGGGTTTCCGATTTCCCGAGTCCATTCCCATTCTTCCCATAACATTTTAGCGAAATCATCGTCAGGATCATGACGGCGCATTTCTAATTCTGCTAGACCCGGTGCTGATATGGCAGCATCCATTTCCCACGATAGCCAAAACCACTCACCCTTTTTAAGAAGGTTGTTGGTAATGAGACATCGAATGTCTTTGGACATATTAATTTACATAGAAGCCAGTAAGCCCATTAAAGGTATTAACAGCATATACTTGAAAAGGTAAAATATATGGTGTGTTATTAACTGTAAGAACAGAAGTTAATGTAGCACCTGCACCAGTTACAAACTGAACAGACATAGTAACTCCTGCTGCACCACCAGAAATTAAAAGACCTTTATGTTTAGGAATTCTTGAACCGACTGTAATTGGATTTGCTTGGAAATATTTGTCGTACATGATACAAATATTTAGGAATTTTTAAATGATTCGCTTGTCCAAAATACTTCTAACCATTTTGGTTCATCAACAAAACTTGCCATCCAAACACATCTGTGTACTTTATCAATCTTTTTTAGTACACCAACGTGATATGAATTTGTTTCAGTGTATTGATCAACTTTCACAACATATGGTGTAGTTGATTGAACCTTATCAATAAAATTTTGAATATATTCTGGATATATGGGTTTTACAACAGGAGGAAGTGGTTTGATCTTCCTTTTGCCATATTTTGATGTTTTTCTTATTTTTGCCATTATTCTAAATATTTACATGAAAAAGTTGATTGAAGGTAATGTTTATGACGTTCAGCAAGTTAGTACATTGAAACCAGAATCTTCAAAAACTGGATTAGATCAATGGACTTCCGATATGCGTAAACAAGTAATGGAAAAATTACGTGGATACTCCCCAGAAAAAGTAGATCAGATTATAAAGTCTACTTTTGGTAATGTGATGAGTTCAGAAAATATTTAAAGATTGTGCCATTTTTGAATTATTATTAAAATGTTCATTAAATTGTTCTACCAATTTTTCCTTATGGTCAACTAATTTGTTATATTCCTTTAAACTAGTCTTTCCATCAGTTTCACACTTACCAATATGCTTTAAAGTTTCACCATAGTCGTAGATCATTTCTTCTAATTTCTTATTGGTCATAGTATAAATAGTATAACAGCCATTACTTAAAAGTCAAATAATGCATCCAATTTTACTTAATACAAATATTTCTGCTGTAACTGGTTTGAATTCAATAGGTTTAGCTACAAATTCTGGAGCTATTCTTTATTATATTGGTAGTGATGGAACATTATTTACTCTTGCTAAAGATATAACAAATTACAGAGGACAGGGAATCAATATGACTCCACCCTCTAATTTGGGTAAATGTAAACAGATTGCTGTTGGTTATAGGTCTGCTACCGCATTACTTACAGATGGAACTGTAGTGGGATGGGGCGATGATGGCAATACGAACAAAACAAATACTGAATACTTTATGATGCAGTTGAATCAAACTGGCAAAAAGGTTGCAAAACTTGCTGCCGGGGCATATCATTATGTTGCTTTATTAAATGATGGTTCTGTTGTTGTGTGGGCAAATTCGAATGAAACCGCACAAATGAGTGATCCAAATACAGTTTGGAGTCCTGTAGGTTTAATTCCAAGACCCACTGAAGCCGAACATCCATATATAACGGCATGGAAACCATACATCACTTGGGAGTATCTACAAGATGCTTCTACTTTTATGGACGCAGTTACATCTCCAACAACATGTGTTCCAGTTCCAGATCCAGAAAGATCTTATAGACTGTTTAGAAATTTGAATTATGGATGTCCATTACATAATGGTGAAATCTATAGTCCAGGAAATCCAGGTGGAGCATACGATACTCCTTATATAAGATCTTCCGGACCATATGCTGGAACATATCCAATTCCTAGTTCTAATAGTTTTGCATGGGGTGGACAGATAAATTGGCTCAATGATACTAATGCTCCTTATGATTATCAATTTTCAAGAGCTACAGTTGGCGAGACGAATGGAATAAATTATAGTGGACCAGGCAGTAGTTGGGTTAAAAGTACAGCACATTTAGATATGTCTCCATTTGGATGTTACAACAATGACTGTACTTCACCAAATTCATTATTTGGTACATCTGGTAAAAAATACACAGATATAGCTGCTGGTAGAGGTCATACGATTCTTCTAACTCAAGATGGAAACATCGAAACCTGGGGTCAGAATTGGTATTATACTATTACTGGAAGTGGTACACAAGGAAATCTTGGTTGGGGTCGTGTAGGAAGTGGTAAGCCAAATGGATATAATGTTGGAGATAATGCGGGATGGGGAGAGAATCGCCCGTTTCCACCAGCACCTTACGGAGATCAAACAGCAGCCACAGTAAGATCATTTAAGACTACACCGGGTTCTGTTAAGGCAGTTGGTGCTGGGTATTATACAAGCAAAGTTATTAAATCAGATGGATCTGCTTTTGCTTGGGACAGAAATGAATGGGGGGAATCAACACCTTTCTTTAATTCTGATGGAACTCCAGGAATTCCAGCAGGACCATTTAAACAAATTGCTGGTGGATATCATCATACATGTGCATTAAGAGAAGATGGAACTGTAGTATGTTGGGGAGAAAATAATGATGGTGAGTGTGATGTTCCAAGTAATTTAAGTAATTGTGTTCAGATATCTGTTGGTGCAAGATATACTGCAGCTTTATTAAGTACTGGATTAATTATATTTTGGGGAGATGTAAAGATATTTGGTACGAGTTATACTTCAGTTATAAATGCTACTAACTTAAGAACAACAGATCTTGTTCTGAATGTTAATAGCCCTCCATTAGAAGCACCAAGTCAAGTTTCAGCTGTTACGGATACTGTTAATTTATCATTTAATACTGTAGAACGAGCGGCAACAATTCCACCAATGTTGTCTAATAATATTAAATATGGTCAACTAATATATCAAAATGAAGTGTCTGATTCTATTGGGGCAGACTTTACAGTAAATCAAACATTATATAAAACCTTATTACAGAGTTCTCTTGCTCAATTTAATGGAAATACTGCTAATAAAAATTACTTTGGTAATTATCCTTACCATTTGGTTCTTGATTATGAAAGTAATATGACCGAATATATTGGTGGTGATGTTGATCCAATTCCTGGGTCATCATGTGCCAAAGCAATCAATCTTCTTAATAATGTATTAACTTATACAAAAGAAGTTTCTCCAAATTCATTGGTATATCAGTACAACTGCCCAGGATTACCATATTATTTCTTATTTACTGAAGGTAATGCTTGCACGTGGGCTGGAAAATCAAATGCAGTATCGGGAGCATCTTATGAAGCTGAAAAAACTAGATTATTAACACAACAACAAACTAAAATAGCATTATTCAAAGCTAACACTGATCGTATTGATATTGAAGCATATCCAAAATATACTGATGCATTTAAATTTGCAAAAGATACCGATGCAGCTTCAGCACAAGTAATTTATTATGGATGTTCTAGTGCAGCTCAAGGACTATTAAATAGTCCTACTAGAAATATACCAGTACAAATTTTTACTAGTTATACTGTAGCTGATGGAAGTGAATATGTATTAACTGGCACAGCCAGTAATGCAATGACTGGATATACATCATTACAAAATTACCAATCACTGGTAAGTTTTAATCCTCATTTGGGAATTTATACTCTTAAACCAGCAACTGATGCTGGTGTTAAGAAAATGTTTTTGTGGTATCCATTACAGTATACTATTAACATTGCTAAATTTGCAGCAGGAAATTGTTGGGGAGTATTACCAGGTAATCAGGGTATAGCTGGATCATACATTTATCAAGCAAGAAAAATATTAAATGATCTTTGGTGTGATACACAAACTTCAATCTATACTGTTCCACAAACTGCACTTTCAAAATATGCATATAGATATACTTTACCTTTAGAAAATGATGGTATATGGGCAGGAACAACAGGAGTAATGCCTCCTACCATAGATGGAAGAACTGCAGATGTACAAAGATTAGCACTTCAAGCCGGAATAACTAAAGCAGTTCAAATGACAAGATTGTTTAAGTCTTGGGCAGGAGATACTGGACCACTAACTGAAGATTGTGCCTTAATTATTTCAAGAGGAACAACATTCATTCAAGGTCTTACTGCATATACTGGAAACTTATCATATGTTCCATATAACCCAAGTATATTTACAGCAACTGGTTCAACTGTTACTAATCAGTTGGCTTCTTTAGCAAATAATTATTTACCAACAGGACAAACAGAAACTGGAAGATATACGAGAGCATATACAAACGCCGATGTTCCACTGTACAATAGATATGACAGTACTAAAACACCGAATGGTGCTTTGTCAAATTGTAGTAATCCAATGATTACACAAATTGTTGCTCTGACTGGATCAGATACTAATATAGGACAATGGATTCGTACAAAGGGGTTTAATCTAGCATTTGGTTGGAAAGTTGGTGATGCAAGAGTTGCTGATGGGCGTTCTATATCTCCTGGAAGTACAACATATCAAGCCACAATATTAAATAATGCAAATACAATTTTAAGTGAAATTTCTACTCATGTTCCGTTTGAAAGATATGGATGGACAATCAGTGCATGTGAATTTGGTGGATATACTTCTGCCAACTTTGTTGGATTTGAACCAATCAATGATGGAAAATATCTAGGAAGTGCATGGTATAATAATGGTGTAATTTCTATGATGCATGCATTGGGTACTGCTGGTATGACAACTGGCTTAGAAACTAAATTAAGAGGTTTACTTGAGGGTGAAGTATATGGTTTAGTTGAAAACTGGAAAGAAAAATATGGATGGTATACTAAAGGGCAGTTAACAGGAATGCCCGTGGGATCAGGTCAGCCAAATACTAATCAATGGATTGAACCTTGTGCAGCTCTACTAAACATTTCTTTATATCTTGGAACTAAGAAGTTCTTACCATCATACAATCTTGGAGTTGCATTATTAGCTGAAGCTTTCCATTATGAAGGTGATGATGGTGGATTTGCTGAAGGCTTTGGTTATGCTCAACAAACTGTTGGTGAAATGGTGAACTCAATTAATTATATGGTTGCAACTGGAGATACACGATTAGTAGATCCAGTAAAGTTCCCATTTCTACAAAATTATTGGCAATGGGCTATTGATTGTCAATTGCCTGGAAATTATATTATTAATTGTCAAGATAATCGAGGTGGTCAACAAGCAGATTATACTATAGGGTATTATTGGCCCACTATTCTTGCAAGTGCATTGTCGTATCAGGGTAATACAGCATTAGCTAATTTTAAATATCTATTCCCTAGAAGTCTTCCTGATTTACAAGGTTTACAATATACCATTGCGGCTCAAGGTATTACTGCAGCATTAACTATTCCAAATTATAAGTTTTATCCAGATAAACAACAAGTTATTTGGAGAACCGGTAGAGATAAACCATCAGTAATTGGAAATCCATATGATGTTGGTTTATCTACATTTGGTAATACTGCTACTCCGCATTATGCGATCTGGGCAAAGGGTTCATCAGTTAAAGAAGGACATAAACATACCGATCAGGCACATATAAGTGTGTATCAAGGATATAAAGTTATTCTTATGGATTGTGGTATTGATTATAATCTTACAAATCCCCTGTTAATAAATCCAATGGATACATTACAACAAGCTACCGGTCATAATATGATGCAGGTTGATGCCGTAGATAAAAGTGTTGTAGTTTATGCCCCTATCACAGTTACGACACTTGGGGCAACTGGTGGTAATATTACAATTAATGGAACATGTGCATATACTAATATTAATAGTTGCATAAGAAATATTATATGGGATGCAAATGGTTTTAATAATCCACTAACAGTAAAAATTATAGATAATTTTAATAAAACTAAGGGAGTCACAGCAGGATTAGAAGTTTATAGATTTCATACAGGAAATACAAATGGAATTTCTATAACAGGAAGTGGAACTGGATGGACTGCTGCTTGGGATAACGTGACAATGGGAATTACAAGTAATTTTAGCATTACGATTGGACAAACTGGTTTCAATGATTTTACTCAATTAGTTGCAAGTGGTACAAATATTGGTAATGCCAGAGTTCATAAGATGCTTAATATAAGTACTCTCTCTACTATAACAGCAGGAGTCACATTTAGTTTGAGCACAACACTTGTTGTTCAACCAACTATGCCAATTAATGCATTCGCTTGGTCGTGGCCTGGGAACACAGGTACTGATGCTACATCATTAAATATATGGAATGCTAATGTCAATCTATTCAATTATGTTAGTCCATTAGTATTCTTTAGTTCAGATACAATAAACCAAGATTGGAAGACTTAAGTATGGGTGGATTTACAGCATCAGTTACAAGATTACTAGCACTTCCAGAAGGAAAACGTGCTATACAACCATATTCATTTGCATATACCTATTGGAATTTTAATTCTGATAAAGGATTAACAGGAGTGTCTTCAAGTTCTCAGATGTATAGTGATACTGGTGTAGTAGGAGTATGTGCTAACATTTATGGAACTCCGTGGGCTAACCAAGGGTTATCTTTAGGATTCAGTGCATGGAATAAAGTTTTAACTCAAATTGGTAATTCGGGTGGTAAGATTGATTATATGTTTGCTGATGTTGAATCTGGAGGAATGTTTTCTAATTGGTCTATGGATGGTATCACGGGTAGCATAGGAATAACAGGAACTTTTTTAAGAAATCCAAATTATACTCAAACTTGGAATGGTGTTACATCTTTATCTTCACAGATGTCTTTAGAAGGTGCGACAATAACAAAAGTATTTCCTAGAACCGGATTTGATTATGTTGTTTGGAATAAATCTTTAATAGCATTAAATAATGCATTATTAAATAAGGTTTTATGGAATTCTACATTAGCATTATATCCAAATATAATTGGTAGTAATTATGGGTTTTTTGATAGCGGAACTACATTTGATTCTCCACCAGATTTAAATGGTCATCCTAATTATCGTAAATCTATATTTGGCAACGCCACATCACCAGTTTTATATGGTGTTATAGGTCAACTTGCTACTGCTTGGAGAATTGATCCAACAGATACAACAAGAATATTATTAGGTGCAACTACTAATCCATTATATACCGTATCAAGAAGTGCATGGAATAGTTTTTTACTTGATATGCAAACATTAAGATCAGCAAAAAGAAATTCTCCAAATACTCCACTTACTCCATGGATTGGTTCATCTGTTTACACTGGAGTAGATCAAGCAGGAACTGGGTATACTTCTCCCCCCCCTGTTGGGTATGCTGATGTAGTTGCTGGTTATAATGCTAATGTAGGACAAACGTTTGGATTTGCAGGAAACTCTGCATATTATTATGAAATGGTAAGACATGCATCATTACATGGAGTAAAGTCGTTTGGTTATTTTAATGATAATTTTACTGGTAATAGTGGTGTAACACAAAGAGCTGGTTTATTAAATAACGTTTTAACAGAAATTAATAATATTAGTGGTAGTTATATATTAGAGACCGCAAATTATGCTAGAGTTGATTGGTTATCCAAACAATTTACCAGTGGTACACCAAAATCTTGGGGTGGTTATACTTGGCGAACAACAATTAAACCCGGCACAATATATGAACATGTAACACCAACTATAGCAAATACGAATACTGTATTACATGGTTCTTGTGTAGGTATGTGGATAACTACAAACACATCAACTCCTCCTGATATTAAACCTGTTACTGTAGAAGATTTATTATATGTTAATATAATTGGATCTAATGAAGGAAATTATACTGGAACAGAACGATCAAGATGGAATGGTATGATTGCTTCTGGTGTTGCATCATTTCAAGGAAGCCGAACTGGTACAAATTTTGGAGCTCCTACGGGTGTTCGTGCATATCCATATGAAAGTAATCCGGCAAATTCAGCAGTTTCAAGCCCATGGCATAATGTAGTATATGAGTGTGCTATAGATCCATATCTTTGGGGAATACGTTCTTTTTACATATACATGCCATTTGGTATATATCCATTTACTTTTGGATTAACATATCAAAAATTAAAAGATACTTTAACGGGTGCATGTTCTGATCCTGTATCGTCACCATGTCGCTGGAAAGGATTTACTTCTTCTGTCAGAGCATTGCTTGAAGGAACGCTAACTCCTGTTGGTATGACAGCAATAAATAAACCATCAAATGTTCATTTATATCTACAATCATTAAATGGTTGGCACACATATCGTAATGGTGGTATTGCAGGAACTCCTTCTGGGTCAACATATTATCCTGGGTCTTTGGCTTACTGGGATGATTGTTTTGCACAAACTGGAAGTATCAGTGGGGCAAATAATTTATATTATCAAAAATTAGATTCATATATTGATGATATGATTAGTATAAAAAGTCCATCAATAACAGCTGGGATCTTAAGTGTTAATTTTGATGCTACTAGTCCTTCAGCAACACCAAATACTGTACATCTATTCCAAACATTACCAGCTGAATATACACGAGGAAATTCATATGAGTTGGGAGATTGGTATGTAGCACAAAGATTTAAAGCTGCTGGTATTCCTGTTTACTGTGAAGCAAGACCAAAAAGAATTTATAGTATTTACAATTCTGGTTATACTGCTAGTGTGCCAACATCTGGTTTATGTGGAGCTACTGCTATTAGTCAATGGAGTAATCATATATCTGAAGAATATTGGTTGTGGTTTAGTGATCCTGCTTCAGGAGATATTAACTTTACAAATTTTCAAGGAAATACTGCCCCAACTTCTGTATTCCGAGGAGTAATGAGTAATGGTCCAGTTCCTCCAGAAAAAGATCCATACAAATCAAGAATAAGAATTACTAATAGCGGTGCTGGGCGTACTTTAGCATGGTCACCTGATACAGGTATTTGGCAATATACACCACATGGCTCATTATTTAAATTGTATGGACTTTCTGATGTTTTTAGAAAATTTAATAATTTAGCAAATACAGGATTAACTTTTAAAGGAATAGCATTTGATAATTTTAGTAGAGGTGTTGTACTACAATCATTAGATGAATTTAATAGAGGTGGTACATTTGGTGGTAAAACTATAAGTGCATCCGTAAATAACAGCAGTTTAACCGGGTATTATCAATTAGATTGTGAACTTAATTTTTTAAGTACTCGTGGAGGAGTTAGATTGTTTAATCAAGCTGCATTTGTTGCCAATCCTTCTGGGTATACGGGAGGGTATTGGACACCTACTGGTTTAGATTTTTGGAAATTGAATGTTCAGCAAACTTCACTTACTGGATTTATTCAAATGATCAATGCATTAGGCAATACAGCTGCTCCACAATTAGCAGTTGCAGAAGGATGGACTGGAAAAACCTATCCAAATGATTTTTATTCCTTGGGAACAATTACTTCAGAACTAAGGTCATAATCAAAATACTAAATATTTCTATGAGTAACCCACAACAATTCAATTACGGTGTTTCAAAGATTGCACAAGATATCAAGAAAAATGGTACAAGTAACTATGTAACCATGGCTGCTAGTTATCTTGAGAATAAAAAAGTAAATACCCCAAGTAAGCATGTTGAAGGTAGCGAAGGATCACGTATCCAGAATCTATCTGAAAATACTGTTTATGGTGGTTTTCCAACAATTAAAAAATAATCTTTAATGATATCCCATGAAGGTAAAAAATGGGTTGTAAAAGACTCTACTGGTACGAAAGTATTGGGAACTCATGGTTCCCAACAAGAAGCCCAAGCTCAACTTGCGGCTATTGAAATTTCAAAGAAAAAGAGAAAATCATTCAAGGAACATCTTGAAGAAGGAACTTCTCTAACATTAGCATATCATACTGAACTGAACCCACAGATCTGGGATGGTATGCAATTGAAAAAAGATATTAAGGCTAAACTCCTGGATATCGGACAAACTTGGGTTGAATGGGTTGGACTTCCCCAAAGTGCTGTAAAAGATTATATTCTTGTTGGTGGTAATGCGAGTTATGCATATACATCATATTCAGATATTGATCTTCATATTCTAGTTGATAAAAGAAAAATTGATAACTGCCCAAATCTAATAGATGACTATCTTAAAGATAAGAAACAACTTTGGTCACTTACACATGATATAACCATTCTAGGACATGATGTTGAAGTATACGCTCAAGACATCAAAGAACCCGTACCACCCGATCAGGGGGCTTATAGTCTTACTAATGACCAATGGATCACTGAGCCTAAGCAACAAGAGGTAAATTTGGATGATCCGAGTATTGAAAAGAAGGTCAACGAATATATTGAAAAAATTGATGATCTTATTTCTTCTACGGCAGAAGATGAATCTTTTGACAAACTTAAAGAAAAAATTAGAAATATGAGAAGTTCTGGACTCAAAAAGTCTGGAGAAGTGAGTATTGAGAATATGGTATTCAAGGAACTCCGAAACCGGGGTTATTTGGATAAAATGAATGCGTACATCAAATCGACACAGGATAAACGATTAAGTTT
>Ga0114979_10001643_pt1 | contig 15072 bp, 18 predicted proteins | sample S_140625_EF_Meta_FD_87315 | JGI IMG/M metagenome (GOLD analysis project Ga0114979, IMG submission 87315) | Freshwater microbial communities from Lake Simoncouche, Canada to study carbon cycling - S_140625_EF_MetaG | ecosystem: Environmental > Aquatic > Freshwater > Lake | place: Lake... | reverse complement strand
TTAGCGGCTGTATCAGTAGATGGCAATTCAAAGCAGATATTGAGCATTCCAGGATCTGATGTACGCCAGCCTTCCTGGGGTCCATTTATGGACTAAGTGTCCAGCCAGAATTCAACTGGATCTTTCTAGCCGAATAGCCATTATCGGGCTCTTAGGGGCATAATATTGGCTATTAGCTCATTTGATAGCTCGATTTGCAGGAAAAGGAAAGATCATGAACATTTCTATCGCACGCCGTACCGCAACATTCGCCCTCATAGGTGTAAGCGCATTAATTTTGGCCGCATGCTCAAGTGTCAAATTAGATGATGTTGATGGCGCCAATAGTGGCAGCGGCAACTTCGGCTCACAACCTTGGAATGATCCAAGCAGCCCTCTTTTTCAGCGTAGCGTGTATTTTGACTTAAATGAATACACTGTTCAGACAAAATATCAAAAACAGTTATCTACTCACGCTAGCTTCTTAAAAACTAATCCTAAACAGAAAATCATCATCCAAGGTAATACTGATGAGCGTGGTACTGCTGAGTACAACTTAGCTTTGGGTCAACGTCGTTCTGACGCAGTTCGAAAATTACTCAACCAAATGGGCGTATCTGATGACCAAATGGAAGCTGTGAGCTTTGGTAAAGAAAAACCAAAAGCTGAAGGTGATAATGAATCAGCTTGGGCAGAAAATCGCCGCGCTGATATTGTTTACATCACCAATTAATGTGTAAGCTTCCACAATCTTTTAAACAAACGCTCTCACGAGCGTTTTGTTTAAGCGCTACCTCTATTTGCCTTGGTATGTCCAGTAGTGCTTGGGCGCTCTTTTCAGATGATGATGCTCGTAAGGCAATTTTAGATTTACGAAAGTCCCTAGCAACAACACAAATAGATTTACAAAATCAAATTGAAAAGCTCAAAGCGGATAATGCTGAGCTACGCGGCAAAGTGGAGAGCCTTGAAAAACAAGGTGATGACATCAACACTAGTCAGAAAACTTACTATCAAGACCTAGATACTCGCCTTGGTAGTTTTGAGCCTCGCACGATGACGATTGAAGGTGTTGCTGGAATAGTTCAGCCATCTGAGAAAAAAGCCTACGAAGATGCTCTAAAAGCATTTCAGTCTGGCAATCTAAAGAAGGCGGATGGAGAATTCTTAGCCTTTGCTAATCGCTATCCCAAAAGTCCTTATTTACCGCTAGTCCTTTTCTGGAGCGGTAATAGTAAATATGCCAATAAAGACTATCTAGGCGCTATTGGACAGCTACAAAGTCTCATTAAGCGTTATCCAGACCATCCACGTATTCCCGCAGCGATGCTGACGATTAGTAACGCTCAATTAGAAAGCGGAAATAAGGCTGCTGCTAAAAAAACTTTCGCCGAGATTATTAGCAAGTATCCAGATACTGAAGCAGCTAAAGATGCTCAGAAACTGAATATCGCAATTAAGTAAGAAGTCAGTTCATCCGCCATGTCTTCTTTATCTAATGCATTCGAGAATATCGCTCCGCGCAAACCCAATGCGCCTGCGGTTATTTTGTTTTCTGGCGGATTAGACTCCAGCACGATTCTGGCACTGGCAAAAGATCTTGGTTACGCGCCCTATGTATTGTCAGTTAGCTATGGTCAACGCCACTCTTCCGAACTTACCGCAGCAAAACATATCGCCAAAAAAATAGGGGTTATTCGTCATGAGTTGGTGAATTTAGACCTCACCCGTTTTGGCGGCTCCGCCCTAACGGACTCCTCAATTGATATTCCAATTACTCCAGGTAATGACCAAGAAATTCCGGTCACTTATGTGCCAGCTCGTAATACGATTTTGCTTTCACTTGCCTTGGGCTGGGCAGAGTCACTGGGTGGACTAGATATTTTTTATGGCGCCAATGCGGTGGATTACTCTGGCTACCCAGATTGCCGGCCTGAATATGTCGCCTCATTTGAAACGATGGCAAACCTGGCGACTAAGGCCGGCGTAGAAGCTATTAACAATGAGAATCGCTTTCGGGTTCATGCCCCCATCATCAGCATGAGCAAAGCGGAAATCATCCAGCTGGGCACTACCTTAGGCGTAGATTACTCACAAACTGTTTCTTGCTATCAAGCAAATAATTTTGGTGAAGCATGTGGTGAATGTGAATCCTGCCGATTGAGACAAGTCGGATTTAAGCAAGCCAATCTCGGCGATCCAACGCGCTATCAAAAACAGTAAGTAGGAAGAAGCGTCCTAGTAATAAACACACTGATTTATTTAGCTTGAGTTTCCATCATGCGCGCAACATAACGTGCAATCAAATCCACCTCTAGATTAACGTTATCGCCTTGCTTGAGCTGACCTAATGTCGTGTTCTCAAGCGTATGGGGAATGATGTTGATATTCACTACACATGCATCAGCCGTGTCCTCGGTTTGATTCACCGTCAAAGAAACGCCATTCACCACAATAGATCCTTTATAGGCTAAAAAGGGTGCGAGCTCTTTTGGGGCGTTAATCCTCAGCAGCCATGAGCCATAGGGATCTTGTGCAACAGTGGCGAAATGGGCCACCTTGCCAACCCCATCGACATGACCGCTCACGAGATGACCTCCGAGACGATCATTTAAGCGCAGCGCTTTTTCAAGATTGACTGGTCCTACCTTATCCAAACCTACAGTCTTATTGAGAGACTCGCGCGAAATATCTAAAGTAAAGGTGCTACTAGTCAATTCCGTAGCAGTCATGCATGCACCTTGAATGGCAATACTGTCACCCAAGACTACGTCATGTAGATACTCAGCAGCAACCTCTACTACCAATTGCAAGCCATCGCCCTTTACTTGAGCACTCTTAATTTGACCAACGGCAGTAATAATTCCAGTAAACATAATGGGTTCTTTGATTTCTTTTTTTAGAATTACTTCAATGATGATGGATTAGTTAGTTAATTTATTTCTTACTCAGACGAATACGCAAATCAGAGCCTAATATATCTTGATCAATGATCTGCCAATGCTGAGCTTGGTCTAGAGCAGTCAATGGAGAAATGTTTGCCATACCCATTCCCTCGCCTATAAAGAAAGGAGCGTAATAGAGTAGAAGCTCATCAACGCAATCCTCTCGAAGTAAGGAGCCGTTGAGCTTAAATCCGGCTTCAACATGAATTTCGTTCATATGGCGCTCTTGCGCTAAGTAAGTAAAGAGTTTGGGTAGGTCGACTTTGCCATTGGAATTGGCCATAGCTATTACTTCAACACCTTTGACCTCGAATGCTTTTGCTTTTTCTTGGCTCTCTTGAGAATCTAAGGAAGCACAAACGAGAATGACGCCTGATTTCTCAGGGTTACTTAAAACTTTGGCATTCAGCGGTGTCTCTAGCTTGGAATCAACAATCATTTTCCAGGGCTGGCGTTCTGTTTGAATGTCTCTGACATTCAAACTAGGGTCATCTTCTTTGACAGTTCCTACCCCAGTCAAAATGGCACAGGCTTGCGCGCGCCAATGGTGGCCGTCTGCCCTAGCGAGGGGACCGGTAATCCACTGACTCTGTCCATTGGGAAGAGCAGTCCTACCATCTAAGCTGGCAGCAATCTTCATGCGTACCCAAGGCAAGCCTCGGGTCATCCTAGAAATAAATCCCTGATTAAGTGCCTGAGCTTCAGACTCCAAAAGCCCACAGTGCACATCAATTCCAGCCATTTTTAGACGCTCAACCCCTTTTCCACCTACCAGTGGATTGGGATCAGCCATAGCCACAACCACCCTAGCGGGTTTAGCAACAATCAAGGCATCAACACAGGGTGGTGTTCTACCAGTGTGATTACATGGCTCCAAAGTCACATAGACCGTTGATCCGCGGGGATCAAAACCATATGCCTTTGCATCCGTCAGTGCTTGGATCTCTGCGTGAGGCCCACCCACCCTTTGGGTATGGCCTCGGCCAATCACTTGCCCCTCTTTAACGAGGACACAGCCAACCCTAGGATTGGGATTGGCTAGATACAGGGCTTTTTGAGCCTCGGCCAAAGCCTGGATCATAAATTGATGGTCGACTGCGTTATACATGGGTCTATTAAAACCGATTGTGCTCACAAGTAGGAGTTTTAACCAACAGCCTACCTACAGGCCTTAGCATCTTGATGGGGATCACAAATCCGCCATCGACCACCGCTACCCAGAATCAGCTGGCGCTCCAAGGTCGGGTCTCGATCATGACCTAATATCAGTCGGTTGGCCACAAAGCCTCCTTGAGCTGTTTTTGCGGCGCCTGCTGCATTAAATAAGATCCCTTTTCTAGCCGTATGGGGGTCTATAAATTGCTTGCCGCCGCCCTTGAAATAGACGGGGCTAATATCACCTTGAGAAAACCAAAATCGCTCAGTACACACGGATCTCAATGGGCGATCCTGACACGGACTTTTGACAATCCAACCCTCATCCCAACGATCTCCATTTAGCGGAGTAATGTGCACTGGCGCGCCTAAGGTTAGCGCTTGTGCTCGCGCAAACTGTGCATGGGCGATAAAGCGTCTCGCAATAATATCAATTTCACGAGCTGCCATTTGTTCGTGCAATAAGGGAATCGTCATTACTGCAGTGATGGCAATGATGAGAACTACCGCCATCAACTCCAACACACTTCCACCATCATCCTGACCATACTTGACCCAGCGCTGTGCATTGAATTTATTCAAATTGTTGACGCCAATGCAAACGGGTCACGAGATTCGTCTGTTCATCTAACCATACCAAAACTTCTAGAACTGGCTTTTCTTTACTAGAAATCAACCATAAATTTTTTCCAGCAGATTGAACATGGCATGCAGCATTTTCGAGTCCAGCAATATTTGAAAGATGTTGCTCACATTCTAGAAGTGCTTTCTCGGCCGCAATAAATTGTTGATGCGACTGAAGATAGGTGTTGACACTAATGACCTCTAGTGCAGCGAGACGCTCTAAGTGATGTACTAAAGAGGATAGTAAAAATAAGAGGGATAAGACCCACGCAATTATCATGATAGATTACGGGCAAAAAATATGCGCTCATACTCTCGCTGCAATGAAGCGCCATCTGTCATTTTCAGTCTTACCTTATAGGCTATACCAGATAAGCCTGCTAGCTCTTCGATCGAAAGCTGATTTACGCCATTCATTAAGGTAGTGTTCTGTAAGTGGCCCTGCCTGTCCAGTGACTGACACATTAATGAGCCGCCATTCACGCGCACACCTTTCGGTGCAGAGGCTTGGCGATCTACTAGAAAACCTTGCTGCGCCAAATGATTTTTTGTACGATCCGTGGATAGGATATTACCGATGCAATCAAAGTCCACTCCATGAGAAAGTTCGTGCTTCACTATCAAAGCATCTGATCCTCCAAAGCCGACCCTCTTTTGAAGCTGGATCGAATCGTTCATGAATCGCTTGCCCTTAGAGCCCTGAATAAAGGATTGGGTACGTTGATATCCAGCCATGCGAATTGCTCGACCAATTAATTCCAGAGCTCGCTCCGCTTCAGCGTTCAAGGCTTGGATTTTTTCATACTCAATCTGCTTTGTGATCATCTCACCACTATTTTTGATGAGGGGTCCTACCAGTAACAGAGATAAGGCGAGACCGACGAGACATTCCAGCAGACTCATGTAGTGACTTTCTTGATTGATGACTGAGGTTCTTCGATTGAGCCGTATTGAGCAGTGCAAGCTCGTGTTGATCCAACTCTTGTTTCATTTGCACCCTCTGCTCTTGCAATTGACCTAGTCGCAATACCATCTGTTGATAGGTATTTCCTAGAGTCATCCAACTGCTCGCTACCAAGCTCATCGTAACTAGAACCTCGAGCAAGATAAAACCATTGGCGTGCTCCAATAAACCGGGGGTGTGTGGAGATTGCGGGATAAATTGAGCCATCAGGCATTTTCCCGAGACCGAGAAGATAAAGAAATGTCGCTAATGGACATCTATTGTCAGAAATGCTGGATATTGCCTGCTTAGCCAGGGCCTGTGCCCCAAAATACCCTCCTCAGCTTAAAATAGAAGGCTATGCAAAATAATCTCGCCTCAACAGAAGAAATCATTGCTGAGCTCAAGGCTGGCAAGATGGTTGTGCTCGTCGATGAAGAAGATCGCGAGAACGAAGGTGACCTCGTGCTTGCAGCAGATCATGTCACTGCCGAAGCAGTCAATTTCATGGCCAAGCATGGTCGCGGACTGATTTGCCTCACCTTAACGCGTGAGCGTTGCCAACAAATTAATCTCCCCTTAATGGTGCGAGATAACGGCACCTCCATGGGGACTAATTTTACTGTCTCTATTGAAGCTGCGAGTGGCGTTACTACCGGAATCTCTGCTGCAGACCGTGCTCATACAATTAAGACAGCGGTAGCACCTAATGCCAAACCAACTGATCTCGTGCAGCCAGGACATATCTTTCCCTTAATGGCACAACCCGGTGGTGTGTTGATTCGCTCAGGTCATACAGAAGCAGGTTGCGATTTGGCCGCATTAGCGGGTTGCTCTCCTACAGCTGTCATCTGCGAAATCATGAAAGATGACGGCAGCATGGCACGTTTGCCAGATTTATTAGAGTTTGCAAAAGAACACCAACTCAAAACTGGTAGTATTGCCGATCTTATTCAGTACCGTAGCCAGCATGAAAGCATTGTGGTGCGTGAAGGTGAGCGTGAATTTATTACTCCCTGGGGAAAGTTTCAGGGAATCGTGTATCGCGATACACCCAGTTCCTGCATTCACCTGGCATTAATTCATGGCAAACCCTCCGAGACTGAAGAAACTTTGGTACGTGTGCACGAGCCCGTTACCGTATTAGATTTTTTAGACGCGAATGTCAGCACCCACTCCTGGCCCCTAGCTCAAGCACTTAAAAAGCTCGCAGCTGCTCCGAGAGGTGTTGCCGTACTTCTTAATGCTTCAGGTATCGCAGCCCCAAATGATGCTGATTGGCTTGCCCAGTTTCATAAACTCAATGGCACACACGCCGAAGAAACACAAAAACCTTTAGCACGAAAAACAGATTTTCGGAGCTATGGTATCGGCGCTCAAATCCTGAAAGATATTGGTGTTGGAAAAATGCGCTTACTAGCGAATCCGAACCCCATACCCAGCCTTTCTGGATACCAACTTGAAGTGACTGGCTACACCCCATTTGAACCTCATCCATCAGTCAGCTAAAGATCATGACCACAACTAATAATGAGCAGTCAGTAGGCGTTCTAGAAGTCGATTTAAATGGCCAGGACCTACGCGTTGGTATCGTTCAAGCCCGCTTTAATGAAGGCCATTGCATTGCATTGACGAAGGCTTGTATTGAGGAGCTCATCCAGTTGGGCGTCTCTCAATCTGATATCAAGCTAGTCACCGTACCGGGTGCATTAGAAATCCCCTTCGCCCTCCAAAAAATGGCAGAGACTGGTGAGTTTGATGCTTTAGTTGCCCTGGGAGCAGTCATCCGCGGTGAGACCTACCACTTTGAATTAGTCTCCAATGAGTCTGCCGCCGGAATCACGCGCATCGCCATTGATTCAGGTCTACCCATTGCTAATGGTGTTCTTACCTGTGATACCGATGAGCAAGCGCAAGCGCGCGTTCAAGTCAAAGGTGCTGACTGCGCTAAAGCCGTTGTAGAGATGGCCAACCTAGCATTAGCACTAACACCCGATATTGATTTTGAGATCAATCCCAGCCAAGACGAATGATGGATATGACTAAGACTCCCGTTAACCCAAAGACTCCGGTAGCGAGTGCACCCAAGAGATCTCTGACACCACGCCGCCGCGCCCGTGAATATGCTTTACAAGGGGTATATCAAAGTCTGGTCATGCGCCGTGCAGGTAGCCTGCCAAACGCTGCAGCCATTGCCAAACAATTAGCAGAAGATCCGGGTTTTCGTCGTTGTCAGTTAGAGCTATTTCAAGGCATTTTTTCAGGCGTCCTAGAGCGTACTGATGAACTAGAGAGTCTGATTACCCCAGCCCTTGATCGCCCTATCAATGAACTATCCCCTGTAGAGCATGCTGCTTTATTAATTGGCACTTACGAACTAGCGATCGATCTGGCTGTTCCTTACAAAGTCGCCATCAATGAAGCAGTGGAACTTGCTAAAACCTTTGGTGGCACTGATGGCCATAAATACGTGAATGGTGTCTTGGACCAACTGGCCAAAACATTAAGAAGCGTTGAGATACAAGCTGGCTAGCCCTGTCCCGCATACAGCTGGGATATTAGACATCCCAACTAACTCTCGTTTTATTTCTTTTGATAAACCAAGTCCCACACCCCATGACCTAGTTTGATACCGCGGGTCTCAAACTTAGTAATTGGTCGGTAGGTAGGTCGCTCCACATAACCTAGATGCTTTGTACTCAACTGCTCGATAGTGGGCTTAAATTCATTACTAAGTTCGCCCTCTGCAAGGCCATCAGTTAACGTGAACGTTTTTACTTCTATTTTCTCGTTAGACGTATTTATAAGAGTGGGTTCAGAATTTAAGACTAAGAGCATTTGCTCGGCATAGTTATGCCAGTCAGTAGCGAGATGTAAATAGGCTCTGGGCTTTAAACGAGAAACCAATAATTTTACGAAGGTCGACTGTATCAGTCGGCGCTTATGGTGACGCTTTTTGTGCCAAGGATCAGCAAAGTAAATATGAATGCCATCTAAAGAATTAGGTGAGATCATTTTTTCTAGAACCTCAACTGCATCATGCTGAATCAAACGTAAATTAGTGAGACTATTTTCACCAATCAATTTAAGCAATGCACCTACACCAGGAGGATGCACCTCAATTGCTAAAAAATCATCTTCAGATCTCGAGCCAGCAATTTTTGCAGTGGTCTCGCCCATACCAAAGCCAATCTCCAAGATTTTAGGCTTTAAAGATCCACCAAATGCGCTTTGCAAATCTAATTCTTTATCCTGAAACGGAATTACAAACTGTGGGCCCAATTTATCCATGGCGCGTCGTTGCCCAGCAGTTGTTCTGCCTGCTCTTAAGACGAAGGAACGAATACGGTCTGTTCTGATCAGGCTCACGAAGTACTTATCTTGATCAATTATTACTTTGGAAAGGGCGTATTCCAGCCAGCCGAACGGTAGGCATACACCACTTCAGCCAACACGATTGAGAGTGAAGTCATAAATGACATGAGACCGAGTACGAAAGTCCAAATAACATAGGTAGCCTGAATGGAGCGAGCCGCACCCGCCTGAAGGAAAAATAATTCAAGGACAGTTAATGAAATAAACACGCCACTCAAGACATTAAAGAAAATTGCAGCAGTACAAAGGCGACCCCGAACTTTTGCCTCATTCGCCTCCCTCATCATGTGGTTCAAGAGAGCCTTATCTTGAACCACACCCTCCTGAATACGATGCTGAATAGCACGCATCCGATCAACTGATCTAGCTAGCCGAGCGGAAATAGCATTAATTAAGGTCGCTACGGCAGTTAATAAAAATACCGGGGCAAGCGCGAGCTGAATATTATTTGTAATTGCGTCTATTGATACATCCATAGTGATTCCAGTTCGTTCTAATTTATCTTCTAAATCCTGAGCTTAATGTGACCAAGCTACAAGACCACTATAGGCACTTGCTAAGACTAAGAGACCGAAGATGATGCGGTACCAAGCGAAGGGAATAAAGTTATGCCCAGCAACATAATGAATCAGCCAACGCACACAAATGAAGGCCGAGATAAAAGCGGAGATAAAGCCCACCACAATTGCCCAAGTAAAGTCACCCGACAATGGCACGGGATTTTTCCAAAGCTTGAATAATTCGTAAGCAGTCGCGCCCCCGATAACAGGAATCGCTAAAAAGAAAGAAAACTCTGTAGCCACTGCCCGCGGCAAACCAAAGAGCATGCCGCCAATAATGGTTGCGCCTGAGCGGGACGTCCCTGGAATTAGCGCAGCACATTGAGCCAAACCTACCTTTAATGCATCCATTGGAGTAAGTTCATCCACAGATTGAATATGGCCCTTGGCAGACATCACCTTTTTCTGACGATGCTCCGCCCAAAAAATGACTATAGCTCCAGTGATAAAGGCAGTGGCAACCGGGATTGGAGAAAATAAGACAGCTTTAATCTGCTTACCAAACACAAAGGCCAAACCCATTGCAGGAATAGAGGCGATTAGCAAATTCAAGACAAAACGACGAGAGATCGCACTCGTTTGAATAGTAGATGCCACCTTCCAAAGCTTTTCTCTGAACTCCCAGCACACCGCTAAGATCGCTCCAAACTGAATAATCACCTCAAATGCTTTACCACGCTCATCATTGAAGTCGAGTAAATCGCCCACCAATATCAGGTGTCCTGTACTGGAGATTGGCAAAAATTCAGTTAAGCCCTCCACTACCCCCAGTATTAACGCCTTACCTAGCAAAATTAGATCCATAGCCCCGATTTTATAGATAGATAGAGCTAGGGTTCGGATTTGGCAAAATGAGATGCAAATCAGGCAATTTGCACAAATAAGCCTTAAACTTCATGGCACATTAAAAAGTAACTGAATCAGATGACCCCACCCCGTTTTCGTCTCTCGCAGCTTAGCATCCTTGGTTTGACATTGGTACAGGCGCTCGGACTCAGCGTGACCTCGAGCAATACTTTTGCGCAGGTCGCGAATGGGGCAAAGCCATCATTACCAACCCCAATCAGCACTCAGTCGCTAATAGGTCTGGATACCCCCCCACAAATAGTAGTAACTCCAAAGCAAGCCATTCCGTCGAGTAGCGCCCCTTCGAATGTTGGTGGCAATATTGCACCCGGTAGCGGACAAGGTACAGACCTCATTCGACTCTATCAAGAGGCGGCCTTTAGCGATCCCGTCTTGAACGCCGCACGCTTTAACTACCAGGCGAGTAAGGAACTGTATTGGCAAGGCCTTTCATTACTACTCCCTCAGGCGAGCGCAACTCCGATTGGGACGAGATACTACCAACATGCTACCAATGGATCGGCCCTCACCAGCTATTCGGGAAACTCTCGCGTCTTTGACCAAAAAGGTTATACCGTCACATTAACTCAACCTGTTTTTAACGTTGCGGCATTCGAGGCTTCCAAGCAAGGGGATCTGAATACCAAGATTGCGGATATGCGCTTTTATTTAGCGCAGCAGGATTTAATTATTCGTGTTTCACAAGCATATTTTGATGCGCTCACTAGCCAAGACAATGTGGAGCTCTTCCGCAATAAGAAAAGTTTGATTAAGCAGCAACTTGAAATTGCGCAAGCAAAATTTGATGCCGGTCTCGCAACGATTGTGGATGTTAATACCGCTCAAGCAGCACTAGATCTTGCTAACTCTCAAGAAATTGGAGCTCAAGCTGACCTTGTGGTTAAGCGAGGCATCTTAGAGCAATTAGTTGGTCGACCTGTTGGAGCCCTAAGGCCACTGACTAAGGAAGCTAAGATTGACGGGGTTCTTAAAGATCCTCGATCTAAAGCGAAAGATAGTAACGGCATTCCGATTGCAGACATCGTCAATCCACCGTTACCAAAAGGACAAACGCTTGAGGACTGGATAAACCAAGCAGAGACTGCGAACTTTAATGTACTGGCTGGTCAACTATCCGTTAGTCTTGCTGAGAGTACATATCGAGGTTCACAAGCGCTCAACTATCCTTCTGTCAGTTTCATCGGAACAGCTGGCTATAACACTTCAAATGGTAGCGCGAATAACTACACCCCTTCTAATACCAATATCTATAACAACACAGTTGCTTTACAAATGACAATCCCATTAGTATCCGGAGGATTTAATAGCTCTATCATTCGTCAAAATGCAGCCTTGCTTGATGCAGCTAAAGCCAACTATGACAACGCTCGGCGTACTGCTGCCCAGAATACGCGTTCGGCCTTTACAGGCTTTTACGGCGGCTTAGCCAGTGTTAAAGCCTTTGAAGCTGCAGAGCGGTCATCCACCTCCGCACTAGAATCTAGCAAGCTCGGATTTCAGGTGGGAACCTTAATTAATATTGATGTATTGATTGCATTAGATACTGTTATTACCACCCGCTCACAACTACAGCAGGCACGTTACAACACTATCTTGAATGCAATTAAACTGAAGGCACACGTTGCTGCATTATCAGATGAGGATCTGATTTCTATAAACACCTTGCTGCGCTAAACCTAAAAACTAGCTTGCCTGTAAAAGCTTCAGTGAGACATCCAGCACTTCTTTGACTGTCGGAGGATGTTGTGTATCACCCAAGTTACTAATTCGACTAGACCAATAACCCTCAGTCTTCCAGCGCGGTGAGTCACAATAAATTTCCACAGTAAGCTTATCGAGTACTGCTGCTAAATGTGTCAGACCAGTATCTACCCCCACTATTAAGACAGCTCCCGCGATCACAGTAAATGCCTCTTCAATAGAAAAAGCTGAGGGAACCAAAGCACCAGGAATATTTTCTGCAAGAGAAATGCTGATAGCCTTCTCAGAAGGACCTCCCCAAGGAAAAACGATCTGGTAACCCCGAGCGGCTAATTCTTTACCTAGGGAAATCCAATGTGCATTTGCCCAACGCTTAGCTTGCCTTGCCGTTGAATGAAAGCACAAGATGTAAGGAGTCTTTAGGCCTGTAAGACCACTCTTTGGAATACCGGTAAGCAATTCCTGTGAATAAAACTGAGGGGTACTGGAGCGTTCCAGCAAAGGCCACTCTAATGCTGAGCACATTATCCGGCGCGACCGATCGACCGCGTGGCATTGAGTTGGCACTGCTACCGCTTGGCTGTAAAAGAACTTCGCAAGGGGCTCGTACCCCGAAAACTCAGTAGCATTAGCAAGACCTGCAACTACCGCACCTGAATTCTTCTTAGCCAAGGAGCACACAATGGCAGACTTCAATAAACCTTGAGTCTCAATCACCACATCATAGGCTGTCGATTGAAGCATCTGCCTGAATATAAAAAATTCTTTCCAAACGGCCAAGCTAAAAAGATTTTTTCTCCATCGACGCAAGCCAAAAGGGATGATGCGATCAATCCCTCTAAAACCATCTCGGGTTAACAGCGGGGTGAGCAAATGAACATATCCCTCTTCCACTACCCAATCAATTTGGGCATTGGGCAAGCGCAATCGTAAATCCCAAACCAGGGGGAGATTGTGTAAGACGTCGCCAAGAGACGATAGTTTTACCAACAGAATTTTGGGAGAAGCGCTCATCAGAGCATTATCTTATCTTTTAAAAATAAGCCTAAATTCAATCAGAACTTAGGGGCAGCATCCCACAATAGGCCAGCAGAGTCTTTGGCATTCATGTTAGGCGTGACGCGCAGCGGCAAGGGCCATTGAATACCTACGGTGGAGTCATTCCAAGCCAAACAAGCCTCACTTTGAGGATGATAGTAGTCCGTGGTCTTGTACAGAAATTCAGCAGACTCAGAGAGAACTAAAAATCCGTGGGCTAAGCCTGGGGGAACCCACAATTGCTTATGGTTTTGCGCGCTTAATTCAACACCAACCCACTTGCCATAGGTAGACGAATCTTTACGAATATCTACAGCTACATCAAAAACACTTCCAGCAACCACACGAACTAATTTACCTTGCGTTTGCTCTAGCTGGTAATGCAACCCACGCAAGGTCCATTGGCGAGAAAAGGAATGATTGTCTTGTACAAAATTAACATTCAATCCGGTAGCATCTGCAAAATCTTGCGCATTAAAAGACTCAGTAAACCAGCCGCGCTCATCACCAAATACCTTAGGTTCAATAACCAATACATCATGAATACTGGTAGGGGTAAGCAAAAGTTTAGAAGGCTTCAAAAAATCACTCATCCAATCATCTTCTTGTGAGATAAGGATGCAGGCTGGGCAGAGGTATTGATCTCGTTTAAAATTTTATTCAGATATTGGCCATAACTATTCTTACTGAGCTGTACAGCAACTTTTTGCACGTCCTCCGCACTAATCCAGCCCTGACGGTAAGCAATTTCTTCAGGACATGCGACCATCAGACCTTGGCGCTTTTGTAATGTGGCAATAAAGCCAGCAGCATCGAGTAGTGAATCATGCGTTCCCGTATCGAGCCAAGCAAATCCACGACCCATAATCTCTACATTTAGCTCATTCTTTTCAAAATAAGCGCGGTTCACATCCGTAATCTCTAACTCTCCCCGTGCGCTCGGCTTGATGGATGAGGCGATGTCACAGACTTGATTGTCATAGAAATAAAGGCCAGTGACCGCATAGTTACTTCTCGGTTTTAGTGGCTTCTCTTCAATCGAGAGCGCTTTGTAATCATGATTAAATTCAACTACACCGTATCGCTCTGGATCATTCACGTGATAAGCAAACACCGTTGCACCGCTACTGCGATCGTTTGCACTATTGAGCTGATCGACTAACTCATGCCCATAAAAAATATTATCACCCAACACTAGAGCGCTTGGGTTATTGCCAACAAAGGTTTTGCCTAAGGTAAATGCTTGCGCCAATCCGTCTGGTGAAGGCTGAACACAATATTCAATATTTAAGCCCCACTGGGAACCATCGCCAAGTAACTCTTTAAAACGCGGCGTGTCATGTGGGGTAGAAATCAACAAAATATCCCGAATGCCGGCAAGCATTAACGTAGTTAATGGGTAGTAGACCATCGGCTTGTCATAGACCGGCATCAGCTGTTTAGAAACGGCCTGAGTAACCGGATACAAACGAGTACCTGAACCCCCTGCCAAAATAATACCTTTACGGTTCATCGGATTTAAGGCCATTGCTTACTTTCTAGAAAATACCATCTTGAACTAACTTCGAGACATAAGCCCTTACGGCGATATCCCAAGGCTGATTGAGTTGCTGTAATTCTGACATATCGCCTCGACTCTCCAATAGCTGCCTAAGCTTATCAGTCGACATTCTTGAATTCATGGGCCTTGGGGCGGGTAAAGGATATTCCAGGGCAGGAATCGGCTTGATAGCTTCTGGCAACACCTTTAAGGATGCTTTAGCCTCCAGGGCTAATTGCACCGTTAAAGAGGCCAAACCATGCCAAGTAGTCTCGCCAGCGGGAACAGCATGATAAATGCCAGAGGCAAATCTTCTGAGCCCACCTTCTTCATCCATTACGAGAT
>Ga0114979_10001639_pt1 | contig 15084 bp, 16 predicted proteins | sample S_140625_EF_Meta_FD_87315 | JGI IMG/M metagenome (GOLD analysis project Ga0114979, IMG submission 87315) | Freshwater microbial communities from Lake Simoncouche, Canada to study carbon cycling - S_140625_EF_MetaG | ecosystem: Environmental > Aquatic > Freshwater > Lake | place: Lake... | reverse complement strand
TACGATTTCTGGATCCTCTGGCGTTAATGCGGCAATCGTGATGCAAAATGCCATCGCAGGAATATTGATGTTGTCTAGAAAGTTTCCGTTAATGCTCAAAGCCCAGGCTGAGCGCAGATGGGACCCTCTAATTAATCATCTACTCCCATTAGATCTTGCTGGTCAGACGGTAGTCATTATTGGCAGGGGCCCAATCGGGGGGAGCATTGCTCAAGTCCTACAGGCAATGGGCGTCAAGACTATTGCAGTAGGATTTAATGCGGCATTAAAAGGCGTAAGTGTAGCTACGAATCAGGTTCACCATATTTCAGAGTTGCCTCAAGTACTGCCACAAGCGCAATGGCTAGTGATGGCTTGTCCATTAAGTAGTGAAACACGTGGCCTTATTAATAAAGACACTATCAAGCTACTGCCATATGGCGCTCATGTCATCAATATTGCTCGTGGCGAAATTATTGTTGAGCCAGATTTAATTGATGCTCTTATGAATAAAAAACTAGCTGGCGCCTACTTGGATGTATTTGCATCTGAACCTCTGGATACTGGCTCTCCTCTTTGGGGCATGGAGAACGTGATTGTTACCCCACATTCTGCTGGTCACTCCGCTGGAAATGAAAAGCGGGTATTGGAATTGTTTGTTGAGAATTTGGGTTTATTTGCTAATAGCGAAAAGCTCAAAAATCAAATTGCTACTTAATAGTTCGAACGCAGGATTTTAGTGCGATACATAACGCGTGCAGAACGCAAAACAGCCCATATCTACGCTTGCGTTATTGAACAGGCGCTTCCCAATCAGATTTCATCAGATCGTCTTCGGCGACTATTTTCCTACAGAGCTCACTCTTAAATAGTTGCTTATAAATAGAATTTTCGGGTTATCCCTTAGGGTACTTTACTAAGTAGCGTGTTAGATTTTCTCTTAGAAAGACAAATAAAAAACATACACGGAGGCGGTTATGAAAGTTAGTGGCATAACTAGAGCATTGCTCGTTATTACATCATTCATTGCATTTAATTCACAGGTGCATGCTCAACCAACAGCAAAAGATTTTGTAGTCATAAAGCCAGATCAAGTGGTCTGGGGGGATGCTCCTGCTGGTGTCAAAACAGTAGTTCTTTATGGTGATCCAAATAAGCCTGGAATGTATGTTGTCAGAAATATATTTCCAGAGGGCATTATGAGCACTCCACATTCTCACTCTCAAGATCGTTTTGTCACCGTGATTAAGGGGACTTGGCATGCAGGCACCGATGCAAGTTGGGATTCTGCTACAACCGTAGGTTTGCCTGCAGGTAGCATGATGTTTCATCCTGCTGGCGTAGTCCATTTTGATGGCGCCTTGAAAGGCGCAACAGAAATACAAATTATTGGTATGGGCCCCGTTTCCACTACTAGTGTTTATCCTAAAGAGGGGCGGTTCGGGGCTCCTCGTAAGCTCAATTAAATAGTGACCCCCAAATAGGAGCAATGAATCGGATCGGTTTTTGCAAATGAATCCGATTTAGATTCAAGATTCAGTTATTCTGATTGCTTAATCTTTCCTAAGGTGGATGCGCATGACGAATCGACGTCAGTTCATTGGGGCCACAGCCTCTTTACTGCTTCCTTTGCCTTCATGGGCACAGTCATTCCCCACAAAACCAATACGCTACATTGTCCCGGTAGCTGCTGGTGGCGGTAATGACATGATTGCACGGGTAGTTACTGAGCGTTGGGGTCGTTTTCTTGGGCAAACTTTTGTAGTCGAGAACCAAAGTGGCGGCGGCGGAGTGATTGCCTCTCAGACCACTATGAGGGCAGTGCCAGATGGATACACTCTAATGCAGGGGTATGTCGCTACGCATGGTACAAACCCAGCAACCAGAAAAGTTCCCTATGACCCCATTAAAGACTTCACGCCGATTGGAATGATTGGTGCTACCCCGAATGTTTTGATTGTGAACAGCCAAGTTCCCGTTAAAAACATGAAGGCATTTATAGACTATGCACGAAAGAACACTGGTAAGTTAAGTTATGGAACTGCTGGTCAGGGGTCTCTGACCCATATGACAATGGAATTATTTAAACAAGAAACCGGTCTCTTCATTCTTCATATTCCTTATCGAGGCATCGCTCCTGCATTGAATGATTTACTTGGGGGGCAGACTCAAACTATGTTTCCTGGTTTAGCTGCTGCACTACAGTACATTCAGTCTGGTAGGGTGCGTGCATTGGCGGTGACTGGACCTAAACGTAGCCCTGTGTTGAAAGATGTACCGACAATGGAGGAGTTGGGGTTCAAAGGCTTTGATGCCATGCAATGGTATGGCACTGTTGGACCGCTTGGTATTCCTGCTGATATTGTGAAGCGTTTGAATGAAACACAAGTGGCTACTTTAAGGTTACCAGAAATGCGTGAGAAATTAGCGATTGAAGCAGTTGAACCAATGCCAATGTCTCCTGAACAATTTAGCCAATTTATTAAGAATGAAGTGAAGCGGTGGACTGCATTAGCCAAAGTAAGAAATATACAACTGGAAGAATAAGGTATGAAAAAAAAATTACGTGTAGGAATTCTGGAGGGTGATGATATTGGTCATGAGATCGTACCAGTTGCTGTCGAGGTTGCTAAAGCAGCCGCTCTCCTTCATGGAGTTGAGATTGAATGGATTCCATTACCAATTGGTCGTCGTGCACTTGATAGCCATGGGCATACATTGCCACCAAAAACTCTAGAAACACTCCATACCTTGGATGGTTGGATTTTGGGCCCTATTGGCCATCGCGCATATCCAAAGCAGCCCAATGCCATTAACCCCCATCCCATTTTGCGCAAGCAATTTAATTTGTTTGCAAATGTCAGGCCTACACGTTCTTATCCAGATATTGGCTGTTTACGTGAAGATATCGACCTGATTATTGTCCGCGAAAATAATGAGGGGTTTCAACCAGATCGAAACATGTTGGTTGGTAATGCGGAATTTCGTCCAAGTGATGAAATGACGCTGTCCATGCGTGTAATTACAAGAACGGGGAGTCGTCGAGTAGCGCAAGCAGCATATGAGTTAGCGCGGCAACGCAAGAAGCATTTGACTTATGTGCATAAAGATACCGTCTTTAAGTTAGGTTGCGGGATGTTTGTTGAGGAGTGTAAGAAATTGGCGCCCGAATATCCGGATGTGCTGGTCGATGATGTAATTGTTGACACGATGGCAATGCGCTTAGTGCGTGACCCGCAAAACTTTGATGTGATTGTTACTACGAATTTGTTTGGCGATATCTTGTCAGATGAGGCTGCTGGCCTTGTTGGGGGTTTGGGAATGGCCCCTGGATTGTGCATTGGCGATGGTGATGTAGTCATGGCGCAAGCCACTCATGGATCGGCTCCAGATATTGCAGGTAAAGGTATTGCTAACCCATACTCCATGATTGAATCAACCCGCATGATGTTCGATTGGCTCGGACACAGTAGAAATATCCCCGAGGCTGTGGCGATGGCAAGATCAATGTCAGAGGCAACGACAATAGCCCTAAAAAATCCGAATGCTAGAACCGGTGATATCAATGGCAAGGGCAATACTGCCTCAATGGCAAAAGCAGTCTTGGAGGCCCTGGGGTAATGTAATAAAGTGGTGAGAATCCATGTGGCTTAAAAAGATAAAAATGGAGAAGATATGAGTATTAGCAAAGACAGTGACGAACAACGTTGACAGCTATTAACTTGGCTTGCAGCCAGCCCACTGTTTGCGCTTAGTGCAAACCAAGATCTTTTGGCACAAGAAGTCAAAGACCCTAAGCAGTTAATTCGAAATTTCACGAAACGCCCGGATCCAATGGTTTGGGCGCCGAATACTCCCATGGATCTTATTTCCAATTCAAATAACATTTACTTACTATAGAGCGCTTTGGAGCAACGAAGTGTTAGATGGTTGTTCCAAAATCCTTTGGTTTCGAAAACCAATGAGCGAGGTATCACTTCTTGTGATCTTGTTAATCTAGTCACACAAATACTCACACACCGATAATGAGACGCTGTAACCTCTTGAAATCCTAGTGGTTTTCTTTGGATGTCTGCTCTCATAATCCTTTTGCCCCAGGTTCTAGTCCTGGTGAGCTCATTAGAAAAGCAAACCCTCATCAGCAATGGTGGGGGTTTTGTCTTTTGAGCGTTACTTTAAGTAACGGCTGGAGGACTGCTTTAAGATTATCAAAAATCCTCTCTTTTGGAATGGTACTAAAAATGAGGTCATTTTATTCCAGCTTTGTAATAGGACAAACACTATGTATATGCTGGGGTATGACGATTGGCTCAAGTAACACTATTTAGATCTATTTATGGAGTCTCAAGATCCAACTTGTCCGTATATCTAATTTATCTCAGGCATGGTATTTTGAGGTATTTACTCAGTTAATTAATACCTTTATATTAATTTAAGTAAACCAATTACAAATTTCACGGAGATAAGATGAGCATCAAACCAGAAAAACCTTACAAGGACATTCTTTTTGAAGTTAAGGATCAAGTTGCTTGGATTACGATTAATCGTCCACGAGTATTGAATGCCTTTAGGGAGCAAACACTTGATGAAATGATTGACGCAGTAAAACTAACGAGAGAAGATCCCTCTATTGCTTGCGTAGTCTTTACTGGCGCTGGAGATAAAGCTTTTTCTGCTGGCGGTGACTTTTATGCAATGAAACGCCTTACTTTTACAAATGCCTCCATGTGGAATGATCGGATGTTAGGTCTAGCTATGGCTATCCGAGGTATTCCGATTCCAGCGATTGCAATGGTGAATGGTTGGTGTGTTGGCGGAGGACATGAACTTGCTTTGTGGTGTGATTTAGTGATTGGTTCAGAAAAATCTGTTTTTGGTCAAACGGGTGCAAAAGTAGGGGCTTGTCCAACAGTGGGCGCGACTCAATATTTGCCACGAATTGTTGGCGAGCGGATTGCACGCGAGATGATTTTCTTGGCAAAGCGCTTTGATGCAAAAGATGCTGAAAGAATTGGCCTGATTAATAAGTGTGTGCCAGAAGCAGACTTGTTAAAAGAAACATTAGCTTGGTGCGAAAACATCAAGAGTAATAGTTCACAAACTATTCGCATGACTAAGAAGAGTTTGAACTTTGAATCTGATCAGCTATATGCATCATGGCAGCACGGTATGGAATTACTTGCCTACGTTTGGGGCTCTGAGGAGAGTTTGGAGGGTATGAACGCCTTCCTTGAGGGGCGTAAACCAGATTTCCAGCAATTTAGATTAAAGAATAAGGCTGCTCTAGCCGACTACTTAGATGGATTTCATAAGAATCTGAACGCACCTCCAGATATGCGGGATTAGTGATCGGTCTTATGAGTTCGGATAATCAAGCTGAGTTTGTAATTCAAGAGGGCGCCCTCGCAGGATTGAAGGTGCTTGATCTTAGTCGTGTCTTGGCTGGTCCCTGGTGTGGCCAACTATTGGGTGATTTAGGTGCTGAAGTGATCAAGATTGAATCACCCTCTGGCGGCGATGATACTCGTGCTTGGGGCCCTCCGTTCTTAGAAGGGGAGTCTGCTTACTTTCTGGGATGTAATCGTAACAAACAAGGTGTGGCGATTGATTTTTCTGGCCCAGAGGGTAAAGACTTGCTAGCAAAATTAATCCCACAGTTTGATGTGTTGATTGAAAACTTTAAAAGTGGAACATTAGACAAGTGGGGATTTAACGCTGCATGGTTTGAGAAGCATGCCCCCACTTTAGTTCGTTGCTCTATCACGGGCTATGGAAGTGCTGGCGCACAATCAGGATTACCAGGGTATGATTTTATTCTTCAAGCTGAATCTGGATTAATGAGTATTGCGGGACCTAGTGATGGCGAACCTACAAAATATGGGGTTGCGATTGTTGATTTAGCCACCGGCATGATGGCCGCTAATGCAATACAAGCTGCCTTATTGGCCCGCTACAGAACAGGAAAAGGCCAAGCAGTTGAAGTTTCCTTATTTGATACCTCTATTGCTTTATTGGCAAACGTTGGCAATAGTCATTTGGCTACTGGAAAAGAATCAGGACGTTATGGCAATGGGCATCCAACCATTGCTCCTTACACCACCTATCACTGCAATGATGGCATGGTAGCGTTGGGTGTAGGTAACGATAAACAATTTACGAAATTATCTCAATTACTAGGACAGAGCGAGTGGATAGATGATGATCGTCTGAAAACAAATTCTGCACGTGTACAAAATAGAGATTTAATTGATCGATTGCTAACAGAAAAACTCAAGAAATATTCTAGTGACGAGTTAATTGATCTTTGTAGGGCTAATGGAATTCCGATTGGTAGAGTGAATACAGTAAAACAAGCTCTTGCTTTGGAGCAGACTGCTGCAAAAGATATGGTGCTTGAGATGACGCATTCTAAAGCAGGTATATTTAGATCATTAGCCTCACCTCTCAAAATGCATGGCACAGTAAACACTATAAATAATGCTCCCCCTATGCTGGGTGAGCATACTGATTTTGTATTACAGAAATATCTTGGATTAAGCGTAAGTGATTTAAGTGATTTAAAAAATAAAAAAGTGATTCATTAAGCCACTTATATTGGAGTAAGAGGAGACTATATGAAATTTGTCCTAAGCAAAAGATTCACATTCTTACTAATGGGCATTGCCTCACTGGGAATTTTTCAGGCAGCGGCCTTGGCGCAAGCAGATACTTATCCCAATAGACCAATCAAGCTCATTATTACTTGGCCAGTAGGTGGTTTTGCAGATACTCTTGGCCGTACAGTAGCAAACCAACTTGGCCCAATTCTTGGTCAACAAATTGTGGTTGACAACCGAGGCGGCGCCAATGGAATGATTGGTGCGGATGCGGTAGCTAAGGCAGCTCCCGATGGATACACCTTAATGTTTCAGTCGGTGACATCGCATGCTATTAATCCAACGATGTATAGTAAAACACCTTACTCAACTGAGAAAGATATTATTCCTCTGGCTGTTGTTGCTCAAGTACCGATACTATTGGTTGCTAATCCTAATTTAGTGGCTAAAAATATTACAGAACTTATTGCATTGGCTAAAAAAGAGCCAGATACACTTTCTTATGCAAGCTTTGGAAATGGCAGTGCCAGTCATTTGGCAGGCGCACTATTGACTAACCAGGCTGGCATCAAAATGACACACATTCCTTATAAGGGTGGTGCTCCTGCTATCACCGACACCTTAAGTGGCCAAGTCCCAATGAGTTTTTCAGCTTTTGGTGTGGCTCTGCCTCATGTTAAAAGTGGCAAGCTCATTGCATTGGGTACTACAGGACCAACGAGAGCAAAACTTTTGCCAGATGTGCCTACTATTGAAGAAGCAGGTAACTTAAAGGGATATGAGATGTCGATTGTCTATGCGGTGTGGGCGCCCGCAGGTATGCCTGCACCGATTATTAGTAAATTAATTAAGGCTCTTGAGCAAGTAGTAGCATCAAGCGCTTTTAAAGAGAAGGTGGCGAACGATGGTGGCGAAGTGATGAATCTATCTGCACCGGCTGAGAGCAATACCTATTTTCAAAAAGAGATGCAACGTTTAAGCAAGATTGTTAAAGATGGAAATATAAAGGCTGACTGATATGTATCCTGTATTTCAAAAAGTAGTAGTTGCTGGTTTAATCCAATTTTGTGCAATCTGTTTAGTTCATGCACAAAATAAAGAAATTACTTCTTATCCTAATAAGCCAATTCGAATTATTAATCCATTGGCAACAGGGGGTGCTGTTGATACCATGGCACGTATGTTGGCACCTAGCCTACAAGAAATTTTGGGACAACCGATTGTGATCGAGAGTAAGCCAGGAGCTGGAGGTACGATTGGTAGTAATTTTGTAGCGAAGTCAGCACCAGATGGATATACTATTTTGATGGTGTATGACACCTTTGCTGTTAACCCCCATGTCTATAAAAACTTACCGTTTGATTCATTTAAAGATCTGGCGCCAGTAACTGAATTAGTTAAAATTCCTTTAGTGGTAGTTGCAGGCAATAAATTATCAGCTAATAATTTGCGCGAGCTTGCAGATTTGTCAAAATCTAAGACTAATGGGATTAACTTCTCTAGTGGAGGCGCGGGAAGTTCTGGACATCTTGCCGCTGAACTACTAAAAACCAATCTAGGTATAGATATGACGCATGTGCCATATAAAGGGGGTGGCCCAGCAATGACAGCAACCATTGGTGGCGAGACTGATATTACGATTCTGGGAGCAGTCATTACCGTTCCTCAAATTAAGGGCGGAAATCTAAAAGCCTTAGCAGTGCTTGGAAAAAAACGGACTCCTGCTTTGCCACAGGTTGCCACAGCGAGTGAGCAAGGTCTCGCAAATTTTGATGTGAGTTCATGGGTAGGAGTTTTGGTTCCAGCAGGAACACCTGCGCCTATCGTTGATAAGATTAATAACGCTTTTGCACAAGCCCTTAAAAATCCGGTTGTTCAGACGCGGATGGCAGAGCAGGGCAATGAGATTGTTGCTAGCTCTCCCGCTCAATTTGGGGTATTTTTAAATCAAGAGTCTGCTAAGTGGGCTAAGGTAATTAAAGAGAACAATATCCAGCTGGAATGAGCAGTAAAGTAATTCGCATTTCTCAAGCGGCTCGATTATGAAGGTTTTAGATTTAATAGTCGAGCTACATTACTGCCTAGAATGGCAACCCGATCAGCATTGAACTGACCTTACTTTTATGATCTGTCTCAAAGAGCTTAGATCACTCAGAAAGTGAATTATTTGCAAAGTTAAATCTAATAGAGGTTTGTTATGGCGCCAGTTCGATAAGCGCATCAACTGCAGTAAGTATGTTACCTGGACCGGTCATCAGAGGGTTAATATCCAAAGAAAGAACGCGCCCCCCTTGCTTGTGAACCCAAGCACCAAGGGTAACAGCAGCTCTAGAAATTGCTTCTATTGGAAGGCCTTGCTCCCCACGAATACCATCCCAAAGTGGCGCCATCCTAAGTCGTAAGAGCTGATTAATTAAGTGTGTCTCGTCAAAAGGGTAGATTACAGTTGCAACGTCAGACATCGCTTCTGCATACTTTCCACCATCGCCAGCAATAATTACCGCACCAAAGCGGTCATCCCAACGTGCTCCCAGCATTAACTCACGAGATGACTTAATCATAGAGGCCACAATGATTCCATCCAGAGGTTTAGACAGTTTTGCGCACTCAATTTGAAATTCTCTAAAAGCTTGTAAAGTCTCATTCGATGTACGTAAGCCAATGCGAACGAGGCCGTATTCAGTTTTGTGTGGAATAGTTGCAGAGCAAGCCTTAATAACCCATGGTGCTGAGATGGTCTCGAGCGCAATCAGTAATTCAGCTTCTGTCTTACAAAGTGCATGTGATACGACCGAGATTCCTAGTTCACGCACGATTGCGAGACTTTCATATTCGGAAAGAAATCCCTTACGTGAAGCGAGTTCAATATTTGGACATTTCTCTGGGTTCAGGGCTACCAAGCGATCTGCTTGAGCACGTATACATTGACCATGTAGTAATTCGCCAATCGCCGCCATCGCATCTTCATCATGTTCGAAGCTCACCACCCCAGCTTTTCTGAAAACCTCTCTTGTGCTCTCTAATGGACAGGCGAGAACCATTGGTTTTCCTGTAACATTACTAAATAATTTTGTATCTTGCGCAAATCGAGGTATGTCGTAACCTTTGCCCGACATAGGTAAGCTAATAAAGTATGCATCTGCGATTTCTCGCTTGGAGATTACTTGCAGTACCTCACCTAGTAGACTGCTATTGCTAAGTAGTGCAGCAGTTAGATCTACGGGATTGATACTATTTGCAAAGTTAGGGAGAATTGCATCGAGTTCAGCACGGGTTTCGAGACTGAAAGGTTGCATATCTAGACCATGGCGCGCGGCAGCATCCGCCGCCATAACGCAGCAGGCACCTGAATTACTTATTACAACCACCTTAAGACCTGTGGCTAAGTTTTGTGGGGCCGAATCTATTGCTTTTAGCCAAAGTCCAACCGATCGAACAAGAGTTCGGGCATCTGGAACGCGCACAATACCATTCTGGCGCATGAATGCATCAAGCACTTTATCTTCAGTGGCGATCGCACCAGTATGTGAACTAGCTGCTACCTGGCCAAGTGAAGAGACTCCTGCCTTTAGAGCGAGGATCGGAATACCAAATTGCGCCGCACGCCGCGCCGCATGGATTAAGGCAATAGGATTGGGAACAGATTCAAGATAAAGCAATATAAGCTTTACCCCCGGATCACCTGCAACTGCCCATGCAAGATCAGCAACGGAGAGATCGCACTCATTACCAGTAGCATGCGCATGCCGCACCCCTATACCATCACTTCGAAGAAGTGCATAAGGGAGGATACTCATCGCACCACTCTGACTTACGATGGCAACTGGCCCATCCATTGGAGGCACTTCGCCTATCAAACTCGCGAAACTGGCGATTGTGCCTGTAGCGAAATTAACCGTACCCTGAGTATTGGGTCCAATCAAGCGCATGCCATGTGTCCTAGCTGCACTAAGCATACAGTCTTGCGCAGCTTTACCTTTTTCGCCTGTTTCGCCAAAGCCAGATGAGATGATTACGCCAAGCTTTACACCTAGTTCTGCACAGATTCTTACAGCATCAACCGCAGCCTCACCGGGAATACAAATCACTGCAACATCGGGTACCTCTGGAAGTGACTTAAGATCTGGCCATGCCTTGATTCCTTGCACTTCGCTGCGCACTGGATTGACAGCATAAATACGACCTTTGAATCCATGCTGAAGCATATATTTAATCGGGCGACCTCCAATCTTCTCGGGGTTCTCCGATGCGCCTATGATAACGACAGATTGAGGGTTAAATGCGGCCGCTATCCAGCCATTATTGTCCTGTTCTATATCCAATTTCAGTCCGCTTTCGCTCCGGACTTCTCAACAACCTTTTTCCATTTGATAGATTCTTCAGCAATTAACTTTGTGAACTCAGGTCGGGTATTAGCGACTACAGTTATACCCTGACTTGCCATGTCAGCACGCATATCATTGAGTGCTTTAACCATTTCAATATTTAACTTATCAAGTACGGATGGCGGTGTAGCTGCAGGTGCAACGAAGCCAAACCAGGCCGTGGCCTCAAAGTCCTTGATCCCACTCTCATTCACGGTTGGTACTTCACTCAACAGTAGATTTCGCTTACTGCCTGTAACAGCAAAGGCGCGGAGCTTACCGCTTTTAACGAGTGGGAGAGCGGTAGGTAAATTATCAAACATCATTTGTACGTGCCCGCCTAGTAAATCAGTAAGCGCTGGAGCACTTCCCTTATAAGGAATGTGCTGGATATCTAAGCCTGCCTGCATTTTGAATAACTCACCACTGAGGTGACCGCTGGTACCGGTACCCATTGACGCAAATGAAAGTTTTCCTGGATTTGCTTTAGCATAAGAAATAAGTTCGCCCATATTCTTTGCACTCACATTGCTACTAACTAGCAGTACATTAGGTAAGTGACCAGCCATGGTGATAGGTGTTAGCTCCTTATCTGGGTCATATCCCATATCCTTATAAACCAGCTTATTGGTTACTAGGATACCGATGTTTGCTGTTAGTAATGTATAGCCGTCAGCTGGAGCACGGGCAACAAATTGCGCGCCAATATTTCCACCTGCACCAGGGCGATTTTCTACAATAACATTTTGTCCCATTGAGACTGACATCTTTTGCGCGACTGCGCGTGCGATGATGTCATTTGTTCCACCGGCACCGTATGGTACGACGATTGTAATTGGCTTTGTAGGGAAATTTTGCGCAGTAGCAAGTCCGTTAAAAAATGTGAGTATGATAATTAGAGATAATTTCAGCATAACTCTTCCTGCTCCTAAAGTTAATTGATCAAGCGAACTGAAGCAAGACTTTGCGCAGCGACTAAAGATAGTGATTACTTTTATAAATAACTTGAATAAGTTGAATCTGTTTTTCATCAGCGCCCCTAGATAGTCCTATTCCCTAACCATGCCACAGCACTAATCTCGATTAATGCACCTTCTCGCACTAAGGCAGAAACTTGAACGCCAGTGGCAGCAGGGTAGGGACCATCTCCGAATACTTCGCGCCGAATGAGTGCTGTCTGGTCGTAGCCTTCGAGGGTAGTGACGTATTCAGTAGTCTCAATTACATCCGCAAAAGTTGCACCAGCTTCTTGTAAAACATGACCAAGCTTTTCATAAATGAAGCGCGCTTGAGAAGCCAGATCATCGCCGATGATGCGTCTATTTTCTCCCCATGCTGTTATACCGGATACATAAAGAAACGGACCCGCTCGTACAGCAGCGGAAAATGTAGCTTTACCACTTAATGGATAGGCCTTGAGTTCAGGGTTCATAAAGATTCCTTCTTCAGTGAGGTCTTGAGTAAGTAATGTTGAATAATTTTTGCACAAGAATCCTGGGTTTCTGAAAGAACCTCGACATTAAAGGTAAGTACACAGCGATTACCTGATTTACGTTCAATATTGGCTGCGATCATTCGTACTGTTATCAGATCACCCATATATATCGGCGAACTAAAACGAGCTTCAACTCCCAACATGGCAATCATGCTATCGGTTAGTTGATCAGACAATGGCACTGCTCCCAATGCAGTTAAAGCGGTAAGTAGAAGTCCGTGGGCGATGGGCGCGCGTAGACCTTTAGATTGCGCATATTCCTCACTGTAGTGGATGGGGTGTTTGTCGCCAGTAAGCGCCGAAAATTCTTCGAATTTTGCAGCATCTAGCAGCACCTGACGTTCAGCTACAAGTTTACCAATGACAAAATCCTCGCCGCCAAGCTGCCGTAAAGAGGAGGGAAAACTTGAAGATTTGAGATTACTCATGCTAATTCACTCATTGAGTGTGGCGCTCCCCGCAAGAACAACCTTACCACCCGATAACGCTTCTAGAGTGCCTGACTCGTCAAGTGTCACAGAAAAAACATCACCCGGGCAGCATGGGCCAACCCATTTAGTATGGATATGGCCTCGCTTGAGCCATTCCGCACCGTAGTAACGGGCCCCAAGTTCAGCGGCAAAAGCTGTCATATGTGGACCATGCAGTAAAGTCCCACGAAAACCGCGTTTGAGTGCATAGTCATGATCGTAGTGAATGATATCGTTATCTCCATTAATACGACCATATCCATCAATCATATTCTGGGTAATCGGTATATCTCGTTTCATATGGTTACTCCGGAATATGAAAAGTATTCGTTAGCCGGGCAAGCTCACTGCCATCAGAGCGGCAAAAGATCGCCTCCCACTGCACAAAGTGACGACCCCGCTTCTCAAATTTACGAAGCACCTTTCCTGTTGCGACAATAGTTGTCAATTCATCGGCCCACAGAGGCGCCGACCACTGCATATCTAGCTCAGCCATGACAATGCCTTGATTAGGTGGATAGGTTTGGTAGATTGGTACGGTCATGTAAGGTAGTAGTACGGTTGGGGAGGCCGCTTGGCGGCCATCAAGAACGTAGAGCGAACGGTCAGCTTGTAAGGTATCGAAATACTCATCACAGATCTCTGGCGTGATATCAAAGGTAATTGGTCCGAGAGATTGCCCCTCCTTATATTGCTTGTAGGTTGTCCCAGTAACGCTACCTTCGCGCGGCTTTATTTCACTAGGGCGTGTCATGATTCTGAGTCCTCAATTGATTAGTGATTTTCAACAGTAAATCTTGGAGCATATAGTCAATCTTCTCTAACTTCAATGCGGCCAAGAGCATCTAGATCAGATTCATCAACTTCTAAATGGTCATATTCAATGATGGTCGTCCCTTCGAGTTGTTCAATATATTCTCGTGTCGCATAGTGCAGCGGGATATGAGCTAAGTCATCATGCTGGTGATCAAATACTTTATAGCGATAGACGGTCATTTTCATTCAGCGCTTCCTCTTAATCATCATCCGAATCAGAAACATCTTTATCAGGAATATGATTCATTTCATTGAGCTTTTGAAGAGTTAAGTGCTGCCATACCATTTGTTCTTGCGCTGATTTATTACTTTGTAGATTTAGGAACTTATCTGACTCGCTATCTTCTTTAATTAATAAATACTCAATTTTCATGGCGCGCTCCCACCTCAAATGTTGGTTGCCAATAGATTAAAGAAGTACACTTTGCATCTTTGTAAGACTGGAAGAATAATACCAATAACCCATCAGCGGAAATTGAGTCTGTGCTTAACTGATAGCTTTGTCCAATCAATTTGGTAAATTTTTAGAAGGTGAAATTTAATTGCAGTGCACCAAATAGCTTAATGAGGGTGCAATCTAAATTAATGCCTTATTTGATGCGTTATGGCGCCATTGCTCTCAAGAATCAAAATCAAAGAGCGCCCTTTAAAAGGATGGTTTTTTAAAAAAGAAATTTTTCTGTTTATTAGCCAAGATGGCACAGATTATGCAAAGGCTTAAGTAGGCAAATCCTTTTAGGGGGAACTTATGTCAAATACCGATTCTTTATGGCTATTTTTAATACTGTGTTGTTTTGCTTTAGCTATACAGGTTACCTAGACTGGTAATTATTACCGCGTAAATAGCGCTTTACTCATCCTTAGTTATCATGAATAGGCTTTTAATAAATTGATAACAGCCTTAATACAAGAATTCCTAGGAGAAAAAATGAATAAATCAGAATTAGTAGAAAAGATTGCTGGGGAGGCAGATATTACAAAGGCATCAGCAGAGCGCGCCTTAAGTTCTGTAATAGAGCAAATCATCAAGTCTGTTACTAAGGGTGATGATGTTCAGTTAATTGGCTTTGGTACTTTTAAGTCAGGCAAGCGTGCTGCTCGTATTGGGCGCAATCCACAAACTGGTGCCGAACTTAAGATACCGGCAGCCAAGACAGTCAAGTTTTCGGCCGGTAAGGCATTTAAGGATGCTGTGAATAAGCGTAAGTAATTAAATTGATTTAGCCAAAACCACCTTCGGGTGGTTTTTATCATTTGTGGGTATTATTAAAAGGACCCATTTCTAGGAATAAAAAATGCTTAAGCTCTACTATCACCCATCACCTAATCCAGCAAAAGTAGCTTTGTATTTAGAAGAGACCAAT
>Ga0114979_10001638_pt1 | contig 15093 bp, 11 predicted proteins | sample S_140625_EF_Meta_FD_87315 | JGI IMG/M metagenome (GOLD analysis project Ga0114979, IMG submission 87315) | Freshwater microbial communities from Lake Simoncouche, Canada to study carbon cycling - S_140625_EF_MetaG | ecosystem: Environmental > Aquatic > Freshwater > Lake | place: Lake... | reverse complement strand
GGCGAGTGTGCTGTCAATTACTCCCGTATGGTCGAACAAATACGTGTAGGTCAAATAATCCCATTCACCACAAGGATAACCCAAGCCTCCCGCGGTGCCGTCTTGAAAACATTTCAAATTATAGTACATGAGTATCTTCTGATACTCAACGCCATTGTTCGAAGGAGGAAACTCGAACCACCGACGCCCAGGCGAATCATAGGGCGTTGCCGGATTGTTCTGTGCTTCCCACGTAAAGGTTTGAACGATGGTCGTATCGGCTTGCTGCGCATTCAATGAACCGAAGCAACCAATCATCACAAAAAAAAATGCTATCAGAGATAAAAGGTTTCGCATGAAGGCAAGTTTAGCCATAATCTTCGTGCGAATCATCAAACAAATCAACGGCGCGTCTACTTCTCCGCAAGCACGTCAACATTTAGCTCGATGTTCATCACAAAGTGAATAGGCTTATGCGATAAACTTCCTCCCAACACGAATTCCAATCCATCAGCGGAAAGGAGAAAATCCTCCAACCTCACCCGCTCATTGACGCTAAATGGAATGTCAATTTTCTCTTGCACCGGTTCGAATCCAAAATTGTTATAGGAATAATATACCGCTGATGAGGCATCTCCAATCTTGCCAATTCGCAGTGTGCCGTTGAAAACACACGAATCATTGCCATACAATTCCCAAATAGAATATTTTATGCTCTTTATCTCGTAACGCGAAATTTCTTCCTTTACCTCCGCAATGGACGCATTGGTGATGGTGCTAAGCATACCTGCGGATTGAAAGACCAAAGCCGAATCAGTATTGGCTTCCACTTCGAAATCGAGGTTCAACGTTGCCGACTTGCGCACTTCGCGCTTGCCACAGCCGGTAACCACCAATGCTCCAGCAATTAAAATAAACATAATTGTTTTCATCGTAATACTTATTTGATATGGCAAATCTATACCCTACAACAAACGAGCGCATGACTAATATTAGTGAGGACTTCATTCAGTATATCTGGAAATTTCAGCGCTTCGCAACCACTGACTTTCGAAGCGCCTCAGGCCAGCTTATAGAGGTAGTGCACCCCGGCACTCACAACCGCCATGGCGGCCCTGATTTTCTGCATGCACAAATCCGCATCGATGGAACACTCTGGAACGGCCATGTTGAAATTCATTTGCGCTCTTCCGATTGGATACGTCACGGACATCAGGATGATGACCACTACAAAAATGTCATTCTCCATGTCGTGCTCGAACATGACCGTGAAATCTATCTGCATCAACCGTATGATTTGCCTGTGCTTGCTATTAAAGACTTTATACAAGCAGATTTTTTGGCGACCTATAGCCGGTGGCTGAATCAGTTTGAATGGATACCTTGTGAAAAAAATGCGCACAGCGTTGAGTCCGTTATCTGGGAAAACGTGAAAGCTGCAATGCTAATAGAACGCATGCAGGAAAGAGTAAGCAACATCATCACAGAATTAGAACTCAACAAAGGCAATTGGGCTCAAATCACCCTGAGGGAATTCTTCAAAGCATTCGGCTTTAAATCCAATGCCGGAGCTATGGCACTTTTAGCTGACGCTATTCCCTACACCATCATTGCACGACACCAATCGGATCCACTGCAAATTGAAGCCCTGCTCTTTGGTCAAGCCGGACTTCTTGAAAAGGGTTTCGAATCATCCTATCCAGAGGCATTGCGACGAGAGTATCGAATCATGCAGCTGAAATATGGATTAAAACCAATCGATGCAGCTTGCTGGAATTTGGGGCGCATTCGTCCGCACAATTCCCCGTGGATCCGGCTGGCGCAAATTGCCTCTGCCCTATGTGCCGCAGAGCACCTCACGACTGCATTGCTCCATGGCAGCACCAACGAAATGATAACATGGTTGAAGCAGCCCGTGAATCCCTATTGGGACCAGCACTATGCTTTCGACAAACCCTTCGCCAAACCCACCGCAGGTATCTTGGGAAAATCTTCCGCGGAGACAATCATTATCAATGCCGCTTGCCGACTGCAATTCGCATTTGGAAAATTTCATCAAGACGAGCGCATGATTGAAAAAGCCATCGCGAATCTGGAAAAGCTTGTTGCCGAAGACAACGCCATTTTACGCCGGTGGGAATCCATCGGCGTGCTTGCACAACACGCCGGAGATTCGCAATCGCTTATTCAACTTTACAACGTATATTGCACCAATGAAAAATGCTTGAACTGCTCCGTTGGCCATCAGCTTTTGAATTCAAACCCCACATGAAACGCATACACGCCCTTCTCGAAAAGCAATTGTTCGGCATCTGTGCCGGCATTGCCGATTACATGGGCGTGAAAACCCTTCAAGTTCGACTCTCGTTCATCTACCTGTCCTTCCTAACCTTCGGATCACCGGTTTTTGCATACCTCGTTCTCCTTTTCTGGAAACGAAACACACGCATCTGGAAGCCTTGGCTTTGGAGGGGGCGTAAACTCGAATTATAACAGCTCGTTGGCCAAATTGGCTAGTTCACTGCGTTCTCCGCGCTCAAGCGTAACGTGACAATACAGATCCTGCCCTTTCAAGCGTTCAATGACGTACGACATGCCGTTGGATTGCTCATCCAGATAGGGTGTATCAATTTGACGCACATCACCGGTCAAAATCACTTTCGTATTCTCACCTGCGCGTGTGATAATTGTCTTCACCTCATGGGGAGTTAGATTCTGTGCCTCGTCGATGATGAAAACGCAATTCGACAAACTACGACCGCGGATAAACGCCAACGGACATATGGTAATCTTTCCATGCGCCTGCAACTCCTCGATAACCTTGCGCTTTTTCTCATTATCCGAAAACTGATTCTTGATGAAGCTAAGGTTATCCCACAAAGGTTGCATATAGGGATTCACCTTCTCTTCTGCATCACCCGGCAAAAAACCAATCTCCTTGTTGCTGAGCGGCACAATCGGACGAGCCAAATAAATCTGATCGTACTGATTCTTCATCTCCAACGCACCGGCCAAGGCCAACAACGTTTTCCCGGTTCCGGCAACACCCGATATCGTTACGAGACGAATGTTTGGATTCAGAATAGCGTGCATCGCGAAAGCTTGCTCGGCATTCTTCGGTTTAATACCATAGGCATACACTTTATCCACGCGCTCGATTTCTTGTGCCTTCGAATTAAAATAGGCCAGCGCAGATGATGTGCAATTCTTCAGTATGTAGTAGTGATTGTTCTGCTTCTCCTTGCCCAACACATCGGTATCCACGCTTCGACCATCTTGATAGAGACGGCGTATAACATCTGAATCCAAGCCTTCGATTGTCGACTTGCCGCTGTACATGATCATCGACTCCTTCACTTTGCCCGTCTTAAAATCTTCGGCGGGCAAATTCAGTGCCTTTGCTTTTAGGCGCAGGTTAATATCCTTTGTAACCATAATCACCTTGCACTTGGGCTCATCCTCTTGGAGTTTAAGTGCTGCATTCAATATCTTGTGATCATTCTTACGCGATTCGAAAATCGATTCCGCATTTTTCGTAACATCATCACTGGCATTGAGAATAATGCGCATGGTTCCGCCCATACCATTATCCAATGGAATCCAATCTTGCAACGTATGCTCCTCTGAAAGACGATCGATGATACGAATGCACTCACGCGCTTCGAAATTTTTGATTTCGTTGCCGACTTTGAATTTGTCCAGCTCCTCTAAAACTGTAATTGGAATAGCAATTCGATTATCTTCAAAACTGTTGATGCAATTGTGATCATGCAATAAGACAGATGTGTCGATTACATAAATCTTTTGAATCTTGATCGAGTTCGCTGTTTCATCGCCGCTCTGAATCGAAACGACTTTAGTGTTCTTCCCTGCAATCGGCTTCCTGCGCGATGCTGTGGTCCTCTTTGCAACTGCCATAATAATAGAATATTTAGGTTTGTATTTTAATCCGTTAGTCACCCCTTCATCCCTGCGCTCGTCACAGGTCGAATGTAGATGTAGCTTTCATTTTTTTGGAAAACCAGAACAGCGAGTTATGAACCTTCCGCTGAGGATTTCGTCGTCATCTTCACATCATCTCTGCGTCACATTTTGATCACATGATAATCGTTGGATACCATCAAAGAACTCTGGCGGCAGTTAGCTGTTTCATTACTTTTATAAACTCATGCGGAGCATGCTCAAAATAGGAATCGTTTGTTACCCCACCTATGGGGGAAGTGGTGTCGTTGCCACAGAACTTGGTAAGGCACTGGCCGACCAAGGTCACGAAATACACTTCATCACCTATTCACAACCGGTCAGGCTTGGAGCTGCGCACAAACGCATCCGATACCACGAGGTGAATGTGAGCGATTACCCGCTGTTCTTTTATCCGCCATATGAATCCGTTTTAGCTAGCAAAATGGTCGATGTAGTCAAGTATGAAAACCTCGACTTAATGCATGTGCACTATGCCATTCCTCACGCATCAGCAGCCATCACAGCCAAAATGGTCCTGGCGCAGGAAGGCATCCACATGCCGGTTATCACAACCTTGCACGGAACTGATATCACCTTGCTTGGTAAGGACGCATCCTTTGAACCCGTCATTTCATTTGCCATCAACAAGAGCGATGCTGTTTCTGCCGTTTCGCAAAGTCTGAAAAACGACACCTACAAATTGTTTGGTATCAATCAAGAAATTGAAGTCATACCCAACTTCCTGAACGCCGACCACCTGCCCCCTGAAAATTGTCAAGAACTTCGCAAGGAATTTGCCGCCGAAGATGAACGCATCATCATTCACATGTCGAATTTCAGACCCGTGAAGCGTATCATGGATATCGTCGAGGTATTCGCAAAAGTGCAACTCGCCGTTCCTTCAAAACTGATTTTACTAGGTGATGGCCCAGAACGCTCTCGGGCCGAACAAAAATGCAGGGAACTGGGAATTAGCGAACACGTCACCTTTGTCGGTAATCTGAAACAACCCTTGGAGCTTTTAGGCATCGGCGATTTATTTATGCTTCCCTCAGAGTCCGAAAGCTTTGGTTTGGCAGCCCTTGAAGCCATGGCTGCCGGTGTACCGGTTATTTCTACGAACACCGGTGGACTTCCTGAAGTCAACCGACACGGCGTGACAGGCATGATGAGCGATGTCGGCGACATCGACGACATGGTGAAAAATTGTGTTTATTTGCTGAGCGACAATAATCGATTATCGAAATTCAAGCAGCAAGCACGGAAACGCGCTGAAGACTTCACACTCGAAAAAATACTTCCGCAATACGAGAAACTTTATCAAACCGTGCTGGAACGTGTATGAATCAATCTGAACCCAAATTCATCGGCAAACGCATCAAAGTAACTCGCAGTAAGGACGCCATTACTGTGGAAATATCCCAGTCGATTGAACGGTGGCAAGAAACCCTGCTGTTTGGCTGGCTATTGGCTTGGGCCTTCTGTGGGAGTATCTTTCTGTTCAATGCCTTCACATCGTCGGTGCAAGCGGAACAAATCTTCTTCATCATCGCTAGTTCACTCTGGCTCTTTTTCTTTGTGCGCATCTTCAAGGTTCTTCTTTGGCGCAGAATGGGAAAAGAAATCCTTCGCCTCGAACGCGGACAGATGACCCTCCAAAACGCCATAGGAAAGAGCGGCAAGCGAGAGGTATTCAGCTACGCGAATGTGTTCAAACTGGGAATCATCAAACACGACACAACCTCCTTTCTGGCCTTTCTGGATGATAGTTTCTGGATTATTGGAGGTGAGCGAGTTGGATTCAGTCACTCGGGTAAAAAAGTACGCATCGGCAAACAACTGCAGGTCAAAGATGCTGAACTGCTGATTCGCGTGATGGAGAGCGCAATGCGCGACTTCAAATAGTACCCATCATGGTAACGGCATATTCTAGAGCCAACTCATAACCATTGAGCCCGAAGCCACTGATTAAACCTGCGCAATGCGGTGCCGTATAGGACGTGTGGCGATACTCTTCGCGCCGATATAGATTCGAAATATGCACCTCAATGACAGGCGTTTTAATGGCAGCGATTGCATCGCCAAGAGCTACACTGGTATGTGTATATCCACCCGGATTAAAAATGATCGCGTCATGAGAGAAGCCTACCTCGTGTAACTTATTGATCAATTCTCCCTCGACATTGCTTTGGAAGTATTCCAGACGAATCTCAACATAGACTTTGGAGAGTAGTCCGAAGTAGGTTTCAAAATCCTGACTGCCGTATATCTCGGGCTCTCTTTTGCCCAACAGATTCAAATTGGGACCATTGATAATCATGATGCGCTTCGACATATCAATCGGGTTCTGCAAGTGTAGCTAGCTTCCAGGTTTCTTCCGTGATACTGGTTCCGTTTCGGAAATAGTAGATGGCTGTTTTGGAAACAACCTTTTTGTATTTGTCAACCTTATTACCAATCTTCACCAAACGCTCGGTAACCATCTTATTCCCCAACTTATACGAGTTCTCCGTAACCCCCTGCTTCAGCTGCTCGGTGCCCGGTACTTGCTTGTATTCTTCTTCCTTGCGTGGCTCACCTCCCTTCTTATCGAAAGCCTCCTTGCGCGCATCATAACGCTCATTTGAAGACTTGTTCTCACGCTGCTTCTGTGCAAATTCCTCGTCACGCTTTTTACGTTCGACTTCCATCGCGTTTTCGCGTGTTTCGATATCCTTACCCTGCACAAATTCTTCGGCATCATTCTTCCGCTGATCAATTTTCAGCTGTGAATTCGTGATGCGCTGATCGGCAGCCTTACGCTCATCCCGAGACTGCACGGCAACTTCATTACGCTTTACTTCTACCTGCGTTGCTTTTTGCTTGCGGCGCTGTTCGCCGGTATCTCCCAAAGTGCTTTGTCGCTGACGCTTGACCTCTGTCTTCATGACATTCTCTGCAAGGCCGGTGTCACCTTTGCGCTGATAATCTTCGTTATTCTTTTGCGTGCGAGTGAACGTCGCCTCATTCTTATCGATGTTCAATTTGCGATAGCGATCGGTTTGCTTCACTGACTCCTGGAATTCTTGCTGTTTCGAAACCTTTTCCTGGTTATCCTGAATTCTTAAATCCGCGCGTTTTTGAGCTTCCGTTTGCTCCTTGCCATTTTCCTTCTTCTTGCGCTCATTGTCGGCGATGGCCGCATTTTGAATACTAGAACCAATGTTGATCAACTCCGATTGTGTTTCAAATTGCGAACGAGCTCGCTCCCTATTGATGGAAACCAGCACGTCTGAATCTTTATCCTTCTGTTCGAAGAACGCTACGTAATCTTGAATCTCCTGCTCCTTCATACGCTTCTTATTGGCGTACTCTTTCTCAGCGGCCTCACGGTAATAACGTTCTACTTGATCCTCTGCCTCGACATCCACGTTACTGTCCCAGTTGCGCTTCTTTGCTCGCAGCTTAGCTTCGGCCGCTAAGCGTGCCTCCTCTATCTCGCGCTGTTTGCGCTCCGCATCCAAACGTTCCTGTTCCAGCAATTCAGCCAATCGGCGCTCAGCCTCGAGTCGTTCGGCATCAGCCATTGCCGCCAACGAATCAGCCATTGCCTTTGCCGCATTGGCGTCATTCTCCGCCATTTGAGCAAGCAAAAGATCGATAGTTTCAATCTTCGACTTTGGATATTGTGCATCCGATTTCACAACCAATGCAGCCTCGTAGCGCTCTCTGGCTTCAGCTAGTTTTTGCTCGGTAAACAAAGCATCCGCCACAACAATGATGTCATTGTACTCCTTCTCTATACGCTCACGCTCTGCGTTGGCTGCAGCATTCGCATCATCCAGTACACGCTGTTCCTTTCGCTGCACAATGAGCGCTTCCAGCTCTATAATCTTGTCTTTCGGAAATTGCTCCAAAGGCTTTAAGTCAGATGCCGCGCGGTAATGCATGATTGCCTGCTCCAATTTATCTTCATCGGTACTGCGAGCACCGAGTGCAAGTTTGTCTTGATACTCCTTCTCAATGCGCATACGCTCCGACTCCAACGCCAGCATATCCTTTAGCGCTGATTCCGCTTTTAATATCTGGTCCTTGGGGTAACTTTCTGTTGGATACAGTTTAGACGCCTCCTTGTATTTCTCGATGGAAACAGCAAAGTCTTTATTGGCAAACTTCTTATCGGCATCATCGATGAGTGCATTGTAGATGCCCCGATTCTGTCCATCGGAGATGGCAAGCTCAATCTTGTGAAGCATTTCCTTCTCGTATGCCTGATTTTTCAAGTCCTTTGCCTGCGTAAACTTCGTTCTGGCATCGGTATATTTCTTTTGCTCAAACAGCACATCGCCCTCATCAATTAACTTCTTGTAGCGAGCCTCCAGATCCTTATTGGCATTCTCTTCATCCAGCTTAGCTTGGGCATCGGCCAGTTTTGCCTTTACGCCGGCATCATCCGGAAAAATACCCAACGCACTGCGATAGTTGCCAATGGCATCTGCGTATTTCTTCTCCATAACCTTCTGGTCACCATCCTTCACGAACTTATCGAAATCCGCTTTCAGTTTCGCCAAGTTCTTCTCAATGTCATCCAGACGCTTGAATTCCGCATCAATCTCCTTCGCCTTTAACTCGCTGTAGGCAAAATCAAATGACAAACCATCCTCTGAAGGATTATACGTCGCCTTGGCAAGCGGTTCGCGCAATAAATCCGTGTTGAATCCCTGACGGTAAGGGAAAAGTGTACCGTCAACATTCATATCGAAACCTCCATAGCGATCTTCCTCAGGAATGTTGCGGGTATCGATGCGAATAACCTTGGATAAATATTCAGTTCCCTTTGAGAACTTGATGTCGTAGGTAAAACCTAAAGGCAACTTGAAATCGTACTTACCCGTTGTTCCGGCGTTGTAGGAGTCGAAGACCATTCCGTCCTTAAAGACCTGGACGGTAACTCCCTCCAATTTCTTCTTGGTGGTCTGGTCCTTTAACTGACCAAAGACGTGAGCAATGTCGGTTTGCGCCCATACAGGACAGCCGCAAAGCATGACAACAACGACCAGTACGTATTTCAGCAACCGATTTTCCATGATTTCGAACTTCTCCTTGAACGTAAATGTATCACAATATGTTTGATTTTGAATGCATTTCATCCAAAACTTTAACAATCTCCTTTTGAATCAGATCAATATGCGGGCAGCTGCAGCAAGGGCAACACGCTCCCCGTCCATGGCCGCGCTCACGATACCGCCGGCATATCCCCCGCCTTCAGCACATGGGTAAAGGTTCTGTAGCTGAGGGTGATGCAGCCCTTCGGAATCCCGCGGCATTCTCACAGGAGAAGATGTTCTGCTTTCCGGTCCAACAATTACTGCCTCATCTGAGACATATCCCTTCATTTTTTTACCAAAGGCCTTGAATCCCTCGCGCAGGTGATGACCGATATGCTCGGGCAAAAGCGTGTTGAAGTCGCAAGAAACGACTCCCGGCTGGTAAGATGTTTTGGGGATCACGGAAGAGGTGCGTTGCTCAATGAAATCCGTCAGGCGCTGAGCAGGAGCGGCCTGTGTGGAGCCGGCAGCCACATAGCAGGATTGTTCCAACGCTCGTTGATAATACATACCTCCCAAAACACCGTATTGCTGAAAGGCTCCCAAATGGTCCCAATGAACAGGCACCACAATGCCACTATTTGCCCACGGATTATTGCGCTTACTGGGCGACCAGCCATTGGTAACCACTTCGCCGGGTGCAGTAGCACACGGTGCAATGATTCCTCCCGGACACATGCAAAAGGAGTAAACTCCTAGACCGCCAACTTGATGCACCAAACTATAACTTGCTGCGGGTAACGATTCGGGGCGCACACTGCAGTGATACTGGTTGGCATCGATAAGCGACTGCGGATGCTCGGCTCGAACCCCCATGGCAAATGGCTTAAACTCTAAAGCGATCTGACGCTTATGGAGCAACTCATATATATCCCGAGCACTGTGACCTGTAGCCAGAATATAGGCATCCCCAGAAACCAAGCGGCCATCCGATAGGCGCAGCGCGGAAACAAGGGCTCCATCCAATAGGATGTCTTCCACACGACTCTGAAAATGAACCTCACCTCCACATGCAATAATGCTGTCGCGCATTGCTGCAATAATACCCGGAAGCTTATTCGTTCCAATGTGGGGATGTGCATCTATAAGAATGTCCGTTGACGCACCAAATTGTACCAACGTTTCCAGAACGCTGCGCACATCGCCGCGCTTGGTGCTACGGGTATACAATTTACCATCGGAATAAGTGCCGGCACCGCCCTCTCCAAAACAATAGTTGGAATCCGGATTCACCCGATGTTCTTTGTGAATTGCGGCCAAATCTCGCCTTCTTGCTCTGACATCTTTGCCTCGCTCCACAACAATCGGCTTGACTCCGGCTTCTATCAATTTCAAAGCTGCAAAAAGACCTGCAGGACCGGCTCCAACAATGACAACGCGTCGGTTACTGTGAACAGTCTGAAAATCCCTTCGTACATATTCGGGTTCCGGTTCTGCACCATTAGCATAGATTTTAATCTTATAATTCCATTTCACGACGCGGCCACGCGCATCAATGGAGCGACGCAGAATGCGATAGGTGAAAGCCTGGAATTTCTTATCTAATTGGGCAGAGAGCGCTTCCTCAAGGAATCCATCCTTGGCGGCCTGCGCAAGCGTCAATACTAGTTCTGTTTCAAATACCATAGGATGTTGGTCTATTCAACCAAAATTCAATTATGAAAAGAGCCCTTTTCAGGGCTCTTTTCGAATATTCTATTTCAAAAACTCTACTTTCGGGTTAGTGCCTTCAAACCAGGATGGTAATCCCCAAAGACCTGAGCGCATCTTGTTGCCTTTTGCGTCTTGAGTAACAACAGCCAATTCCTTGCGTGCCTTCATATTCGCCAGAATAACGGAGATATATTTACCTAAATCAGAGCGTGTTTTGCCTGGGTATAAGGTAGCTAGTTTGTCTGTAATTACAGCATTTGTGGTAAATCGTCCTGTCTTCGAAACCAAATCTTGAATCTTTTCAGCCAAGTTAGGAATACGGGTGCGCTTTCCATTTGGTTCCTTAGCCGGTTTCTTCCCTGCAATTTTAACCTCAGCCTTTGCAACAGGCTTCGCGGCAGCCGCAGACTTAGAAACAACAGGTTTCGGAGACTTGGCCGGCTTTGACGACTTCACTGCCTTCACCGGTTTTGCAACTGATTTTACAATAGTCGACTTTGACGCTGGTTTTGCTGACTTCTCAGCTACTATCGCCACAGGCTTTACTTTTTCCACCTTTACCGGAGCTACTTTCGCCACAGCAGGCTTTGGACCAGGCTTTTTCGCGCCCGGTTTATTCTTGGCCCCCGGCGGACGACCGCGACGACCAGTTTTTACTTTTACTTCCGAAACCAACATCTCTTGAAGCGTTGGAATTTTAGCCTTTCGTCCTCGTGTGGAACCCGCCGAAGACAGAAGTTGATACGCCTCCGATAGTGCATTATATTCTTTGTGAATAGAATCCATCCGTTTACGGATTTGCAGTAAATAAATCGCTTTTGCCATAAATAAAAGATTGATTTGAGAGCAAATGTACCTCAAGAAAAAACTAACTTGGAATAAAATTGACACTAATCATGAAATTTATTTCAAATGTATTTCTATGTTTATTTTTCATTGATTCTAGTGGAATATAATATTGCTGCAATTATGTCGACTTAGCCAACAATGCCGAACCTTGAGTTGCAAGAATTAGCTGTATCACCCTATTTTCACGGCCAAAATCAAAGTATGCCTACGTTGCGCAAGCCCCTCATAAAATTCAACAAGAATCATGGCCTCACTCATGAAGAACTTCTTCATCTCTATCGAGCCATACTCCTCCCACGCCTGATTGAGGAAAAGATGCTGAGCCAACTGCGACTAGGCAAAATCTCTAAATGGTTCAGCAGCTTTGGACAAGAAGCTATCTCTGTTGGTGTAGCACTCGCCATGGACAAGGAGGAATATATCCTTCCAATGCACCGAAATCTCGGGATATTTACCGGCCGTGATTTGCCCCTTGATCAACTTTTCATGCAATTTCAAGGCAAGGAACGTGGATTTACCAAAGGACGTGATCGCTCGTTTCATTTCGGGACACAAGCACACAAGGTCGTCGGAATGATTTCGCACCTTGGACCGCAGCTCGGTATTGCTGACGGAATTGCGCTAGCGAGCAAGCTCGGCGGAGAACAAAAAGCAACCATTGTTTTCTGTGGGGACGGTGGAGCGAGTGAAGGTGATTTTCATGAAGCACTGAACGTGGCTACCGTTTGGGATCTACCGGTCATTATCGCCATTGAAAACAATGCCTGGGGACTTTCAACGCCAAGCCGCGAACAATTCCGATGCAAGCAATTCATCGACAAGGCTATTGGCTATGGTATGCCTGCTGAAGACGCCATACAAGTGGATGGCAATAATATAGTGGAGGTATATACGGCTGTGAAAAAGGCCGCAGAAAGCATTCGCAAGCGCCCCAGACCTATCTTGATGGAGTTCATGACGTTTCGCCTGCGTGGTCACGAAGAGGCCAGTGGCACCAAATACTACCCCGATGGATTGATTCCTGAATGGGAGAAAAAAGACCCTGTCGACAACTACGAAGCATGGCTGCTTGAGCGCGGAATTATTTCCGAAGACGAAGAGGGCAAGATTCGCGCAGAACTCAAACAGCAAATCAACGACGCGCTGAAAATTGCATACGCCGAACCTGATATCATCCCGGAGACCAACAAGGAAGTGAATGACCTTTTTGCGCCATTCGACAACATAGAGGTAAAACCTGCAAGCCCGAAATCAAGTGAAAAACGCTTCATTGACGCCATCGGCGACGGTCTTCGTCAGAGTATGGAACGCCATTCGAAACTGGTTTTGATGGGACAGGATATCGCGGACTATGGTGGCGTTTTTAAAGTAACAGAGGGATTTGTGGCGGCTTTTGGAAAAGACCGCGTGCGTAACACGCCTCTTTGCGAATCCGCTATTGTCGGAACTGGACTCGGTCTTTCCATGAAAGGCTGGAAGGCCATGGTTGAAATGCAATTTGCAGATTTCGTTACGTGCGGGTTCAATCAAATTGTAAATAATCTAGCAAAACTCCATTACCGCTGGCATGAGCACGCTGACGTTGTTGTGCGTATGCCTACCGGTGCCGGCATGGCGGCCGGACCGTTCCATAGCCAAAGCAATGAAGCTTGGTTCTTCCATACACCGGGTCTCAAAGTCGTCTACCCGGCATTTCCGGGAGATGCCAAGGGCTTGTTGTGTCAGGCCTTTGAGGACAAAAACCCTGTCATTTTCTTCGAACATAAAGGACTCTATCGCAGTATCAGTGAGCACGTCCCTGATGATTTTTATACGCTTCCCTTCGGTGTTGCCCGAAAAGTCGCCGAAGGATCTTCCATAAGCATTATTACCTACGGGCTCGGTGTGCACTGGGCTATGGATTATCTTAAAGAACACCCTGAAGTCAGTGCAGATGTTATTGACCTGAGAACCCTTCAGCCGCTCGACATGGATACCATCATGGAATCAGTCAAGAAGACCGGTAGGGCTTTGGTACTGCACGAGGATTCCCTCACAGGCGGTATCGGAGGTGAAATATCGGCTCGCATAACGGAATCTTGTTTCGAATATCTGGACGCTCCTGTGATGCGTTGTGCCAGTTTGGACACTCCCATTCCGTTTAATGCCGAATTGGAAAAAAACTTTCTAGCAAATCGTTATTTAGGAGATGTGATAAACAAGTTAACGCAGTATTAAGTGTTTTTTTACACTAACCTTACATAAAAACACCTTGGACTTTACGAAACTGTAACTATGCTTTCAACTTGCGTGGATGATTCCTTTTGATTTTCGCCAAGCTATTCAGCAGAGCATTGGACGAAAAGAATAATTATACAGAACTCGCCACCGAGATTGCTCATTACAGCAGGGCTCTTGGACACCCTGCGCGGATAGCTCTGCTGGTAGAAATTGCCAAGAAAGGCGGCGTCATTAAAGGCGAAAGCATTGAACTTCCCGCAATGTCACAATCGACGGTACTGCAACACTTGAGAGAACTCAAGCGCGCAGGCCTAATTCAGGGGAGAATTTTTGGGGCACGTTCGGAATACAAAATCGACTTTCAAAAGATTCAATTGTATTCCGGCCAGTTTCACACCTTCATTGGGCATTTCACTCAGTCTTAAATTACGATTAATACTTAGCTAGCATTTTTTTAGCGCAGGATGTTTGGCCTCATGATGGGGTACCTCACTATTTCCTTCTCTTTTTTCAGCAAACCGTAGAGCATTTATCCCAGCAAGAAAACCTGCTTGGATTAAAACAATGATTACCAATGTCATCTTGAATGAGCTCTCATATGGTCATCAGTTCAGTTAAGTAAGTAGATACCTGGAACATGTGGGACGAACAAGCCAACCCCGTCAGCGAGCGCGTCAACAAAGACTAATCAAATCGCTTATTTGTTTCTAAGGGTGCTGAATGCGCACCAAAAAAGAGGGATTCAGTAACGACTCCTTGTTGTAATTTCTTTCCGAACCCCCGATAAACTCGAACATAGCTCCTGCCTCCTGAACAAGAATATGCCCGGCCGCGGTATCCCACTCCATCGTAGGTCCATGGCGATAGTAGATGTCCGCCTTACCCTGCGCGATAAGACAAAACTTTAATGCACTTCCCGCCTTGCGCGTTTCTACAACGGGGTAACCACCCAAAACAGCAAGTTCCTCCTCGGTTCCATGCGACCCGCTTCCAACGGCAATCCACTCAGACGATTTTCGGTTGCTTTGAATGCTTCTAGTTTCCACTCCATCATAATGATGGGCGCCGTTTCCCAAAGCTGCCCAGAATGTATGTCCGCTCACCGGCACATGAATAAAACCCAACACAGGCTTCGCATCCTCCATCAAAGCCAGATTAATGGTGAATTGACCATTGCGCTTGATAAACTCCTTAGTGCCATCAAGAGGATCCAAGCACCAGTACTGACGCCACGTGTTTCTTTCCGAAAAAGGCAATTGGACCGACTCCTCCGACATGATCGGTATTTGATGATTGAGTGCCGACAACTCATCGATTAAGTAATCATGAGATATCTTATCGG
>Ga0114979_10001637_pt1 | contig 15095 bp, 12 predicted proteins | sample S_140625_EF_Meta_FD_87315 | JGI IMG/M metagenome (GOLD analysis project Ga0114979, IMG submission 87315) | Freshwater microbial communities from Lake Simoncouche, Canada to study carbon cycling - S_140625_EF_MetaG | ecosystem: Environmental > Aquatic > Freshwater > Lake | place: Lake... | reverse complement strand
GTGATGGCCGAGTCGAACCAGCGATGTCGGAACTGCAGTTGCAGGGCCCAGGCACCGGTGATCGGAATGCTCGCCGCCAGACCCACCAGCGGCACGAAGGATGCACCGGGGTTGTAGGCGGCATAGCCGCTTGCCGCCGACTCGCTGGCGGTCACGCCGTAGAGATGGTTCACATAGGCGCTGCTGCGGTACTCGAGACTGGCCAGCGGATAGAAGGTCGCCCAGCCGGCCTCGAACTTGGTGCCCCAGGTTGCCTCGGCCAGCATGCCGCCCGAGGTCACATCGTGCATGGCATAAAAAAAGAAGCCGCCAATCGGTGTGCGCTGAAAGGTGCCCACGCCGATCGGAACCGGATTGCCGCGGTCGGCCAGGCCCCGCAGCGCAGCGGTGTCGGTGCGAAAGCCCTCGGTGTTGACCCGCCCCACCAGTTCGAGATGACCCCAACCCATCGCCAGCGTCTTGACGCCGAAGGTGTCGATGCGACCGAAGAAGCGGCCGTAGTCGCCATAGACATAGGGCAGCGCCAGCGTCGAGGTGCCCTGGCCCCTGACGACGCCGGTTTTCAGGAAGGCCGCGCCGCCGAGATCACCGACATAGCGATCAGGAAAGGCGGTCTGCGCCTGAGCCGGGTGGCTGGTGAAAAAGCCTGCGAGGGCAAGCGGCACCGTCAGCACGGCCGCGCCGGCCAGTCGAACGAAAGACAGCATGAGTCGGGATCCGAGGGAGTGAACTGCCCTGCACTCTACGATGATCGCGGCGCGCGCGCGACGCCGCAGCCCGATTTTCAGACGACCGCGGCTCAGAGCCCGGCAGGAAACCGGCCAAGGGCCTGCGCCAGATCGTCACGAAGATCGGCATAGTCTTCGATGCCGACCGACAGGCGGATCAGCCCTTCGGCAATGCCCATCGATGCCCGACGCTCGGCACCCATTTCATAGAAGATGGTGTGCGCCACCGGAATCGCGAGCGTGCGGTTGTCGGACAGATGACTCGAGAGAATCACCAGCCGCAGCGCATCGAGAAACGCAAAGGTGTCGATGTCGGGGCGCAACTCGAAGCCGATCAGGCTGCCGTAGCGCCCGCCGAAAAGCTCGGTGGCCCGGGCATGCTGTGCATGGCTGGGCAGGCCGGGATAGTGCACGCGCCCAACTTGCGGCTGCGATTCGAGCCAGCCGGCGAGCGCGAGCGCATTGTCGTTGCTGCGCTCGATGCGCAGTGCGAGGGTCTCGGCACCGACGGCGATGCGATGCGCATCCTCGGCCCGCAGGGTGGCGCCGATGTCGCGCAGACCCTTCTTGCGGATCTGCTGCAGCCCCCAGACCCTGGGGTCGAGCTGCTTGTAGCTCTCGGCAATATTCGGATAGCTGCGCCAGTCGAAGAGGCCGGTGTCGCTCACTGACCCCCCGAGCGCATTGCCGTGACCGCTGATGCCTTTGGTGAGCGAGTGGATGACCAGCCCGGCCTTCACAGCGCTGGCGCGAAACAGATGCGGCGTGGTGAGCGTGCTGTCGACCACATAGAGCACGCCGCGCGATTCGCACAGCTCGCCTATCCCGGCGAGGTCGGCGACCTGGGTGCGCGGGTTGGCGATGGTCTCGACGAACACCAGGCGGGTGGTCGGTCGCAAAGCCGCACGCACCTGCTCGACATCGGTGGCATCGACGAAGCTCATCTCGATGCCCATGCCAAGCAGGGTATGAAAGAGCGAGCTGGTGTTGCCGAACAGGAACTGGCTCGACACCACATGATCGCCGGCGCGAAGCAGCGACACCATCATGGCGGCAATCGCCGACATGCCGGTGGAAAACACCACCGTGCCGGCGGCGCCTTCCATCATCGAGATCTTGGATTCGAGCGCTGCGCCGGTGGGGTTGCCCTGGCGCGAATAGACATAGCCCGACTGGCGCCCCTGAAAGACGTCGGCCAGTGCCCGTGCATTCGGATAGGCGTAAGTGGCCGCCACATGGAGCGGCTTGTGAACCGCGTCGTGCTCGCTGCCGGCGAGCCGATCGGCATGGAGGATACGGGTGCTGATCCCGGGTTTCACTTGAAAACGCGCCGCGAGGTGTGGGTGGAAAGAGGGATCAGGTGCTCTGGCCGCCGGCATCGGCATGACGCCGCGGGTGACTGCGTAGAACAACGGCAAGGAAAACTGGCGCGCCCGGCACGAATCGAACGTGCGACCCTTGGCTTCGGAGGCCAATACTCTATCCCCTGAGCTACGGGCGCTTAATCGATGATTGTAGCCTGTCACAGCCCGATGCTGCAGCGCAAAGATGCTTGCAGCTATACTTTGCGCTTTGCAACCGCCCGATGTGGCATGCGCTTTAGCGCCTCAGGAAAACGGTATGAGTGAGCATTCGAGCTTCATCAAGACCCCCGGCCAACTGATCACCGTCGTTGTCCTGTCCCTTGTCGTTCCGATCCTGGTGATCGCGCTGCTGGTCAGCTACGTGAATTCGGACAAGCGCACTGGTGCCGGCACCGATTCGATGACCGCCGAGGCGATCAGCGCCCGAATCAGGCCGGTCGCCAATTTCGAACTGAAAGACGCCAGCGCGCCGAAGGTGCTGCGCTCGGGCGAGACCGTCTACAAAGCGCAGTGCTCGGCCTGTCATGAAGCCGGCCTTGCTGGCGCGCCCAAGTTTGGTGATGTCGCTGCCTGGGCGCCGCGCATCAAGACCGGCTATGACGCGCTGCTCACGTCGGCCCTCAAGGGCAAGAACGCCATGGCGGCGCAGGGCGGCGGCGAATACGACGACACCGAGATCGGTCGGGCAGTGGTCTACATGGCGAACAAAGCCGGGGCAAGCTTTGCCGAACCGCAGGCACCTGCTGCGGCAGCGCCCGCCGCGGCGGCTCCTGCGGCAGCACCCATGGCAGCAGCACCGATGGCAGCAGCCCCTGCGGCAGCACCCGTCGCTGCAGCACCGATGGCGGCAGCAGCCGCTGCGGCCGCCGCCGCCGCGGCGGCTCCGGTGGTGGTCGCAGCGGCAGCCGCCGCTGCCGCGCCGTCTTCCGACGTCGGCAAGAAACTCTACGACTCGGTCTGCATGGCCTGCCATGTGGCCGGTGTGGCCGGCGCGCCCAAGTTTGGCGACAAGGCCGCCTGGGCACCGCGCATCGCCACCGGCATGGACACGCTCTACGCCTCGGTGATCAAGGGCAAGAACGCGATGCCGGCCAGGGGCGGCTCGGGCGCCAGCGACGACGACATCAAGGCGGCGGTCCAGTACATGGTGGCTGCCGCGAAATAAACCGGTCTGCGTCGCGCTGACCAGCCAAGGCCGCGCTCTGACGCGGCCTTGTTGTTTACACGGTTCGCGCTTCAGACTCGGGTCCTCGGACTCTCAGGCCCTCGTACCCGCCCGCATCAGCCCCCAGCGTCAGGGCTTGAGCAGTCCCTTGAGTGCCGCCAGACGCTGCTTGGCCGACTCGGTGCTCACCACCGCCGACGCACCACCCTGGGCATCGAGCTTCATCTCTTCGATGAATCGCGAGGGCAGCCGGGCCAGCGTACTCTTGGCGCGCTTGCGTTCGCGACACCAGCTGATGGTCAGCGTGCGCTGGGCGCGGGTCACCGCCACATACATCAGGCGCCGCTCCTCCTCGATTCGCTGCTGCGGCGCATCGGCATCGTCGCCGTCTTCGCCATCGACCCTGGCATCGCCCGAATGCGGCATCAGCCCTTCTTCGCAGCCGGCGATGAACACATGCGCAAACTCCAGCCCCTTGGAGGCATGCACTGTGGTCAGGCGCACCGCGTCGGCATCGGCATCCTTGCCATCCAGACGCGACAGCAGCGCGATCGTCTGGGCCAGCTCGATCAGCGTCTTGCCGTCCTCCTCGCCGCGCTTGGCGATCCAGGCGACGAAATCGGTGACGCTCTGCCAGCGCTGGCTGGCCTGGCGTTCATCGCAGGTCGCCAGCAGATGCTCGTGATAGTCGATGGACTTGAGCAGCTCCTCGAGCAACTCGCCCGGCGGCTCCTTCTTGGCCCGCCAGCCGATCCGGTTGACGAACTCGCCAAACTCGCGCAGCGGCCCGATTTGGCGCGCCGGCAGATGCGACTCGGCACCACTTTCGAAAAGCGCCGCGAACATCGAGCGCTTGCGCTGCGCGGCATAGTTGCCCAGCGCCTGCAAGGTCTGGGCGCCGATGCCGCGCTTGGGCGTGGTGATGGATCGGATGAAGGCCGGATCGTCGTCGTCATTGGCCAGCAGGCGCAGCCAGGCGATCACATCGCGAATTTCGGCGCGCTCGAACCACGACTGGCCGCCCGACAGCACATACGGAATCTTCTCCTTGCGCAGCGCCTGCTCGATCATTCGCGCCTGATGGTTGCCGCGATAGAGCACCGCATAGTCCGAGAACTTGCCGCGGCGCTCGAAGCGCAAGGACTGCAGGCGCATGGCGATCGACTCGGCCTCGGTCTCATCGTCGTCCATCGGCACCACCCGCACCGGATCACCCACTCCGAGCTCCGACCAGAGGCGCTTTTCATGCAACTTGGGGTTATTGGCGATCAGCTGGTTGGCTGCGGTCAGGATGTTGCGGCTCGAGCGGTAGTTCTGTTCGAGCTTGATCACCTTGAGCTTCGGAAAATCGACGGTCAGGCGCCGCAGATTTTCGAGCGTCGCGCCCCGCCAGCCATAGATCGACTGATCGTCGTCGCCGACCGCAGTAAACGCGGCGCGCGGCCCGACCAGGCGCCTGAGCAGCTCGTATTGCGTGGCATTGGTGTCCTGATATTCATCGACCAGCAGATAGCGCAGGCGGTTTTGCCAGCGCTCTGTCACCTCGGGCTGGGTACGCAGCATGTGCAGCGGCAGGCCGATCAGGTCGTCAAAGTCGACCGCCTGATAGCCCTTGAGGGTGGCGGCATAGTCGCGATAGGCGTGGGCCGCAGCATGCGCCTGGTTGTCGCGGGCCGCAGCCGCGGCCTCGTCGGGCTCGAGGCCGGCGTTCTTCCAGAGCGAGATCTGGCTTTGCACCGCGCGCGCCACCTTGCGGTCGGTGGTGCCCACCAGCTGCGCGATGATCGAGCCGGCATCATCGGCATCCAGGATCGAAAACGCCTTCTTCAGGCCGATCGATGCGCCGTCTTCGCGAAGCATCTGGACGCCGAGCGAATGGAAGGTCGACACCAGCGGCCGATCGCTCTCGCGCAGACTGACCATCTCCTTCAGGCGCTCGGCCATCTCCTGGGCGGCCTTGTTGGTGAAGGTGATCGCGGCAATCGCCCGGGGTGTGACGCCGCTGTCGATCAGATGGACGATCTTGCGGGTAATCACCCGGGTCTTGCCGCTGCCGGCGCCGGCAATCACCAGGCAGGGTCCATCGAGGTATCGGACAGCCTCGCGCTGGGCGTCATTGAGGGTGTCGATCATGGTTTATCGGCGGATGGCATCGGGTCAGATTTCAAGCGGATCGACGACCAGCTGCCAGCGGGTCGCATGACGTTGGGCATGCAGGGCCGCCAGCCAGGGGCCAAGCGCCGCGTGCAGCGCCGGACGCGACGGCGACTCGATCAGCATCTGGGCACGGGCCAGCCCGCGCATCTGGGCAAGCGGCATCGGTACCGGGTCGCAAACGGTGAGCACGGCCAGCACGGCGTCCGGGATCGGCGGATCGGTATCGGCCGACAGCAGCCTTCTGCGGGCGTCGGCCAGAAAGGCGATGGTGTCGTCGGCCGACCGGGCCTGCACGGTGAGCAAGGCCTGATGCACGAAGGGCGGCAAGCTGGCCTGTTCGCGTTCGGTCAGCTGGTCGGCGGCGAAGCGATCGAAGTCGTGGGCGGCCAGGGCAACGAACACCGGATGCTCCGGAAAGCGTGTCTGGATCAGCACCCGGCTGGCGGCATGATGGCGTCCGGCCCGACCCGCCACTTGCATCAGCGTGGCAAAGAGCCGCTCGGGCGCACGAAAGTCGGCGGCAAAAAGCGCCGCGTCGGCATCGACCACCACCACCAGGGTGAGGCGGCGAAAGTCGTGACCCTTGGCAAGCATCTGGGTGCCGACCAGCAGATCGACCTCGCCGGCATGTGCCGCATCGAGCATCTGCTGCGCCGCGCCGCGCCGCCGTGCGACATCGCGGTCGAGCCGGCCGACGCGCGCGCCCGGGAACAGCGACTGCAGCCCTTCTTCTAGTCGCTGGGTGCCGCGACCGAGTCCGGCCAGATCGACATTACCGCATTCGGGGCAAGACCTTGGTACAGGCTGATCAGCGCCGCAGTGATGACACACTAACCGATAGCGTTGGGGTGCCGAAGTGGCGGACACCGTGGCCCCGACCCGATGCATGACCCGATAGGCATCGCATTGGTCGCACCGGCTGAGCCAGCCGCAGGCGCCGCAATTCAGCACCGGCGCATAGCCACGGCGATTCAGAAAGATGAGGGCCTGTTCGCCGCGGGCAACCGTCTCGTTGATTGCCGCGATCGCCGGATCGGTCAGACCATGCTGCACCCGGGCACCGCGCAGCGCCATGCGCTGCACCAGGGGCAGACTCGCGCCGGAGGCGCGCTCGCGCAGGCTGACCAGCCTGTAGCGGCCGCGGCGCGCGGCATGCCAGCTCTCAAGCGAGGGCGTGGCCGACCCGAGCACGATAGGCAGGCTGCGACGCGCCGCCAGCGCGATCGCCAGGTCGCGGGCCGAGTAACGCGCACCTTCCTGCTGCTTGAACGAGGCATCGTGCTCCTCGTCGACCACCACCGCGACCAGCGCCGGCAGCGGCACCAGCACCGCGAGCCGGGTGCCAAGCACGATCCGGGCACGCCCCTCGGCCGCCGCCAGCCAGTGCGCGGCACGTTCGGCGTCGGGCATGTCGCTGTGCAGGATGGCGAGCGGCAGCATCGGAAAACGCTCGCGGATGCGCTGCGCAAACTGCGGCGTCAAGGCGATCTCGGGCACCAGCACCAGCGCCTGCGCCGCCTGATCACGCGCCAGCAAGCCCTCCAACCAACGGAAATAGACCTCGGTCTTGCCGCTGCCAGTGATGCCATGCAGCAGGAAGACCGTATGGCCATTACAGGATTGAATCTGGCTTAAAGCCTCGGTCTGACCGGGAGTAAGTATTCGCTCGCTATCTGAGGAGTCTGCCGGTTCGGACGGTCTTGGCAGACTTGCCTCGAAACGCTCGCGGGCACGCAGCACCGGCGATCCACGACCGCGTGCGCTCGGGACGGTGCGCAGCAGCTTGGGGACTGCCGGCAGCGCAAGCTCACCAAAGCCGGCGTGGTAATAGCGCGACCCGAAGCCGATCAGCTCGAGCCAATCGGCAGGCATGCGAGGCATTCCAGGCAGTCGCTCCTCAAGCAGCCGCAGGCGATCGGATGGCACCGTCGTGCTGTCGGCCAGCGCCGCCACCAGCCCGACCCGACGACTTCGGCCCCAGGGCACGATCACCCAGTCACCCGGACAAATCGGTGAATCGACCTGCAGCGTGTAGTCGAACAACTCCGGTAAAGGCAGGTCGAGTGCCACTCGGGCGATGGTGGCAGGAGCGTTCACAACTTAAAGTAAAACCTTCAAATAGGTCGGAAAGCCATGGACTCGTAGGGTTTTTCCGGGGTGTTCACAGAAGCTGTGGACAATTGTGTGGACAGCGTTGGACGCTCACCCGCAAACCCGCGTCGCTGCGCGGTTCTACGCCGTCTGCTTAAAAATTCGACAAAATTAATTCTATATAAATCATAGACTTACGAAACACATCAAACTGTAGCAAGCGATCAACGGGGCCACTAGACAGGATCACCCGAAATGTGCATAAGTGGTGGGTCGAGGCTTACAAAGCCGACGCTGCGGCGCCGCGACGGCGCTGTTCACGGCTGTATCGATGCACCGCTTCAACCAGCGCAATCACATTGTCGGGCGGGGTGAACTGCGAGATGCCGTGTCCAAGGTTGAAGATATGGCCCTGGCCTGATTGCGGCGTGCCGTAACTCTCGAGGGTCTTGATGGCCTCGGCCTGGATCTGCTCGGGGTTGGCCATCAGAATCATCGGATCGAGATTGCCCTGCAGCGCAACACGCGAGCCGACGCGAGCTCGGGCCTGACCGAGGTTGACCGTCCAGTCGAGTCCGACCGCATCGCACCCACTGGCGGCAATATCCTCGAGCCAGAGCCCGCCGCCTTTGGTAAAGACGATTGAAGGCACCCGGACCCGCGTGACCGTGCCGTCAGGCGCACGCTCTTCGCGCTCGAGACGCAGACCCTCAAGCACCCGGCGGATATAGCCGAGCGAGAACTTCTGGTAGTGACCGTCGGGCAGGATGCCGCCCCAGGTGTCGAAGATCATGACCGCCTGGGCACCGGCATCGATCTGGGCATTCAGATAGTCACGGACCGCGTCAGCGGTGACCGTGAGCATGGTGTGCATCAGGTCGGGGCGCTTGTAGAGCATGGTCTTGACTTGACGGAAGTCGTCGCTGCCGCCGCCCTCGACCATGTAGCAGGCCAGCGTCCAGGGGCTGCCCGAAAACCCGATCAGCGGCACGCGGCCATCGAGGGCACGCCGGATGGTCGAGACACCATCCATGACATAGCGCAGTTCGGTATTGACATCAGGCACCGCCAGTCGACGAACTGCGGCTTCGTCGCGGACCGGGTTGCTGAACTTCGGGCCCTCGCCCTCGGCGAAATACAGGCCAAGTCCCATCGCATCGGGCACGGTGAGGATGTCGGAAAACAGAATTGCGGCATCGAGCGGATAGCGCTCTAGCGGCTGAAGGGTCACTTCGCAGGCGAGCTCGGGCGCCTTGCACAGAGCGAGGAAACTGCCGGCCCGCTTGCGGGTCGCGTTGTATTCGGGGAGGTATCGGCCAGCCTGACGCATCAGCCAGATCGGGGTGTGCTCGGTGGGTTCGCGCAATAGCGCGCGCAGAAACGTGTCGTTCTTCATGGGGGCAGGGCCACTGGAAAGGGCGGGACTGGGACGCCAGAGCGCGGCCCGGAAGCGGTACAGAGGGACATTCTACGGGTGTCGGCCGGGATTCTGTCGGATGGCGTGTAGAAGTTCCTCTACAGACCGTTCGTCGGCGCGGATGCTCCAGTCGTGTGTTCTTTGAGTTGTGCCATGACCGTTCATCAGCCGGTTGCACGGTTTCATCTGCCCGGCAGCGCTCTGCTGCTGGTAACGCTCGCCCTGCTTCCAGGCGTGGCGAAAGCGGATGACTGCGTGATCGCCCCGGCACCCCAGACGGCCGCGACACCCCAGACGGCCGCGACACCCAAGACGGCCGCGACACCCAAGACGGCCGCGACGCCCAAGACGGCCGCTGCACCGGCGAAACCGCGGCCGGTGGTGCGCCCGGCGGTTCGGCGGCCACCGCCCCTGACCGAGGTCGGTGTGCCGGGAGCGCCGAAGGCACAGCCTGCAGCCCAAGCCAAGCCACAAAGTCCGACGCGCCAGCGCGTGGTCGTTCAACGCAAGCGCCCGTCGCCCAATGCCAAGCTTGTGGCATCCGAGCAGGCACCAACGCCTGTGCCCAAAGCCGACGCGACCTGCACGCCGGTGGCCGATCCGCCTGAAGGCAGGTCACGGATGAAGGAGGCTCCCCGTTTTACGCCGATTGATCCGCCGACACGTCCACCGAGCGTGCCGAGTGTTCGTCGGGATCCACTGGAAGGTATCCGCACCGGTTTGCCGGGCGTGGACCCGATGCCGCCGAGCCTGGACCTGGTGCCGCCGAGAGCGGACTTGGTGCCGCCGGGTGAGGTGGCGCTGGCGCCGCCGTATCAGATGACGCTGGTGCCGCCGTCTCCGGTGGTACTGTTGCCGCCGCCAATGGGTGGCGGGGGTGGGGGCGGGCCGGAACTTCCGCTCGTCGAGAAGCCGGCACCACCGCTCAATCCCAATCCGCCGGGTCTGACCATTCCCCCGCTTGTGATCATTCCCCCGTTCATTCCCCCGCTTGTCATCGTTCCGCCAGAGACCGACAGGCCGATTGACCCTGGGACGCCGCCCGATCCGGAGCAACCGCATCCGGTCCCGATACCCGGTTCGGTATGGCTGGTGCTTGTTGGCCTGGCGGGCGTTTTTCGCCAGCGCTGCCGCGCCTTGCGCGGAATACAGCGATAGATTGTAAGCTTCGCGTTTTGCCAAGTACCCGCTACAGGGCACGGGCTTTACTGGAGGCATCATGATTCGTTCGAATACCCCGACCGCATCAGCGGTCGATTCACCGTGCGATGCGCAATCCTGCGACTCACGTCTTTCATTGCCGCGCCGACGCCTCATCGGCGCCGCCGGTTCGATCGCGCTTGGGTCGTCCCTGCCCTTTTCGGCTCGGGCGCAATCCGAGTGGCCAACCAAACCGATTCGGTTCGTCGTGCCGTTCCCGGCAGGCGGCGGTGCCGACATGGGCGCACGTGCGATCTCGGTCCATATGGCAGCGGCCTTTGGCAAACCGGTCCTCGTCGAGAATCGTGCCGGTGCCGACGGCGCTGTGGCGGCACTCGAGGTGGTGAAGTCGGCTCCTGACGGTCACACGCTGTATTTCGGTACCGCGACGTCGATGTCGTATACACCGTCAATCAAGAAGGTGCCGCCTTACGATCCGATGGTCGATTTCACACCGATCTCGAATCTGTGCATCTTTACCTTCTACCTGATGGTGCAGCCGAGCCTGCCGGTCAACACGCTGGCCGAGTTTGTCGCCTATGCGAAGGCCAATCCCGGCAAGATTGCCTATGCGACCGGCAACAGTACCGGCATCGTGTCGATTGCGCAGCTCGCGCAGGCCAATAAGCTCGATATGACCCATGTGCCCTACAAGGGCGAGGCCCAGGCCGTGATCGATATGGTTGGCGGGCGGGTGCAGGCGATGTTTGTCACGCCGGCCGTGATGCCGCAGTTGCTGAAAGAGAAGTTCAAGATGCTGGCGGTCCTGTTGCCACGGCGCACGACCAGTTATCCGGATGTCCCGACGATGTCCGAGGCAGGGCAGCCGCTGGTCAATATCCTGCCGTGGGGAGGGCTGTTCGGGCCGGCACGGATGCCGCGCGACATCGTCGAGCGCATCTCCCGCGACTTCAATGTCGTCATGCGTCGACCGGATGTGGTCGAGCAGTACGAAAAGCTTGGCCTGCTGCCGACACCCTCCACGCCCGAGGTGCTTGGGACACTGGTGAAGGATCAACTCGGCGCCTGGAGCAAGACCATGCGTGCTGCCGGCATCGAACTCGAGTGATGCGCGTCAGGCGGCGGCGATGAAGCTTGTGTCGGTTAATCGCGCGACGGCGCGCGAGGTGATCATCAACGGACGCAAGGTGTTGACCGCGATCGGCAAGCAGTCGGTCGAGGGCCCCGTTGCGGTCCGACCTCTGGGTATCGAGGGTGATGAGCAGGCCGACCTGTCGGTGCACGGCGGGCCTGGCAAGGCGGTCTATGCCTATCCGCTTGAGCACTATGCGTTCTGGCAGACCGTGCGCGCCCAGGCAAAAGTGTCGCTCTGGGATTCGCCGATGGCGCCAGGTTCGATGGGCGAGAACCTGACAGTCGAGGGCCTGTTCGAGGACCGGCTCTGGATCGGCGACCGGCTGAAACTGCCCTCGTGTGTGCTCGCGGTGAGCGAGCCGCGCTTTCCCTGCTTCAAGTTCAATGCCAGCATGGGTTTTGCTCAGGCGAGCAAGCTGATGGTGCAATCGGGGTATTGCGGCAGCTATCTCGCTGTCGTCGAGGCGGGCCAGGTCAGCGCCGGGGATCCGGTCGAATTGATTGCAGGCCCCCGAGAGGTCAATCTGCGCGAGCTTTTCAAGGCGCGTGCAAGGGCCTGAAAAGCGCTGTCGTCGGTCGGAATCGCGCGAATCCGGCAGAGACAGAAAAAACATCGCCGAATAAAAGTGCCATCGTCGGCGTCAACAAAATAAACCCCGCTGCCGGCAAACCCGGAAGCGGGGCCTCAATTCGTTGTTCAGTTGCGGTCAGGCAATTAAAGGACGACTTCCCGGCAGCTTGATCAGGGTTTGGTCGGCGACAGGGATTTGACTTCTTCCTTGACCGACGCCGAATACTGGGATTTGACGCCGGAACGGGCATCTTTGAACTCTTTGGCCATTGCATCCATCTTCGGCTTGTAGCTGGCTTTGATCTCGCTTTCGGCTGCGCGCCGGGCAGTCAGAGGATCTTTGCCCGCAGCGCTTGCATCAGCAGCCGCTTTGTCACCGGCGGCCTTGATGGCACGGCTTCGCTCGGCGCGCAGCGCCCTGGTTTTCGCTTTGTAGTCCTGGTCGATCTTGCTCAGAGCGGCCCGCTGGTCGACGATCGGATCGGCGGCGGTGGCGGTATTGGCAACACTGAAAAGCGCCAGCGACGAGACGATGGCGACACTGATAAGGCGGCTGTTGAGACGCATGTTTTGGCTCACTTGTAAAAGTCTGTTTTATTCAGGATTCGGATTGAGCGCCGCTTGAATATTATTTTCAGCGGGTGAGCAGTATGCGCCTGCCCGATACGGCCACGCACCGAAACCAGCCGTCTTTACGGCTGTTGAATAAAACTTCCGGCCTAATTCCGACGTCCAGGCCCTTACTCGTGAGTCAATGTCTGACAGCTGAATCGGATCGATGGAAATCGATCAGGATTACTTCATCGGCGAATAGGCGGTCGGCGCCATGATCGCATTGCTGAAGTGCGTGATCAGCGGACCATTCTTCTCGGTCTCAGCGCGCGCAGCGAGCCATTCCGGGTCGGCGCCAAACGCTGCCCACTTGCGCTCGCGCTCGGCGAGGCTCTCCCACTGAAGCATGTAGGTCAGGGTGCTGTTGCTGTCGCCGATGACATTGGTCCAGAAACCCACCGGCACGATGCCGTGCTTTTGCCAGATCTTCAGGGTGATCGTGTCGAAGCGTTTGTTGAGGTCGGGTAAGCGACCGGGCATGCAGTGGTAGATGCGCATCTCGTAAAGCATGGGGTCTCCTCCCTCCGAATCTGTCTATGCTGCCGCGGCTCAGGTCTGACGCCTGATGTCCGATTATTTTCCTCTGAGCTTGCGGATCGCCTGGATCTGGGCGATCGCTTCGGCGAGCTCGGCCTGGGCCTTGGCGTAGTCGATATCGGCCGAGCGGTTGAGCAGGGCTTCTTCGGCTTTCTTGCGAGCTTCTTCGGCTTTGGCCTCATCGAGATCCTGGCCGCGAATGGCGGTATCGGCCAGCACGGTCACGCGACCGGGTTGCACCTCAAGGATGCCGCCGGCCACAAAAACGAAGGTCTCTTCGGCCTTGCCGACAAGCTTGATGCGGACCGCACCCGGCCTGATGCGGGTGATGAGCGGAATGTGCTGGGGATAGATGCCCAGCTCACCCGACTCGCCCGGCAGCGCAACGAACTCGGCCTCGCCTTCGAAGATCGATTCTTCGGCGCTGACGACGTCGACCTGGATGGTGCTCATTTGATGGTCTTCGCCTTCTCGATGGCCTCGTCGATGGTGCCGACCATGTAGAAGGCCTGTTCGGGCAGTGCATCGCACTCGCCGTCGACGATCATCTTGAAGCCGCGCAGCGTCTCATTGAGCGGCACGAACTTGCCGGGCGATCCGGTAAAGACTTCGGCGACATGGAAAGGCTGCGACAGGAAGCGCTGGATCTTGCGGGCGCGCGACACGGCGAGTTTGTCGTCGGGCGACAGCTCATCCATACCGAGAATCGCGATGATGTCGCGCAGCTCTTTGTAGCGCTGCAGCGTGGATTGCACGCGGCGGGTGATGGTGTAGTGCTCTTCACCGATGATGTAAGGATCGACCTGACGCGAGGTGGAATCGAGCGGGTCGACCGCAGGATAGATACCCAGCGCCGCGATGTCGCGCGACAGCACGACGGTGGCATCGAGGTGGGCAAAGGTGGTGGCAGGCGACGGGTCGGTCAAGTCGTCGGCAGGCACATATACCGCCTGGATCGAGGTGATCGAGCCGGTCTTGGTCGAGGTGATGCGTTCCTGCAGGCGGCCCATTTCTTCGGCCAGCGTCGGCTGGTAGCCCACGGCCGAAGGCATACGACCGAGCAGCGCCGAGACTTCGGTACCGGCCAGGGTGTAGCGATAGATGTTGTCGACGAAGAAGAGAATGTCCTTGCCTTCGTCGCGGAAGCGCTCGGCCATGGTCAGGCCGGTGAGTGCCACGCGCAGACGGTTGCCCGGGGGCTCGTTCATCTGGCCGAACACCATGGCGACCTTGTCGAGAACCTTGGACTCGTCCATCTCGTGATAGAAGTCGTTGCCCTCGCGAGTGCGCTCGCCCACGCCGGCAAACACCGAGTAGCCCGAGTACTGCTTCGCGATGTTGTTGATCAGCTCCATCATGTTGACGGTCTTGCCGACACCGGCGCCGCCGAACAGGCCGATCTTGCCGCCCTTGGCAAACGGGCAGACCAGGTCGATCACCTTGATGCCGGTGGGCAGCAGCTCGACCGAAGGCGAGAGGTCTGCGAACTTGGGCGCGGATTGGTGGATCGCACGGCGCTCTTCGGTCTTGATCGGGCCGGCTTCGTCGATCGGGCGACCGAGCACGTCCATGATTCGGCCGAGGGTGGCTTCACCCACCGGCACTTCGATGCCTTTGCCGGTATTGGTCACCGGCATGCCGCGGCGCAGGCCGTCGGACGAGCCAAGCGCGATGGTGCGCACGACGCCGTCGCCGAGCTGCTGCTGCACCTCGAAGGTCAGGCCGACCTCGGCCAGACTGGTGCCGGCGTCTTCAAGCACCAGCGCGTCATAGACCCGGGGCATCGAGTCACGCGGGAACTGGATGTCAACCACCGCGCCGATGCACTGAACGATATGGCCTTGCTGCATGTCGGGACCTCGTTGATTCGCTTGAATAGGATTCGGATTCGGATCGTCGGTGTCGCGGCTGCCTAGACGGCGGCCGCTCCGCTGACGATCTCGCTGAGTTCTTTGGTGATGGCTGCCTGCCGCGCCTTGTTATAGGACAGCTGCAGTTCGCCGATGACTTTTTTGGCGTTGTCGGACGCCGACTTCATGGCCACCATGCGGGCCGACTGCTCGGAGGCCATGTTCTCGGCCACCGCCTGATAGACCAGCGCCTCGACATAACGCAGCAGCAGGTCGTCGAGCACCGCCTGGGCATCCGGCTCGTAGAT
>Ga0114979_10001635_pt1 | contig 15118 bp, 23 predicted proteins | sample S_140625_EF_Meta_FD_87315 | JGI IMG/M metagenome (GOLD analysis project Ga0114979, IMG submission 87315) | Freshwater microbial communities from Lake Simoncouche, Canada to study carbon cycling - S_140625_EF_MetaG | ecosystem: Environmental > Aquatic > Freshwater > Lake | place: Lake... | reverse complement strand
TCTACGGTTGTTGCGTGTCGTCCGCAGATGTAGCAGGTTGGGTTGTCTGCGAGTATTTGTGCGCGGTTGGTTTTGTATTGTTTGGTGGTGTAGTGACGTGGTGTCATGTCGGGGTACTCCTTAGGTCAAGGGAAAGGTCAAGTGATACTGACGCCCAAGCAAGAAGGGCACTTGCTCGGTTGTCCTCATTCTAAAGTAACAGGCTTGGGTGGTTTGTGTCCCCCACTATTTGGCGATGTCTCGCTCTGGAAGCCTGTCTAGTTTTGTTCGGTGGATAACCAGTCGCCTTTGCGTTAGGGAACGCTGATCGCTCACAATGCGTGAGCGCCTACCCTCGTTGCCGAGTGTTCCCATAGTGAGGTTCAGATACTCACAAGGGCTATTGCTCATCTCTGTATGAGCTGCTGGATTCGATTAGGGGGTGTCGGGTCAGTGTTTACTCCTGACCCGACGATAGGCATATTAGACGCGGGCTAGGTGTTAGATGTTGGAGGGGTTGATTGGTGACGTGCAAGGTAGTCGCCGAACGGACCTTTGACTTCAGTTATTAAGCCTCGTCGTATGTTTGCTTCAAGTGCGCCAATTCCTGAGTTACAAGGGCCGCACAATACATCTCTATAGTTGTGCTTATTTATTTTTTCACCTTTTGTGTGGTCGTGGTCTATTTGCCAACTGCCTGGTCCTCCAGCACGATTCATATGGAATTGGCAACCGCAAACACCACATGATGCCCTTTGATGCCATGCAAGTACTTGTGTCCAAGGTGCATTTATATGCCTCATTCTGATCATAAATGAGGTGACACATTCATGACATACGGGGTAAACCCTGTGACCTGATATTTCCTTTGAACATAATTCGCATTGCGACAAACCTCTTTTTTCTTTTAGAAATCGTTTGTTGTATTGACGATTGTTTTCTACGCATCCAGTGCACCGGCAACCGTACTGATAGGCAGATGACTTTTTTAATTGTGGGTATTTGCAAAACGATTCTGTGTTGTTATTGAATAGTTCTAGTTGGTCTGTCATTGGGTGCTCCTGATAGTCGGGTGGATATTACTTCTAGGTCTTTGGGTCGCCAAACGTGCACTTCGCATCCTGCATCCTCCAGTGCGTTGATCCATTCCCACTGAGTGTTGCTGACCACGCCTTTCATGGCTTTTAATTCGACAAAGATTGTGCCGCGTGCCGGGTGAACCATGACTAGATCGGGGAACCCTTGGTCGCCTGTGTTGGGTGTGATCCATTTGCCGGGGCGGATCTGTGCGGGTTGGGTGTGCATAACTTTCCAGCGATGCAATTTAGCCAGGGTGATAACTGCTTTCTGAAACTCTGCCTCGGATGGGTCAGCCATTTTTCATCAACCTGTCTATGATTTCGGATGCTTCACGCTTAGTGGATGGTGCTTGACCTTGATAGTCCTTAGCCCTTAGCATCGCCAACTGTTTAAGTGTTGGCGGTTCGCTGGATGAGCCGAGCGACTGGGTGCGTGCGGGAGCTGCGTTAGTTGTGGTTTGGGGTTGTTCGCCTTGGCGGTACACCTTGACCATTTCCTCCAGCGAGGCACGTTTCTTTGAGCCCTGATACTGGTAGTTCGCAAGGGCCCGACCGATAGCACTTGTCTCACAATTCTCAATAGCACTGGTTTTGTTGACCATTGACGAACCGCGGACTTCCTCAGCGAACCCTGTAGTGGTCGGGACTGTGTGCGATATGTCAGCCCACAAAGTTGCTTTCATAACAATTCGAGTGCCGTCATCGGTAATGATCTCAGTGTTGATGCGTCCTAGTGGGCAATCTTTCCAAAACAGTGGTAGTCGTTCTGCTACCTCGGCGTAGTCGGCTGGGTTGAAACTCATGATTGTTGGTCCTTAATGTGTCGGCGTTGTTCGGGTGTTGCGTTCTGATCGGCTCGGACTGCTCTAGCCACAGACACGCATCTGGTCACTTCCTCCAAAGTGAAACCGAAAAAGTCGCCTTCCTCAGCACACAGAAAACAGATACCGCGCAACTCGGTTCGTAAACGCATATCGAGTGTCGTGTATTCGTGATCGCAAATCTCACAGTTCATTTGAAACCACCCAGACGCATGGCGACGATGACGTCTTGACTACCTTTAGTCAGATTTGACAGGTATACACCGTTCTCTTCAGCGGTATAAGCCAACTCCATTAGCGTCTTTCTAAGCATCGCCACATCGTCTTTGAGGCGTTCTAACTGCCATGCAGCCGCTTTCATCGCTATCTCGGCTTTTGTGATCACAGCGGTCATTTCGGCTAGTTGATCCATCACGGTCGGATCCCCTCTGTTTGTCGGTATATGCCGTCACTATAGACCAGCGGTGTGGCGTCTTTTGCTTTCATGGGTTTAGCCAGTTGGGTAACGAAGTTCTTAGAACGGATCTTGCGCCGATCATTCTCAGTAGTCCCAGCCCATATCCCAAGCTCGTCAGGGTGCGATAACGCATACGCGAGGCACTCAACCTGAACTGGGCAAGTATTGCAGAACGGTTTGATGACGTTGATGTTGCGCAACGATTCCACACCGCTAGACGGAAAGAACAAATCGAGCGGGAGGTCGTGACAAGCTGCGTTTTGTTGCCAGTCGGGGCGATAGACGTTCAGCACAAAGACCACGGTTTCCAACCGCATTTACCTGATGCTTCGCGTTCTGAATATAGGAGATAAGCAAACCTGAGGTTTAGCGTTGGGTCGCTCATGGATTCTTCCATACTGCCCGCGAACAGTTGCTCCACATAGGCGCGATGGATCACGTTTATTTGGGCGACACCGTGGTCGTGACCGTTGAACATTGGGTGCAGATAGTTCACATTTTGGCATCGGGTTTCTTTCCACAGGAGGCGACCCAACTTTTCTAAGGTTTCGGGATTGTTGGGCCAGCCGACCGAAATAGCGGTCGGGAACCATTCGGCACATTGAAACGTCAAAGCGGCCGGCACAACAGTCGTAATTGGTTGGGTGGTGGTCGTGGAAGTTGTCGTCGTCGTCAACTGCTGTATTCGTTCCTGCTGTTGCTGGGGTGTCAACATCCCCACCGTGACCGTGGCAGGCGTAGGGAGCGTTTTAGGGGTCTCTGACGAGTCCTGAACGCCTGTCAACGCCCATATTGCACATATGCCGTAAGTGCCGAAAGCCAAAAGTAATAGTCGTTTAATGTTCATTAGTAGTCCTCTGATAGGTCCGCAACAGATTTGCGGGTACTGAAAAAGCCTTCGAATATCGGGTTCTCTTGCATGATCTCACGGGCCATAAAAGCCCGATAGTTATTGTTGAACTTGAAATCACTAGACGGATCGTTGGTGGTTGCGTGCTGGTAACGCAAGACTTCTACTAGGGCCGCGATGCCGTAGTGCGTGTGCCCTTGAATATGCAGCTTGTAAACCATCTGCAGTAGTGCGGGCATTACCCACGGGTTCGCCTCTTTAAACGCTTCATACTTGAGCCGTTCGGCTGGAACATCAAGTTCCGCTAACAATGATAATTGCATCTTTCCTCCTGAGTCGGGTTTCCGAGGTCGGGAGTAGGTTTACCGACCCGCAGGTCGGATGTCAAGTCATCTATGCGACGAGGTTGGGGAAAACTTTGATCATGTCCTGCACGCCTTGGGTCCAAGTGTCCCCCGTGACGTACTGTAGATGCCACGGCTCAAAGTTAGGGTTTTTGGGGTCTGAGACTGCCCAAGTGAAACCGTATTTAAGGGCTTCACAAGTAGCGAAACCGTCACCCAAAAGCCACGCCAACAACGCTGATCCCTCGGTGCAGTTCGCTGCATCTATCGCCAATCCCCACCCGTGATCCGACGAGCCAGGTGTGGCACAGGGACTCATGCCAGGCTTCAAATAGTAAACCTTGCCTTGCCAAATACGGGTTACTTGCGGGACACGGCCCATGTCCGTAGTCGAGTAGCGAGTGTTAAATAGGGCTAACTGTTGGGCGTAAGTCCGATAGGCACCCGACTGGTTTAATGTCAACTCTGCAAAATAGGCGGCTAACTGCAAGCAGTTCCAGGCGGTAGCGGCGTGCTGTTCCATTTTGCCTGAAGGCTTTTGAATAGTCCGTAACACTGCTGCAACCACATAACCGTTCTTTTGACCTGTCAGGTCTGTCGGCATAATGATCGGCAGTACCGGATAGGTCGTCATTCTTTGTCTTTCTTTCTACCGATAATTGGCTCAACGGGAACATTTGTTTTGGCTCCGACACCGTTGCCGATGCTGTAAAACACAATAGCGACAATGACGTTGGTGCCTGCTGCACGATCTATGCCGTCAATAGCCATGAGGACGATCATGCCGATCAAAGCGACCAGAGCGATCAACGCTTTAGAAGGGTTAGCAATATTCATCAGGAAGGACCGAGATCTTCTACAAGTATGAATGCTGGATATGTTGCGGCTCGTTGCAGTGTTGGTGCGCCCGTCGTGACGTTTGCTGAAGCAGTACCAACAACAGTTTTGGATGCCGAACTTCCATATGTAACTACGGCGGTTACACAAACGTTTCCAGTGATTGTAACGGCGGCTGATGTTTGTAATCGACCATAGTTCATCGTTGCCCCTGCGGCATTTGTGTCTTTGATTGACAGGTTGACATATCCTGATACTGCTGTCGGTGTTTGTACTTGTGGTTCGTAGTAGGTGATTTTATAGTAACGATTAGCGACTGCCGACCATGTGACGGTCATGCCCGTAGCAATCACATCGGAGGTAGTCAAGGTGTAGTTTGTCGAAGATGACGCAAACTGCATGACACCGCGAGGAAATTGGTTACATTCTGTAGCGGTGAGAACTTGACCAGCTGTGAAGTTGTCGTTAGGTGATATTGCCATGGTTTAGGGCCTTTCAGGAAAGGTGACGGTTGGGGCTGGGGTCCATGTGGCAGGGAAGTCACGCAGCTGTTGGCGGTAGGTCGCCCATGCGGTTTTGTCGGTTGGTGTGTCGGCAATCATCGCCCAATCGGATTCGATGAGGAGTTGGTCACGGCGCAGGCGCATTCGTTCTATAAGCCATTCGGCGGGTGCTTCAGTTTCGTGGGGTGTTAATAGGTTCATCATGCCTTCTTAAAGTAAACATTCCATTTGATCTCATCGCCTGTAGCCCAAGTAAAAGGCGTAGTGGCATTTACCAAGTTTCTAGCAACGTTTGTTCCATTGGCGGCTTGTGAGAAGATTTGCATAACTGTCGCATTGTTCGCGCCTGCAACGACACCATAATTTATTGCACCAGCGGAAGTGTCATAAAGGGTTGCTTGCCCCATTTCCATCACCCAAGTCGTTGGGGTGTAATACATTGCGTCAGCACTAAAATTCATGCCGATCCCCAAGTTGCCAGTAATGGAACTGGTAGAACCTAAAACGATGGAACCGATGACATGAACAAAGTCATTTACTTGACAATACTTGGCGGTAACTGTTCCGTTGCCAAGAGTAAAAGAGCTATAAGTCGGCGTGTATGCCGTGTAAGTCCCGAGGACCGTGTTACCGATAGCCACCTTCGCCTCGAGTGCCTCAACCGCATCGTTAATGTCACTGTGCTGCTGAGCGTGCGAAGGCGACGTGAGAAGGCTTGTCGTTGTCGGATTAGTGAAAGCGTCAAGCGTTGTGGGATAAGTAATAGCCATTTGTTACCAACCTAATCGTGAAGCAGTATCATCTGCATTTGAATCATTATAAACCCAACCTGTTTCGTCGTAGGTGATTTCGGGTTGATCGTAAGTGATGTTGCCACCACCCAGTATTCCCAAAGTTGCACTATCAAGGATAAAGAACTGGTAGTACGTCAGCGGACTAAAATACAACTCATAGTCGGTTTCTTGTGAAGTGGCACTTATTGTCCAGCCTTCCAAAACAACTTGCACCGTGATATTTGCTGTCGTACCGGGTACTTGGTAAACGAGCGTGAAAGCGATGCTAGGAAAATCTGTCAAAAAAACTGCGTAGGCCGCAGCGTTTTGCATACGGTCGGAAAACCGAACCTTGTATCTGAGGCTGATCGGATCTGAGAAAGTGTTAACGATCCAGTCGCCGTTACTTTGTGCCTGAGTAGTCGAGTAGTCAACGGTGGAGCTGCTGAAGAAGGTTGCTCCGTAAGTGCTAACCGACGAACTATTGGAACGGGTTTGTGCCGTCAATCCTGTCGGCGAAATGGTTGCAGTGTTGATGAAAGAAGTGCCGTTTTGTATGCGCTCAAAATCTGAATATGCGATAACAGTTGAAGAAGTGTCACGACCAAAAGTGAATGAGGTGACCACATTGTCATCTATAGAACTGCGCGAATACGGGAAAATCCATTGGCTCGTGTAACTACCGTAAGCCTCAGTCCTGATGATCCCGCGCTCAGTAGCTTCTAACAGATTCAGTTGGTTTAGGACTGTTCCCGTATAGGTTTGGGCTGAAGCAATAGAATCGCCGACAGTTGAGTACACATCAGTAACCGTCAAATCGGCGGGCATCGGATTTAAGTTAAATTGTTCCATCTGGGAAGTTGTCTGCGTCTGCGTTAAAGCAACATCGGTTGCTTGATAACGGCCCGATCTGCCCAAAGGATCAACACAAAGGATCGTCGCAGTACTTAACCCAGTGTTGCCGGGATAATCATTGAAAGTGATTTCTTGGACTGTGAACACATCACGGTAACCAGTACCCGAAGTTTCATTGGCTGCATACACTCTGTCGTTGAAACTAAAATTATTAGCAAGGTTTGTGTTGTTGTTGATAGTGATAGCGATTGAGCCACCAGCGTAGTTGTCTAAATACTTTTCGCGTCCCTGTCTGATGTTGATGGATAGGACACTGCTTGTGAAGTCCGTTGATCCGTTAAGGAGAAACTGCCAAGTAGTTGACGGCATTACATGGCTCGAGTGTTGACAGGCACTGGGCCTGACTGACGAACATACTGCTGGAGGGCTCTCACGATACTGTTGGGGTCTCCACCGTTGACCGTGACGTTGACTGTCGTCCCACCACCGAGCGCACTGTTGGGGGTGATACCGCCAGACGTGCCGGGTGTAAACAACTCGGGACCTTTCTCACCCACAAAATACGACTTACCCATTTGGACCGATCCACCTGAAGCTTTAAAACCACTGAAATCAATACCAGGAGGTAGAACCATTTTGTTAGCACCAGCGATTGCTGCACCAATATCACTGACATTTCCATAAGTGGTCTGGAATGCTTTTATCTGACCAATTAACGCTAAAGCACCCTCAAGATCCCCTTTGTCAACCAAAATTTTGACTTGATGCGACGATGAATCATCCATTCCTGCAGCTAGGTCAGCAATGTTTTGAGTTGCGTCTAGGAGTTGTTGACGGTAGTTAGCAATATCTTCCTGAGATCCAGTAGAAAACGCTTTAACAGCTGCTTCGCGCAAATCATCTATAGATGTCTTGGCATTATCTATTGCTACATTTACTTCAAGTCGGCCCGTGAGATCTTTCCATGCTTGATCAACATTCTTAATTTCTTTCCAAGTGTCATTCAAAACAACTTTAAGTGGTCCAAGTGCAGTCTCGCGTGCTTTTTTTGTTATCTCAACAAATTGTCTTGTGTCTTCTCGAGCGAGCCTCATGTTTTCTGCGTAAACCACTATCGGTTCTTGATCAGCACTATCAAATAATCCGCCGAAAATGTCTTTGAAACCTTCACCAATAGTTGAGGCAACATCTTTGACTGCATCTCCTGCACCTTTGATAAAGGAGTCATAGAGCCCTTTTGCATCAAGCAAATAGCCTGCAATATTCGTGAGAGTAGTCAAAATTGGTATTGAAGTTTCGCCCGCTTTAATTTTGATATCTTCCATCTTGTCGCCAAGATTGTCCATTGCATCGCGATACTCTTTAGCCTTCTTTAATTCCTCAGGTGAAATAACTTTGGCTTCGGAAACTTTTGCTAAAGAATCAGAGATCGTTGTAGAGCCTTCGTCAATCAAACGAGCAACGGCGGTCCAACCGCGACCAAGAAGTTTTACACCTTCCTTAGCGCGCTGTGCCGGGTCCTTGATATCTTTTAAGTGCTGGATCGTATTAAGGAATGATGCGTTAACATCAAGCGCGCCCGTATTTGTAAAGGCGAGATCTATACCTAATTTTTTAAATTGGTCAGGATCTTTTCCGACCGCAAGGTTCATTTTTTCTATGGCAGTAGCTACGGCATCAATTGGTACGCCAATGTCGCCTGCGTGTTCAATCCATCGTGACGCGTCACCAATACTGAGGCCCGTGGCGGTCGCATATTTGTCGGCTTCTAGTGCAAGATCCTTAAAAGCATCTATTCCAGATTTGACCCATGCACCAAAAGCAAGACCACCAGCGATAGCAAAAGCACCAGCGTGCGCTTGAACAGAATCCATGATGGAAGTTGCGCCAGCCTTAAACTTTCCAAGCCCGCCCTCAGCATCCCTTACGGCAGTTTTAAAATTGCCAAAAGCAATCTTCGCGTTCTTGATTCCCTGATCCTGTAGATCGGTAATGATCGGAATACGAATAGCCATTACAGGATCACCAATTTCTCTAGCGCGCTAATTTGTTTCATAACATCATCCACCGACAACTTCATTTCGGCTTCAATTTTGCCTGCATTATTCTCATAGGCACGCCACATAATGCGGGGTCTACTAGCCAACCCATTGAGGGCCCGACCTAAAGCGTTGTTGTTATTCAATCCTGCATAGTCAATGACTGAAGCAGCACCGTCTTTATTAACAATGGTTAAAACGGCGTCTTTCTTTTTAGATAGTGACGTCTCAATTTTTACACCCGCAACCGCTTTCTCTTGCGAGTAAGGAAACAACGAGCGACCGCCAGGAGCCCAAGTACGCGACAAACCAGACGGGAAACCACCGTTATTTTTGGTTGCGTCCTCAGCGGGATACAAGCTTTTAGCCTCGTCAACGGCAACACGCAAGATCTTTTTAGCGTCCTTAAAGAACTGTTTCTTAACCTCAGGCTGAATCTTCTGCAACGCCTTCAGAGTGGACTCGAGTCCCTGAACCTGCATCGTCATCGCGTCACCTCTCCTTCATGATCTCAGCGACTGTCAGGAGGTCGTCAACATCAAACTCTACATCATGAGGGAAGTAGCCCGTCAGGACCAGCAGTTGCGCTAATGAGTGTCGGAATGATCCGTCGGGATAACTTTTCCCTGTTCACTATTCACGATCTCAATGTCCACAAGCTTGTTAACGAAAGAGTCAAACTCCACCGGGATCGCTTGACCGTGTTCGGTCTGGACTTTCGCGGAGTGCCATGCCATGAACGCCATGTCCTCCATACCGAAGTTGTCGGCAAGGTCGCTGGTTTTCATTTTGAATTTGCGTTCCCATGCGACAAGCGTTGCGAGCGTTGTCGTGATCGTGGCGGGTCCGTATCCGATATCAAAGCGGATAGTAAGTTTCATGTCGGGCTCATTTCTGTTGAGGTTGTTTAGGCTTCAGCCCAAGTGAAGTTCCCGCCCATAAATTGAACGGTGCATTTTGTGAGTTCGCCAAGCGCATAAGCCACTGGGAGTTCTTGGAGATACGAGTTAGTCAAAGTACCGATCGGGTTTGTTGCACTGGTGGCAGCCGATGAACCCTGAATGGTGATTGAAGCGATCACTGTGCCGAGCAAAGATTTTAATGTCGCGTAAGTCTCTGAGGCCGCTGTTGACCAGTACAGATCAACGCTCAAAGTGTTGTCCTGTAAACCTGCAGTGTACGAAACGGCGGTAGAGCCGAAAGCGTTAGCCTGCAGAGCGGTCGTCTTTTGCGACAGCGTTGCGCTAGTGCATTGGTCCGAAAGGTCCACGGCACCGACTTTAAAAACTGGATTGGAGAGGACTGTGCTTGTTGCCATGACGGATCAATCTTTCTGTGTTTCGGTCGCGTCGGGCTTCTTGGCTAATTTAGCACCCTTGGACGGGTGAGTGTCGGAACGCTGAATAAAGCCGCCCTCAAGCAGCCAGGCGATGTCGTCAGACGGACTAGCGACAAACGCTGTGCCGATCTCGCCAACTCGACTTGAAGTAATAACGTAACGATCCATAGGGTTATCCGTTCTGTGCTTGTATCGGGATGATGAGTTCATATCCGGCGTACTCTGCTCCGCCAACAGTAACAACTTTTGGTGAGGCTGACATGACTGCCACATTTTTTAGGATTAAAGATGACGTCAGGTCAAGCAACTGACGCAAGGCGTCTAGGTTGCCTGGGCCGTTAGAAATCAAAGTGACAGGGAAAGTCATTTTGACAATGTTGTAATTGAACGACTCGACGGTCGGAGCATCAACAAAAGCGCAAGGTGGAGCGATATTGCGAGGATCGTTAACAACCCGAAGGCCCGAAATAGTTTGGAGAGTAGTGACCAGATCATCTAGGGCCTCATTCAGGAAGTCGGTGTAAGCCATTTCAGGCGACCTGTGGTCTGCTGATGCCTAACAGTTGTTTGACAATGCCTGAGAGCCCTATAGTGGGCGCTGACGCCATATCTGTAAACGAGGCGAATTGGTCAACCGATCCACGCTGGCGGTACAGGGCTGAGCCGTACATCAAAGTCCCGAGCGTGACATCTCCGCCGGGGGAAGTCGTTAGCGAATCTGTGTAGCCGGACTCTTGGCGACGGCGATAACAGAAATTATTTGCTGCTGAAGCGACCTGAACTAGAAACGCTGTCTCGTCGCCCGCTGTAGTAATTCCCAAATATGTGGCGATTTGTGGCCCTGTTACCCAAGTGCAAGTTTGCGTGTGAGTCAGTGTGCCTTGCGGGATTACTGCGTAACGGTCAGTGTCTGTGCCAGCAACATAGTAAAGCACCTGGTTCGGTATCGGCACGTTGTAATCAAACAACAAATCGCCTTCAGTGTTTACACCAATAAATTCGTATTGGGGCATAGCGTAAACAGTTTTGGTGCCATTAAAAGTTGCCGAAACGCTAGCAACAACAATGCTTTCGCCAGCCTGTATTTCAGGGTTGGTCAGTGTTTGCACCACTGCATAGTTGTCTAGCAGTTGAGCAAAGATGATTTGGTATACAGCCATGGGCGGCTAACCGCCTTTCGACTATGCCTGGGTGATTTTCTGAATCATTGAACCGTTGGCTTTGAACGTAGCAAAGTATCCGTGTGTGGATACGGCACGAGTCAAAGTGGTGGGCTGGTCAAGCGACATAATGCCCTTCCAATCCTCATAGATTTCAAAGCCGATGTCTTTCATAATGACCATGGTTTTAGCGGCAAAGTTGTTGTCAACAACAAGCTTCAAACCAAGTGGGCCCTGGTCGTTACGGTTAGCGTCAGTACTAAGTGACGTTGCATTACCGACACCCATGCTGTTCATGCCGGACAAGCCACCGTTAAGGTTGGCAAACAAAGTACGGCCAGTGGTATCGGCAAGCTGCATGATAAGTGCATAAGTTGCTGGGTCGACAAACATGTGGGTAGGCAACATGTTGGTTGCAGTCAACGTCACTACAGCGGCGTCGTAGATTGACTTGTAAAGGTCAGCAACCGTAAGGTCCCACACACCAGCTGAAGTAGCGGCGGTCAGCAAGTTGTCAGCAGCTTCGTTATCGGTACCAACCATGTAGCCACCGATAAGGTCGTTGATTGTGATTTGCAATGCTGCGGGATCGGTAAAGTCCAATGTCTGGTAACTTATATTTGCACTATTTGCAAAAGTTTTCTTTGTGACCGTGTTGTTAGCAATCACGCCGGTCTGAGTTGCGACAGCAGCACCTTCAGTTTGTGCTGTGGCTGTTGCCTGGTGGGTAGTCCACGTTGGGCGGTTGAAAGTGCTTGACGGACTCGACGGCATGGCTCTTGCGCCAAGTGCCGAAACAACAGGGCGCATGTAGTTAATGTCCTCAAACACAGGACCCATCGTGACCTGAGTTAAGAGGCCTGGAACTGAGGTCAGGAATTCATCGCCAGCGGCAGCGGTAACCATTGGGTCACGGTGAAAGTCACGGTAATCTTGGAAAACTTTTTGAGCGTTAATCCAAGCGTCGCCGCCCTTGTGCATGGCGGCCATGTACTCCCAAGCGTTAGGGATACGAGGTTCTTTTTTGACTGAAGCAAAAATGGGTGAGGTAGGAATTACTATTTCGGCGGCTGCTTGAATTTCCATGGGGGTTTCCTTTTCGAGTTCAGGTTCTGTGGCTTCTTCTTCGGTTTCCGTGTCAGGTTCAGACGCCGCTACTTTGGTGATAATACTACTTTTAAATGCTGCTGTGGGGACAAGGGAAATCTCTATCATTTCAGCTGCTTGTACGGTCATATTTCCGTCGCTGTCGTAACTAAATTTGGTCGGATTGACCCCAACTGACAGTTCCATAACTCCATCGGCAGAAAGCACTAACGCTTCATCGCCAAGCGCAGTGTTACTTATCTTCATAGCAATTAACAATTCTGAACCTGTGTCAACCCTTTCGGTAACAAGGCCGACTGGCATGCTTGAGTTGTGGTACATAAAAACGCGAGGTGGTCGACCATCTACAGGCAATGAACCTGGGGCAAATGAAACAGTAGTCCCATCTGAAACGGTTGCAAAAGTTCCATATTCAACGGCTACACCAGTGATGGTACGTCGTGCTGGTTCCCCTGGTGCGGCGGCGTCAATCGTAAAATTGGATGAATTAAACTTAATCATGCTAGGGACTCCTGAGTGTTCTCTTGTGGCATATTCATATCATGTTCTGGCATGGTGTAGTCGTAAAGGTATTTCTCAATATCAAACTCACAGTAGGTGCCACGGGGTAGTTGTTGACTCAAAGCCGAAGTTATGGCTTCGGCATACATTGATAATCCAAATGTCCACAGGTCACCCTTGGCGCTTTGGCTATTGGTGTAGGCGTAACTTCCGGTGGAAATTCCGAGTAAATATGGGGGCACGTTACACAATCTTGCACATTCAAGCGCCTGATAGTTAGCGGCTTCAATTAACAGCATTTTGTCGGGTGTCGCAGTCGTTTCGGTGTAACTTAAAAACTCGTTTAATGCTGCAGTCTGGTTAGTTGCCCTGGCTGCGTTAAACGCTGCCGAAAGGTCAGCCAGTTCGGTGGCGCTTAACGGTTCACCACCAGTTTGTTTAAGGATTCCAGCCGGAATAGCACTCGTTGAGTTGCGATATCTTGCGGCTTCAAGTTGCAGGGCCGTGGCTATAACTTGCTCACTCATGTAAATCATGCCCTGAGTAGGCGACAAGATTTGTACAACATCTTCAGTCGGTAACTGTTGACCGTTAAAGAAAATGGCGTCAGATTTTCCAAACCACACGGGACCGGACATATCCTCAGTTGAAATAGAACCCATTGGTAAACGGGTCGCTGAAGCCATATAGCCATCAGCCGTTCTGGAAGTAATCCAAAGCATGCTTCGACCAAAGAAAAATAGGTCGTCAAAAATCCATGGGTACATAAAGTTATTAGGCATTTTCGGGTCTAACTGTGACAGCCAGGAACGTGGCGCTAACGGCACCTGTTCCATTTCCTCACCATTCCAAATTTCGGTGTACATTTTCAATTTCATGCAAGCCAAAACTGAAGCCATAAGGTCACGGCTACGACTAATGGCAGCCACAGACATCGCTTTATTTCTTGCCTGTCCAGCCTGGTAAGCATAGAAATTGCCTATGTTTCCCATTTGGGTTTGTGGAAAGAAACCGCTACCAGCCGCCGCCGCTTTAACAGGTGGTGGGCTTATCGCTGCTTTGTTAACTTTGCTAAAAATTCCCACAATGGTTCCCGATCTTTAAGTGTGATGAGCAGGCCCGACACCTGCCCACCACATCATTACAATAGTTCACCCGACTACCAAAATGGGTTTAGCCCGATTCTGATATTTGCTAGACAAAGCAATCCCCCACACGGCACACTTCGCCAACTCAATCGGTCCTGGGCTTGATTTGTGGCTTAAAGTGACGCCCATTCCCGTTTTAATTAAGACCGCTCGGTTCATGTGTTCCGAGAGTGTGAGTTGCCCAAGATGTTTGACGCGGCCTTCAATAATCATCTTTTGTGCAAGGCCCGTGAACTTGATTAACTCAGCCTGACCCACGACTGTCATACGGCGACGCAAACTTAGCGGTGCATGAATCTCTAGTGTCGGCGTGATCGCTAGGGCGACAAGTTTGTCTGCCATGACTCGATCTATCTCTGTCCACAATGCAGTCTCGTTATCCACAATAAATTCCACATAGCACGTCACAATCCCGTCCACCATTGACGACCTCACACCCACATAACGGTTTGTGTCCATACTCATTTCCACGGCAAGGACACCGCCTTCCGGCATAGGACCGTCAATCTTGCAAGACGCCCAGACGCCTTCCTCCAGCCAAGAGCCTCGACTGCTAATAAACATATTTAAGTGCGCTCTCAGGAAAGAATCTTTCTTGGATACCGCCTGAAGCGCCTCAATCGTAATTGTTTTACCTAGCGCAGGATTAGCGTAAATCCAGTTCTGAGGGTTACGCCAATCCCGATCACCAATAGACCACTCAGCAAAATACAGTCGAGACGCCTCCCGTTTCTCAATCTCGTTTATGCCCGTTTCCCGCATGTGAATCATCGCCACACTCGACTCGTCACCAGCAGTAGACCAGCAACTCAAAAGAGGATTCTTACGAGCAATCTGCGAAGGCCTTAACGCCTCCGACAAACACTTCTCGCTGACGTTAAAAAGTTCGTCAACCACAATCAAGTCATACGACCCACCATGCAAATTAGGAGAAGCAGCACGAACCTCCCACATAGACCCGTCCGGCATCGTCACAGACTTACGACCAAAAGTACGCATCGCCTTAGCGCCAAAGATATCCACAAGGATCGGCGCCAACGTATTGAAAATTGCCTCCGCACGATCAAGACGGTTAGCCACACTCAAAATGTTTTGAGGCGTGCCACGCAACTTAGCGAAGTCCGTAAGCCACCAGCCGATCATGGCCTGCAATCCAACTGACTTTCCGTTTTGTCGAGCAGTACTGCATAAAGATTCACGAAACTGCAAAGCACCATTCTCGTCGTGACTAAGTTGTCCAGACAAAGCCAACAACTGCCACTCAAACAGACAAATGTTTTGGTACGTTTCTGCCCACTTAGCCACCTGGGGGCCATAAGACAGATT
>Ga0114979_10001633_pt1 | contig 15129 bp, 3 predicted proteins | sample S_140625_EF_Meta_FD_87315 | JGI IMG/M metagenome (GOLD analysis project Ga0114979, IMG submission 87315) | Freshwater microbial communities from Lake Simoncouche, Canada to study carbon cycling - S_140625_EF_MetaG | ecosystem: Environmental > Aquatic > Freshwater > Lake | place: Lake... | reverse complement strand
TCTTCTGAAAATACTTGACTATAAAGATCTGATATTTTATTTATTGTAAAATAACCAGAAAAAAATCCAGTTATTAGCCACCTATCAGATCCATTGGATATAAAATCATATCCAGAGTTAAATGTGTAATTTGAATCAATATTGGAATAATATACCTTAAATTCTGTTGCAGAATGATTTGATATTGATGATACGGCAATATTTGAAATAATATTAAAGTTAAGCGCACTATCAAGTAATACAGATCCGCCAGAGTTTTTAATTTCAAATATTGAGCTTATATCTGGTGTTCTAAATCTTAATTCATACAATCCACCAGCTGATGTAATTCTTGATGATACACTTGGCTTAAAGTCAATAACATTATATGAATGAGATACGTAACCTGGAATATAGAGGTTTTTTCCTCCATCATTTGCTTTTTTAATAAGATTTGTAGAGCTACTTTCTTCATATCTTTCTGACTCTACATATGAATCAAGATTGTTTCCAAATAAATCTTTTAATTCTCCAATAAAACTTATTGATGAAACAATTCTGTCTGTTATAAGCTGATAATTTTCATCAACTATAAGCGTACCTCTTAACATTCCAGAAAAATCAATTATTTCTTCGCCAGAATAAATAGATGTTGAGTTTTCAAGATCATTTATTGATATTTCTGATTCTGAAAATTTAACTGAAGAGTATTCTGCCGATATTATGTCTGGATAGCTCTGTACTTTCTTATAGGCCTTATTTACAGACAATATATTCTTATTTTGCGTCTTGCTGGATGATGATATATAGCTAGCAACGCCACCATATTTATCTTGCTCAATATCTACAGATACATATGCAACACCATTATTATAATCAATGCAATAATCTCCCTTTTTTCTTAGAGTTGAGAGATTTTTATTTAATACGCCAGACTGATCTGAAGATATTACATATGATTGACTTCCTGTTGAAGAAATCGTAAGTTCTGAGTTTTTTGATATTGGTTTAAAAAACTTTTCATTAAGAAAAGTATTTTTATCCAAAGATGCTGATGAATTTACGGCAGAACCAACTGAATCAAATGTCTTGCTTAATATTTTGTTATTTTTAAAGTTATAAATAAAAGCATTTGTACCAATCTGTATTTCTGCACCAACGCTTGGTAGTGTAGATCCAGAGGCTATTGAAAATCCTGTTATAAGTCCATTTGAATTTTCAGTATAAAATCCATTGATTTTATAATCATCTATTTCTTGGGTTAAATTTCTTGCAACATATGTTGTTGATAGCTGATTGATGAGTTCTGCTGGTATTCCTGGAGAAAATTCTATATTTAAATTGCTTAAATTTGAAGTTATTGTTGCATAATGAACTGGCGTTACAAATGAGCCAGATGCATATAATTCTTCGCCGCTTATTTTGTTGAAATTTGAAAATTCTCCAAATACCTCTTTCCCTGATGGTAAAGAATTTCCAGTAAAATAGATATCATTTTCATAAAAATAATTTAAAGAATAAATCTCACCAGTTGTTCTATTAAAAATTCTAAAAACATCTGTTATTGGTCCATTTTTTGTCTTTAGTGACAATGATGATGTAACCCTATTCTCTACAGACTCTCCCAAGACTTCCTTGTGGCACATTTCTTTATAGTCTATGTCTTTTGCAAAAATAGACTCATAATCAAATGATATTTTTATTGATTTTCCAAATACAGGTCTTAAGTAATTTAAATTTAACTCTCCATTGTAAAATGAATAATCTAAATCATTTTGGTAGACTTTTTTGTGTCTATAGTCAGCAAAGAAGTAATTACTTCCGGTTCCCTTTCCTATTTCGCTGCCTACAAGGTATACCTCTCCAGTTTCATAGTTTATGGAGTACTCGCCAGAGTTTGATGGCAACTTTGAAAAGTTATATATAAGTTCTTTTGAAAATTGCTCAGGAACAATTGATGAGTTTTCTGATAATTTAAATGTAACACCATCAGTTACTGGCTGCTGATCTAGAGAATCAATAATTAGCCCATTTTTTAGCGTAAACATCTTTGAGTTTGAAGGAATACTTTCATTTAGAACTGATACTGTTTCAAAAACACTTATTGTATCTTCTAATATTCCAATCGAAGCATTATCATAAAAATATGATATAATTATTGTGTCGCCAACCTCTGGTCTTTTCCAATTTCCAAAGTCAGAAAATAAAACTTGATTTGAGTCAATATTATAGTTTGAATAAGAATTTTTTTGATCAAATCTATTTGATAATATGGAATATTTGAATTTTTCTATATTATATTCGGTTCCTATATTTCCATCACAATCTTCTAAATCTGTATTCTTTATAAGTTTTGCATAAGAAACTTTTATTATATTTTTTTGAGGAAGAGATATTAAAAATCCATTAAAAGAAGCAGATGTCTCTGACTGATTTATTGAAAATGACTCAACAAATTCTTGTCTTAAATTTATTGGATATATATCTGTGCTATCTACTTCTATTGTTTTTGTTAATATTGATGAACCAGAAGGAAGAGAGGATACTCTACTTATCTCATAAGCATTCTCATTAGCGAGCCTATCTGATGCTCCAGGGCCTCTTACTCTATATTCATCCGAGGCAACGTTTGATATATAATTATCGTTTAAAAGGCTTCCTATTGCGTGCTGTGCATTTAAAATATTGTCTGCCTGAGCACTAAGTACAGAGTTAACTAATGTACCCTCTAAATTATAAATTCCAGGTGTTTTATAAAAGATATCATCTCTTATTTGGTTTACTTTTTCAATTCCAATAAAGTAAATATCTCTAGATAGATCATCATTTACAAGAGGTATACCATTCTTAGATTGAAATGATGCCGATGGAGCATCCAAAAGCCTTATTACATAATATGCCTTTGCGTGATGTGGTCTAGTATTTAATAAGATAGATTTTTCATCAACCTGAGCTGAAATTATTTCAAGTGAAGAATCAGCGCCAGATATAGCCTCTATTTTGAAGTTATCTGCCCCTATTGATTCAGATAAAAAATCGCTAAAGCTAATTTTTAACTGAGTTGTTGAAATTATCTTAAAAAGTACTGGTCTTAGCATTAAACTCTCTTTAGCTTAGTTTAAAATCTTTTCTCGCTACAGCTTCTAAAAATATATTACCAGGATTTATGGTCTGATTATCCAAAGCCCTAATAAAAGATTTTCTTCCAGTATTTCCTGATATATTAAATAGTGATATGTTTACAGAATCAACGCCAGATACCCTTGATACTACTGATATTATATCTGAATAATCTACAGTTGCACCAAGCGAGTTTGTTGATAATAAGCTTGATATTTCATCGGCTGCATTCTGAAGTATAAAGTCTGTATTTTGAATTTGATTATCACTAATCAGTATTTGTCCAGTTACATCAACAATTATCTCTGCAGCTTCTTTTATCAAAACATCTGCAGATATAGGCCTAACTGATTCAACTGCATTTGTTGCATCGATAAGAAGCCTATTTATATTATATCTTATTGATATTCTTTCTCCTTCTTTTGGAGCAAGAAAATTGTAATCAGCAGAGAATATTGTATTGGTTGATGGTTGGCTATAAGAGTATACTGCCAAATTTCCTATTATATTTCCCGATGAACCTCTAAAGCCAGAGGATACGTTAATTTTTGATATAAATCCATATGATTTTGATGAGTATGCTCTACCATTTTCTTGAAAATATATTTCTTCAGAATCGTTGCTCTTTGCAATTAAGCATGAAACTAATATTTTTGAACCAGAAGAAAGAGATATCGAAAGATTGTTTGGTGTTGCAGGAAGAGAGAACTTATATCCAGTTAGATTAATATTTTTTGATGAAAAATTTATATCATATTTATTTTCAAGTAAACTATATCCAATTAAATCAAAAGTAGCTATTGCCTGTCTAGAATCATTAATAATGGATACATTATCAATTCTTGAAACATAATATGTTGAGTCTAAGGAATTTTTTTGGAATAAATTTTTAATATAAGAAGTTAAATCAAATGTAAGTCCAACGGCGTCAACTCCATATGTTAAATCAAACTCTGCCCTGGTAAGAGACTCTCCTGTTATTTTTATCTTTCCAGGCCTTGTAGAATCAGCAACATCCATTATTAAGTTAGAAGGACAATATCTAATATAACCTATTTTGTTTAAAAGTGTATCATATTTAAAAATTATAGGCTGATAAGATGGCGATATTTCCAATAAAGATGAATCATAAAATACTTGACTCTCCTCCGTACTTGAGAATGGTGCAGATGAAAGTGGGTTGTTCCCTATTATTGATTCTATATTTGCAAAATAAGAACAATAAACTGCCGTACCACTAGAATATGCATCAAAAATATCATCAAGTATTCCTGATGCATCTAGTATAGAGTCAGATGGAAGTACTATAGTTGAACCATAGAATGATGCATCTGTACTTTCAACATTATATATTTCAATTGCATTAAAGTAAACAGAAACAATATCACCAACGGTAGCTACAGAATCTGTCGGAAGAACTATAGTTAATCCAGAGAAGTAACCATCATTTGCACCAGTTCTATATAATTCTAAACCAAGGCCTGTTGATATTCTATTTACATTGTTTATCGATGTAGCATATGTCAGTATTACTACTTTTTTTGTAGAACCGCCAACGAGTAGCTCTTGAACAGTTGTCTGTTCTACTATCTGTAAATAGGAGGATGCAACCCTACTTATGTCATTTGATAAATTTATTATATATGAATTTCCATCATTGGATTTTTGTATTACAGATTCCTCTTCTTTTATATAATTAGGAAAGCCCCAGTCTATAGAATCTGAACTTTGAATATTTGCAAAGTTATTTCTTAACTTTGATCCATTATATTCGATGTATTTGTCAAAATATTTTCTCCAAGAATAAGAAATGGATAGTATATCAGATTGTGATGGTAATGTCTTTCCACTTATTTTTATAACACCATCATTATTTACTCCGGTAGCAGAATCTATTCCTTGTGATTCTACAGTGTAATATTCTCCAGTTGTTTTATTTTGAACTGAAAATATAGATGTTATTGGTTTATGAAGAGTATAGATTACGGATCTATCTGCTGATGATACTGTAGAATTTTCATTAAAAATTTGTATATCTGAATAAATTAAATCTATCGATGTAATATCTGTAAAATTTAGCCTTGATATATTGTTGAATGATGCTTTTAAGATTGATTCTCCTGAAACATTCTTTGATCCAGATATAAAGTGTAATCTATCAAAGCCAAATGGACTACCACCAGTATCTGGGTTTACATCTTTTATAAGTTCATAGTTTCCAGATATAACTCCTGTATCAGATATTGTTTTTGGAGACAATATTCCAGATGATGTACCGGATATGGAGACTATCGAGCTTACTGGCTGAAGTGGAAGAACTTTATTTGCTATGGCCAGCAGTCTTCTTTCCTCTGATGTTAGAGTAGGATCTAAATCTCCCTGACCTAATATATAGTCATTTCTTTCATCATTTATTTTTCCAACACCAGATGAATCAGTAAATATAAATGAATCTGATACTTCTACAAGATTTTTTCCAAGAAGATAAACATCAACCTTACCACCTGTTCCAGAAGAGATGATTCTTTTAGTTCCATCATTTATTTCAATTATTTCTGTTCCATCCCTTAGCATAAGAGAATTTCCAGGCTGAACAACAAGAGTATCTGAAACTCCACCTACTCCAAGTATTGCGTTCCTATATCCATTTGCAGTTCCAGTATTTGCACCAGAAAATACTGATGATATTCTTGCTCTAAATTGAGCATCTGTCTCTTGATTTGAGCCACCACCAGTTGAGGATAAATTTACGACATTCATATCAAAATCTAGCTGATGTGTTACTAACTGATAACTTCCAAGATTTCCGGCAGTTCCAGTTCTAATTGCCTGAATTGGAATCTCTATTGCATATTTGTCGCTTATACCAACATTCTGTAGTGCTCTCCTCATTCTTGTTGCAGTTGCAGCATGTCTACCTCTATCCGAAGCGGAAAAAAAGTAGTTTCCAATAGTCTTAAATGTAACTCCAGACTTTGAAGTAATGACAGATCCAGCAGGAATTGGTATGTCTGTATTTATTGTATTTATTGTGAAGATAACAATTCCAGTTGCAGCAGATCCAGAATTTCTAATTATTCCATAGTTTGCAGCATATCTGTCTAGATCCACTCCCATTGCAGTATCTGGAGATTGCTTATCTGATACCATTGAGACTAATCTATATAGCTTCTCAAGCTGATCTGCTGGAAGATCTATAAATAAGTCTCTTGATACTGTTCCTGGCTTTGTATCTAAATTTGGCTGAACTAGCTTAAGCTGCTCAATCATGGTTGATACTATTTCGTTAAATGATTTATATGCTGACATTTATTTCTCACATACTAAACAATTCTAATAGTAATAATTTCTTCTATTGGTTCAAGTTTTTGGGTTAAAACAGAAATATATATGTTGTAAAGCCTAGGATCAGCTGAATCTCTATCTGCTCTAATATCTACAATATCTAATATTATTTCTGATAGTGAAAGTATTTGATATCTAGATTGGTTTTTTTGCAAAAATATAAGATATTTTATTGCATCTTCTACAGATCTTTTTATATCTAGCTCAAGCATTTTTTGATCTGAAACTTCTCCAATTCTAAATGCACCAATATCAGAGCCATATCTAGAATGAAATCTATTATCACCAATATTCGTCAGCAATATTTTTACAATATCCTGTCTAATTTTGTTATTTCCAGATACTATATCAAGCGATCCAGAATCGCCTAATGATAGATCTCCATTTTTTATTTTTAAATCAAATGACATCGATATTTTAAAATATATTAATAGCTATTTTTTACTAAGTGCAGTTTTTATCTTTTTTGCCTGCTCAATAAGACTCATTTTATCTTTTGTATTTTTATTATTTGCATAAGCTGCATACTCCTCATATAATCTGCCAACAATAAGTGCCAATGCATTTACTGAGTCTGCAACGGTTGGGTAGCCGCCCTGTTCTGGTGGTAACTCTACCCTTCTTAATATTCCATATGGATCATTTCTTCTTGAGTTTCCGCCCATAATTGAATTAGATATTACATTTGCAAGATTTCTTCTATTGTCCTTTGGCAAAAGACCAACTAAATAATCCTCGCTTAATGATAGCATTGCAATTGTATATATGATCAAATCTTCAGGAGATATTCCAATATAGGTATATAAAGTTGATCTTTGATTTTTCTTTAGTCCAGTAGAATCTGGACCATTTCCAATTTTTCCCGAATCTCCAGATCTGAGTTTTTTATCTATTTCTTCTTTTTTTTGCTTCATTAGTTTATCTAAATAATTAGACCTATGAGAGAGTAGTGAGTAAAGCGCTCCAGATAGAACATCATCAAATCCAGATGTTGCCCTTATTGTTCCTTCCTGAAGTGCGATTGAAGAATATCCAGCTGAAGAGCTACCAACATTATAGGATGAAGATGTATCTTTTAGCAGAAATAATATTGCATCTTCTTTAGCTTTTAAAACTTCTAATGCAGGTATATCTTTTCCATAGTCTATTATTTCTGACTCCTTCTTTTTTGCGTCAGTAGAGCCATCTTCTCCGCCGCCACTCTCTGTACTTTTTTTATAGACTTCGGGAAGATTTCCAGTCTCAATTAAATTTTGAACTACACTAAAATTAAACTGAGTTGTATCATGTATATACTTTTCTGAAAGTTGAAAGAGTATTCTTTTTAATTTCTGAATTAGAAAACATTCTACTTCTGTAATTTTATCATTATCTACATTTGATGCGCTAGTTGATAATCCAGATGAAGCCTCAACTGGCTCACTAGAATATATTGATGGCTGACCAGAAATCCTGTCTAATCTTATTCTTATTATAGACTCAAGAAGACTTGTTTTTGGCCTTATTCCGTTTACTGTAACTGAAGCATTTACATCAAATGGCTTTAGAACTATTTTTTCTGGCTCAACAACACAGCTATATATTGATGAGTCTTGAAGTGGAACTGACTTTAAATAGTAAAATCTAAATAATTGCTTTGGATTATTATAGCTTATTATCCTATCTTCCGTGTCAGTTTCAGAGCCAGCCGTTCCATCCTTAGACTCAACGCCTGCGGCATCTGCAGCACTTTTTATGATTTCATTTAGAGATCTGTTATAATCATGATCTGTTATACATATTTTGTCAAAATTAAAATATCTTGAGTTAGAAATATTATTTGATTTTCCGGAATCTATAGGTATTCTTCTTTCTGCCAATATACCGCGAAATTTATCTGACCCAGATATAGTTGAAGAATCACCAACAGAATCTTGTAGTCCTCCAACAGTTGTTATCTTTCTTCTCAGCTTATCTGCATTGATCTCTGCGGGAGAAATATATATTATCTTATCGCTTGCATCAAGATCAGCATCAGATGGCATACCAAGCATTCTCATAAATGCATTTTCATAAGATTCTATTTCTGAGTTTTGTGATAGTCCAATTTCAAAATAAGAAGATCTTATTTCTGATACTTTTTTTATAAAATCACCAGCAGATTTTGTTAACTCATTTAGAAGCTGCAACGCACTATCATTTGTAACTGGAGTTGAATCATATCCGCTTATATCACTAAGATAATCTACTTTACATCCATCTAAAGAAAAGGTTTTAAACTCTTCTTCATTTTCAAAAGAATTTAAAAATCCAGATACAGTTGGACTCACTATCCTTGGACTTTTATTTGAAAACGCACCAGCAAGCTGTTTTGCGGATGCATCATCCTCAAGAATATCTTGAAATAAATTTCCCAACGCAGGATCAGTTATTGCCATTAATTCTCCATGTTAGTTGCAAATAATTGTGGCTCAGTAATGATATTACCCGAAGAATCAAAACTAGTAACGGTAACAGCTTCATTTTCTTTTTCTGTAAATGTAATTGTGAGAATTCTATCAATTCTTGATAGTGCACCGAGAGGTGTATTTCCAGCAGTATCTTCAGTAACTATATCTGTATCTAGGCATCCTGCGCCACCATCTCCACCAGAATTATTTGCCACAAGATCTGAATAGGTTAGTGCTTGAACCGGACTTCCGCAGATTACTGCTCTTATCTTTACCACACCTGGGCTTGCAGATGTAATTGCTGCGTAATAAGACCCTTCAGTGGAATTATACTGCCAATAGTTTTGTGGATTTGTATCTGTTGGATAAAGAACTAATGATGCTCCATCAGTTGTGTCTGATATTATGTCAATTCTTGACTTAGGTGATACATCATAATATATCTTATTATCATAAACATCTCTTGGTAATAGATATATGCTTGTTAATGACCCTGCAGGAACAGATACGGAGTCACCTATACCGCCAGCATACTCTCTTGCTCCAGTAAATGCTGGACCAGATATTATTCCTCCGGTAACAGCTTCTGATGAAGAAACAGGATCTGGAAGTATTGGTGTTGCGTCAGTATCGCCCAATAACTTAAATGATGTATTTAGAGAGTTTACAACAATTGAGCATAAATTACCTATACTATCATTTGCACAATCAATAAGCTTTAGATAGGAGCTATCAACCGTCTCTTGTGACATCTTTTCTGGCATAATACCAGTATTGAGAGAATCTTTAATTTTTGTTGTCTGTGATCTTACTGATGATAAAAAGTCCTCAATACAAGTTGTTACCTTTTCTATTTCCGACATGCCTCCGTCACCAGACATATCGAGTGGCAACTGATTTATTGATGCTGTCTCACACTTTGCTTGAATTGCTTCTGCAGCAACCCTTGTATCAACAAAGTATAGCTGTGGCATAGAGAATATATCGTTTGTAATCTCTCTTCCATCACCATCTACGCCAACTACCTCATCTTCTTTTGAGTATGCATCTGTTGATGCAGACTTTTGATTTATTAGAGTTGCTCTTATTTCTCCAATTCCAAGAACTGTTGCTCCAGAATATGCTCCACCACTTAATGTATCGTATTCTTTAAATATGATTCCACCTTCTTCTATTATATAAACATTAAAGTCATCATCAAGAAGAACCATTGATGGTATTGTATCAAAAGTTCTTTCTACTGTTGTACCATTTTGAACTATATCAAGAGTAAGAGGTCTTATTGATGCTGTTCCATCCGATGTTGGTGTAGTCATCATTGACTTCATATCAATTAAGCTATAAAAGTTTCCATATGAAGAGCTAGCTGCAAACTTTAAATCTATACCGTCTTTTGTTAATAGTGTTAGTGGCGTATCAAAGCATTGATTTTCATCAATTATCTGCCTATCAAAAGATGAAAAGGTTGATTCCCAGGTTCTTTCATCAAATTTAAATATTACACTCTGTGGCGAACCAAGGCTCTTTCTTCTTTTTGTATATGATGCTTTGAGTGATATACAGGTATCTGTTGATAAATCGGATGGGTTGTCTGATTCTGGATCAAATGATGAATTTTTTGATCTCATTGAATCTTCATTAAAATTCATCGAATCATAAAGCGTCTCTTCTGTTGTGGTGCCAGGTACTGCAACTGCACCCCTGTCTGGCTCAGTTGTACCACCTTCAGCTAGAGTAGATGGATATGAGTATGATGGACCACTATCTGTATTCTGGCTTAACCTTGATGTAAATGGCTGGGCTATAGGGATTAAGTATTTTTTATCAAATTTGTACTTAATATGTGGTGCAGATCCAGATTGCTCTGCAATCAGGCCGGATATCATTGCACCTAATTCAAATCCATCAATTCCACATGGTGCTGCAAGTGAGTTTGGATTTATAGAGCATGGAAATCTAAATGTTAATCCAAGTAGTTGCATAAATATAGCGAGAACCTGAACTATTGGCTCCATTAGATCTATATCTGCTTCAAGTGATATTACATATTTTAAAATTAATTCTTCTAAAACCATAAGCTCTCTAAAATTTACAGTTTCAGAAAGGAATGCAAAATTAAATGCTTCAATTATTAGATTTATTGCTATAACTAAATTTGTAATTTTTACAATTAAACACTCCAAAAAGTCAAGCATATGTATTAAGAGATTAAACAACATAACTGGAATTGATATTTGTGGCAATAATAATATTAGGTCATAAAGACATTCAAACAGCCTTATTATTGCAAGTGGAAGCTGAAATGGATTAAATAAGTTACATATAACATCTATAATACAGAAGATTACACTTATTGGAATTAATAATTGCGAAAATCCATCCAAATGGAACTTTAAATCTGAAACAATTTTGAATGAAAATTCACAAAAGCTTGTTGTAAATTGCTTTGCTAAATTTGCAGTAGCAATTGTTGTTGGTCCAAATCTAATCGGATGTTGCCTTAAAAATTCTTTAAACTTTTCAAACTGAACATTTACATAGGAAAGAACTCCAGCCGCAGCTCTTTCTATGGTATCTGAAAGATACTTACCAAGCTGATTAACTGCACCCTCCAGTATTTGAGTTCCATTATATAACTTCAGTCCGCAGTCATCAACAGGAATTATTTCTACACCTATCTTTGGAACAATTGCAGTAACTCTCTGTCTGCCACCACCAATATTCTCTACGCTAGTTATTTTTGCCTTTATTCCAGAGATTTCTAATACAAAATAATTTAAAATATTTTCTACTTCTAATTCAACTCTAGAACCTGGAATTAGTACATCGGATGGAGTGATGCTAATAATGTTTGGTGTTAAAGATGCAATCTTGCATATATCAATTACTTGCAATCTATAATAAATGAGATAATCATCTGGGCCTGAAATATATTCTTTTTTGTAAATTTCAGAGCCAGAATTTATTGTAACATAAGAATTTGGTAAAGATGAAATTAAACTACTATCAGTATTTTTTATCAAACTTATTTTTATTTCAGAAGAATCTAGCGATTCATTTTCATGAATTTTACTTGATATGTTTGAATTAATTGCAACCGGTGGAAATGAATTAAAGTTAAATATATTGCTGGTATATGATTGTAAGAAAAATCCAGTCAAAGCTCGATCATTTTGATAGTCACCAAATAACTTTCCTTCGTTGTTAAGTTGAATTGGCATTAAATCCATTTTTGGATAAATTGAGCCTGTTTCAGAATTTTTTGAAACATCGCTATTTTTTATTCTAAAACTATAATCAATATATTTATCTTTTGTTGTGTTTGATATTAAAAAATCTGCATCATAAATATCTGCTTTTACTTCAGAATAATCATTTGAAGAAATTGTAACATTTGAAATTACAAAATAATACAGCTCTTTTGCATAAAATCTATCCAAATTATTATCAAATGATATTTCATCATAAACTCTTTTTGCTCCCTGAAGAGAAAAGTTTTTTGTTACTTTTTTATTTTTTATATATAAACTTAATCTTTTTTTTGCATATTTTTTTATATCTCTATATTTAAATAATACAATTAATTTTTTAAATTTATCTTGAGTTGCAACAAGATCATTTGTTGATGATGGTGCAGATAACTCTTCTTTTAATATTTTATCAACAATTGAAGAATATATGGGATTTCCCAAAAAGTTATTTAGGTGATTTTTAAATCCACCATCATAATATTTTCCAGCCATTCCAATTACAAGTGGTGGACCAACAAAAGGCTTTCTGGCTGGTGTACCAGCTACAGTATCTTTGTCCTTGCCCAGCTCTAGAACGCCAAGAACATCATCCTGAGAAAAGTCTGAGCTATTTTTTGTTGATAAAATTAAATATGCTTTGTCTATATTTTCCGTTAAGAGACCAACAGGTCTGTTTATATTTTCATTTCCTGGAAAGTACAGATGGGCTTTTCTTTCACTGCTCCTATAAAAATCTGATGATGGAGATTCTGATAGATTATAATTAAAATCTTTTGCAATAAAAATATTTTTATTATCTTTATTTATTGAAATAACACTTTGAGAGATACTGGAAGCAACATCTGGAGCATCAACACCTATATAAAGATATATGCTTCTTCCCTCTTTAAATATCGATTTTGAGCTTTTTATTATAATTCTTGATCTTGGATCAACATATGATATTGGTATCTCATAGTTTTGTCCAGATATTTTTAAATTTTTTGAACTAACTTCTTCTTCTGTAAAAAGATCTTGATCACTCTCTTTTGTAGGAAGCTCTTGCGGACTAACTATTTCTGTTGAAGTAGTATTAGAATTTGCAATATATATTTTATATGGACGTGACTCATCTCCTGATGAAGAGATTAATACTTTTGTTTTTCCAGAAACAATATTTTCATCACATGGAATTATTACATCAATATAATTTGGACCAACCTCTGTAAATGAATCTTTTTTAATTTCAAGCTTACCGATTTTTATTGAATTGATATATTGCGCTGATTCAGATGTAATTCTTATCTTGCTTTCGCCAGTAATATTTGAATTATCACATTTTAATATAATTCCACCATTTTTAAATCCATCAGGTGTAATTGATGATATTTTTGGTGCAGGAACAGATGTTTTTATATATCCATTTTCAAATTTTGAAACTTGACATTCGCCATCATATGCATAAACAACAAATCTTAAATCAGATGCAGAGTTGCTATAAAACTTCAATATATCTGATGCAGAAAATTTAGCTTCATATACGCCATCTTTTCCCGTTATTAGATTTGATTTTATCCAAGTTCTTGGAATAAAAGATTTTTGAGATGGAGATGAAAATACCCTTGGTCGATAACCCTGGCATAAGCCAATCTTATTTGCTATAAAGTTTTTATTAAAATATTTTAAATTATCGCCAAGTTTTCCTGATGATTCTGGATCTCCATCATCATATGATTTTCCATAGTGTAATATTAAATTTTCTCTAGATAAACTTCCGACAAACTCGTAGGTAGATAATGTTTGGCCTATTACATTTTCATTTTTTTGAAATAACTCTTGAACAAATGGAAACCCAGTTGAAAAATACTCTTCAAACTTTGTTCCAACTGCATTTGGAGAATATGTAAGTATTTTTGCAATATAATTTCCAATGTCTCCTATATTTTGATTAGCAGGATCATATTTTCCCTCAGAATTTTTCTTATATAGAGAATCATATAATCCGCCGTTATATTTTTTGTCTATAAAGCTTCTTATTTTTCCAAGTCCACCAAGTGCATATCCCTCTTCTGGACCTCCAGCATAATATCTAACGCTAGAAAATGGCTCATCTATATTCTTTGCAGTTATTTTTGAAAAAGGCAAATCTTCACTCTTTTCTTCTGAGTGAAAGTCTAATATAATTTTTTCATCAAAAATTGATACAAATGGGTTTGGATAAGGATTGTATTCTATAAAGTTTCCAGATTGAGAAGCTCTAATTAATCTTATATTATCATTTTTTATTTTAACTTCATTGCTTATTGCTGGACTTAAATAGATACAATCGGGCTTTTCATTTGCGGTAAATTCTATAGTAAATTCCTGTGGAATTTTTAAATTATAATCATCTTTTGCATCAATTATTGCTGCATATATTGGAACTGATTTTTTTAATTCAATATTTTTTAGTGAATTTTCTCCATTTTTTGCATCAGAATTTATTAATTGAAATAATAAATTTAATTCAGAAGAAGAAATATAATCATCTCCAAATCCTGCAGAATCAAATCCGCTTATATCTGGCATTTTTAGATATATTGATTTTCCAATGATTGTATAATAGCCTCCAAGTATTGGCTTTTTTGGGCTATCCAACATCTCTTTTGAAGATATATTTAAAAATGGAATAATATCCATAATTAATTTTAAAATTTCATCATCAGATGGATCTTTTTTTAACGATATATCATATAACTCTTTATATGTACTACCGCTAAGGCCACTCCATCCGCCAATGGTAGATGTTATCTCATTTCCATTTAAATATCCAATGGCTATATCTTTTAAAATAACTCTTATTGATTCTATTGGAAAAAATCCAAATATTAAATTTTTTCTTATTGAATAAAAATTATCTTTATTTTCTTCAATTGCATCAAAAGAATCAGTTGTTGATGATAGATATATATTGGGAACAACCCCAATATTCTGATCTGTTGATATTGACTCTACAAGTATTTTATTTATAGAAACTCTTAATGCTG
>Ga0114979_10001631_pt1 | contig 15140 bp, 12 predicted proteins | sample S_140625_EF_Meta_FD_87315 | JGI IMG/M metagenome (GOLD analysis project Ga0114979, IMG submission 87315) | Freshwater microbial communities from Lake Simoncouche, Canada to study carbon cycling - S_140625_EF_MetaG | ecosystem: Environmental > Aquatic > Freshwater > Lake | place: Lake... | reverse complement strand
CGCCTACCAACGAGCTTTTGATTGAGGAATCGTTGCTGGGTTGGAAAGAGTACGAAATGGAAGTGGTGCGCGACAAGGCGGACAACTGCATCATCGTTTGCTCGATCGAAAACTTAGATCCCATGGGTGTGCACACCGGTGACTCCATCACCGTCGCCCCCGCGCAAACCTTGACTGACAAGGAGTACCAAATCTTGCGTAATGCCTCTTTGGCGGTGTTGCGTGAAATTGGAGTGGATACTGGCGGCTCGAACGTTCAATTTTCGATCAACCCCAATGACGGCCGCATGGTCGTCATTGAAATGAACCCACGCGTCTCGCGTTCATCGGCCTTGGCATCCAAAGCCACTGGCTTTCCGATTGCCAAAGTGGCGGCCAAATTGGCCGTGGGTTACACGCTCGATGAGTTGCGCAACGACATCACGGGCGGTGCCACGCCTGCGTCGTTCGAGCCATCGATCGACTACGTGGTCACCAAGATCCCGCGTTTTGCGTTCGAAAAATTCCCCACCGCTGACAGCCGCTTAACGACCCAAATGAAATCAGTGGGCGAGGTGATGGCGATGGGCCGCACCTTCCAAGAGTCCTTCCAAAAAGCCCTGCGTGGTTTGGAAGTGGGCGTGGATGGGATGAACGAGAAAACTCAAGACCGTGAAGTGCTTGAGAAAGAACTCGGTGAGCCAGGCCCTGACCGCATTTGGTATGTTGGGGATGCGTTTGCCATGGGCCTGAGCGTGGACGAGGTATTTGCTCTGACCAAAATCGATCCCTGGTTTTTGGTGCAAATCGAAGAAATCGTGAAGATTGAACTAGAGGTGGAAACCACGACGCTCGAAGCCATCACGGCTGATGAGTTGCGTGCTTTGAAAAAGAAAGGGTTCTCGGAGCGCGGCTTGGCAAAACTACTCAAAACCACAGAGCACGTGGTCCGTGCACGTCGCCACGAACTCAATATTCGCCCTGTTTACAAGCGCGTGGATACCTGTGCGGCTGAGTTTGCCACTGACACCGCTTACCTGTATTCTTGCTACGAAGGTAATGGCAATGCTTTTGGCACGGGTGAAGCGGAGTGCGAAGCTGAACCGACCCAGAACAAAAAAATCATGGTGCTGGGTGGCGGTCCTAACCGCATCGGCCAAGGCATTGAATTTGATTACTGCTGTGTGCATGCCGCGCTGGCCCTGCGCGAAGATGGCTTTGAGACCATCATGGTCAACTGCAACCCCGAGACCGTTTCAACTGACTACGACACCTCTGACCGTTTGTACTTCGAGCCATTGACACTCGAAGATGTGCTCGAAATAGTTGACAAAGAAAAACCAACAGGCGTGATCGTGCAATACGGGGGTCAAACGCCATTGAAGTTGGCGCTTGATTTGGAAGCCGCTGGTGTGCCCATCATTGGCACCAGCCCCGACATGATCGACGCGGCCGAAGACCGTGAGCGTTTCCAAAAACTTTTGCACGATTTGGGCCTGCGACAGCCGCCCAATGCCACGGCGCGTACTGAGTCCGAAGCTTTGGAGAAAGCAGCTGCCTTAGGTTACCCCTTGGTGGTTCGTCCCAGCTATGTGCTGGGTGGTCGCGCCATGGAAATCGTGCATGAGCAACGTGATCTCGAGCGCTACATGCGCGAGGCGGTCAAGGTGTCACATGACTCGCCGGTGCTCTTGGATCGTTTTCTGAATGACGCCATCGAGTGTGATGTGGACTGTTTGCGTGACCCCGAAGGCAAGACCTTCATCGGTGGCGTGATGGAACATATCGAACAAGCAGGCGTGCACAGCGGTGACTCGGCCTGCTCATTGCCGCCTTATTCTTTGTCAGCCGAAACCGTGAGCGAACTCAAACGCCAATCCGCCGCGATGGCTGGTGCTTTGCACGTGGTCGGTTTGATGAACGTGCAGTTTGCGATACAACACGTGGACGGCCAAGACGTCATCTACGTGTTGGAAGTCAACCCACGCGCCTCACGCACTGTGCCGTATGTATCCAAAGCGACTGGTATTCAGTTGGCCAAGGTTGCTGCACGTTGTATGGCCGGTCAAACTTTGGCGTCGCAAGGGATCACCAAAGAAGTCACGCCGCCATATTTCAGCGTCAAAGAAGCGGTGTTCCCTTTCGTGAAGTTTCCTGGCGTGGACACCATCTTGGGTCCCGAGATGAAGTCCACGGGCGAAGTCATGGGCGTGGGTAAAACCTTTGGTGAAGCCTTTGTGAAAAGCCAGTTAGGCGCTGGCACCAAGTTGCCACGTCCGCGCGATGCTGATGGCCGCTCCACGGGCAAGGTCTTTATTTCGGTGAAGAACAACGACAAGCTGCGCGTCATCGAAGTGGCACGACAGTTGGCCGTTTTGGGCTTCGAGATGATGGCTACAAAGGGGACGGCGGCAGCGATTGTTGAAGCAGGTGTGGCGTGTCATGTGGTCAACAAAGTGACCGAAGGTCGGCCCCACATTGTGGATGCCATCAAGAACAACGAGGTGGTGTTGGTTACCAACACCGTGGAGGAGCGGCGCAATGCCATTGCCGACTCACGCTACATTCGCACCTCGGCTTTGCTCAACCGAGTGACCACTTTTACCACCATTGCGGGCGCAGAAGCGGCGGTGGAGGGCATGAAGTACTTGGACAAGTTGGATGTCATTTCTGTTCAGGAAATGCACGCCCAACTGGTCGGTAATTGAGACGGCTAAAGGAATAACAATGAGTACAGTACCGATTACCAAACGTGGCGCAGAGAAGCTCAAAGACGAGTTGCACAAGCTTAAAACTGTTGAGCGCCCCTCTGTCATCGCAGCCATTGCTGAAGCGCGAGCTCAAGGTGACTTGAGCGAGAACGCGGAATACGATGCGGCGAAAGATCGCCAAGGCTTCATTGAAGGGCGCATTCAAGAAATTGAAGGCAAATTGTCGGTGGCCAAAATCATTGATCCTGCTGAGTTAGATGCGGGCGGGCGCGTGGTTTTTGGTGCTACCGTGGCCTTGGAAGAGGAAGAAACAGGTGATCAAGTCACCTACCAAATCGTGGGTGAAGACGAAGCCGATTTGAAACTCGGCCTCATCAACATCAGCAGCCCGATCGCCCGCGCCTTGATTGGCAAAGAAGAGGGCGATGTGGCTGACGTGCAAGCGCCTGCTGGCGTGAAGCGCTACGAAGTGGTCAAGGTCTCTTACCTCTAACTTCGACACATGGTGCGGCTTCAGGTCTTCATAGCTGCGCTTTGGTGGGGCAGTTTGTGTACCGTGGGGTTCATGGTGGTGCCAATGCTTTTTGTGCATTTGGAAACTACCGCCTTGGCCGGCCAAATGGCAGCCAAGTTGTTCACGGCCCAATCTTGGCTGTCTCTCGCGTGTGGCTTACTGCTTTTGGCAGCGGCTCAACGTGTGCGTCTCGATGGCCTGCACGCCCCCTCACCCTGGGTGATTGCAGGTATGCTCTTTGCCTTATTGCTAGAAGTGGCTGTGAAGCCCCACATCATGGCCCGTGACCAATTAGCTTTGTGGCACAACCTGGGGTCTGCGTTTTACCTGCTGCAGTGGATGTGCGCTAGCAAGGTCCTGGGGGCAGTTTGCTTGGTTCGCTCTGAGCCCAACATTGCAATAGAGTCTGAGTAGGCCGATTAACCCAGTGTGCGTTTTTTGACTGAAATCTTTTTAGGTTTGGCGCGTTTGACTTGGCCGCCTGATGTCAGGCGTTGGTTGCCAAGTACGCGCAAAGTTTTCACTTCTGGACGCTGGCCGCCTCGGCTGCTGTACTTCAGCACTTTGACATCGCGCGGGCCAGCCATTCGATCTTCATCGGCGGCACGTTCTTTTTCAGGGCGCGGGCGCCACAGCACAAACAGTTTTCCAATGTGCTGAATGGGCGCTGCGCTGAGGTGCTCTGCCAAGGCCAAAAACATTGTTTCCCGCGCTTGCCGGTCATCCCCTAAGACACGAATTTTGATAAGGCCATGGGCATTGAGCGCCATGTCGGCTTCTTTGATCACTGCAGGCGATAAACCATCGTTGCCGATCATCACAACGGGGGTTAAATGATGCGCCTCGGCGCGGTGGATTTTGCGTTGAGCAGGGGTGAGTTGTATTGCGGACATGGGGGTATTATCCCCGCTCGCTCAAAGGGTTGAATTGAAAGCTAAAACTAAAAGCAAAAAGGTCAACAAAACATGGTTGAACGACCATGTGAACGATACCTACGTCAAATTGGCCCAAAAAGAAGGCTATCGTGCCCGTGCGGCCTACAAGCTCAAGGAAATTGACGAGCAACTCGGCCTCATTAAGCCGGGCCATGTCGTGGTCGATTTGGGCTGCGCACCTGGCGCTTGGTGTCAGTACCTGCGTCGACGCATGTCGCCCACTGGTGCAGCGTCCGGCACGTTAAACGGTGTCATCATCGGTTTGGATATTTTGCCAATGGAGCCCGTGGAGGACGTTAGCTTTATTCAAGGTGACTTCCGTGAGGAGGAGGTCTTGGAGAGGCTGGAAGCCGCCTTGCAAGGGCGTCTTGTGGATGTGGTGGTCTCCGACATGGCGCCCAATCTGACGGGCATCGAGTCGACCGATGCCACGCGCATTGCCCATTTGATTGAACTGGCCGTTGATTTTTCGAAAAAACACCTCAAAGAAGATGGCGCTTTGGTGGTCAAGCTTTTTCATGGCAGTGGTTACAGCGATTTGGTTCAGCTGTTTAAAGCAACATTTCGCGTGGTCAAACCCGTCAAACCCAAGGCCAGTCGGGACAAATCAAGTGAAACCTTTTTGGTAGGAATGGGCTTGAAAAGTCGCGTTTTAGCAAATCCTTGAAATTCATAAGGCCTGTGCACGCGAATAAAGCCCTTTAAGCGCTTGAAACGCCTAAAATCAAGCCCATCTCAGTACATCTCGTACTATTTTTATTTCGGAGCCCACATTGAATAATCAATGGTTCTCAAAAGTCGCTGTTTGGCTGGTTATCGCTTTGGTGATGTTCACCGTCTTCAAACAGTTTGAAACACGCCCAGGCGCTGGGTCTGGTTATCTTGGCTATTCTGACTTTCTTGAAGAAGTTCGAGCCAAGCGCATCAAGACCGCGACCATCCAAGAAGGCCAAGGTGGCACTGAAATCACGGCCATCACCAACGATGAGCGCAAGATTCGCACAACGGCCACCTACCTTGACCGTGGCTTGGTGGGTGACCTCATCGCCAATGGCGTCAAGTTCGACGTCAAGCCCCGCGAAGAAGGTTCGCTGCTCATGACCTTGCTGGTCAGTTGGGGGCCCATGCTGTTGTTGATCGGTGTGTGGGTGTACTTCATGCGCCAGATGCAAGGCGGTGGCAAGGGCGGCGCATTCAGTTTCGGCAAAAGCAAAGCCCGTATGCTGGACGAGAACAACAACCAAGTCACATTTGCCGATGTGGCGGGTTGTGATGAAGCCAAAGAAGAAGTCAAAGAAGTCGTGGACTTTTTGAAAGACCCTCAACGCTTTCAAAAGTTGGGTGGACGCATTCCCCGCGGCTTGTTGTTGGTGGGCCCTCCAGGCACTGGTAAAACATTGCTGGCCAAAGGCATTGCAGGCGAAGCCAAAGTGCCTTTTTTCAGCATTTCTGGTTCAGATTTTGTTGAAATGTTTGTCGGTGTGGGCGCAGCACGCGTGCGCGACATGTTCGAGAACGCCAAAAAGAACGCGCCTTGCATCATCTTCATCGACGAAATTGATGCAGTGGGTCGCCAACGTGGCGCTGGGGTGGGCGGCGGCAACGATGAACGCGAACAAACCTTGAACCAAATGTTGGTTGAGATGGATGGCTTTGAGACCAACCTGGGTGTGATCGTGGTAGCTGCCACCAACCGCCCTGACATTTTGGATGCGGCTTTGCTGAGGCCTGGTCGCTTTGACCGTCAGGTGTATGTGACTTTGCCTGATATCCGTGGGCGTGAACAAATCTTGAATGTGCACATGCGCAAAGTGCCCATCGGTCAAGACGTCAATGCGAGCGTGATTGCTCGTGGGACGCCTGGCATGAGTGGTGCTGATTTGGCTAACTTATGTAATGAAGCCGCCTTGATGGCTGCACGTCGTAATGCACGCGTGGTTGAAATGCTCGACTTCGAAAAGGCCAAAGACAAAATTTTGATGGGGCCTGAGCGCAAGAGCATGGTCATGCCCGAAGAAGAGCGTCGTAACACCGCTTACCACGAGTCAGGCCACGCTTTGATTGGCAAGCTGCTTCCCAAGTGCGACCCTGTGCATAAGGTGACCATCATTCCTCGCGGTCGTGCTTTGGGTGTGACCATGAGCTTGCCCGAGAAAGACCGCTACAGCTACGACCGTGATTACATGCTTAACCAAATCAGCATGTTGTTTGGCGGCCGAATCGCTGAAGAAGTGTTCATGAACCAAATGACCACGGGAGCTAGCAACGATTTTGAACGTGCAACCTCGATTGCGCGTGACATGGTGATGCGCTACGGCATGACCGAAGCTTTAGGGCCTATGGTGTATGCCGAGAATGAAGGTGAAGTGTTTTTGGGGCGCTCTGTGACCAAAACCACCAATATGTCCGAAGCCACCATGCAAAAGGTAGACATGGAAGTGCGTCGCATCATCGACATGCAATACACCTTGGCACGTCGTTTGATCGAGGAAAACTCAGACAAGATGCACACCATGGCGAAGGCTTTGCTTGAATGGGAAACCATCGACAAAGACCAGATCGATGACATCATGGCTGGCCGAGAGCCTCGACCTCCCAAAGACTGGACACCCCGTACCCCTTCTGGCGGTGACAGCGGTGGTGGCTCACCAGCCGTGCAGACAGACCCAGCGCCAACGGCTGCATAACTCACGCTTGGTCATGATCAAGGACGGGGCGCAAGCCCCGTTTTTCATGAAGTCAGTATGTTTTGGCAAACCACCCGTTTTCGCATTGACCTATACCATCCTCAGGTGATGGGGATCGTCAATGTGACGCCTGACTCTTTCTCAGATGGGGGCCAGCATGTCAATACGCGTGCCGCCTTGAACCATTGCGAGCAGTTGCTCAAGGAAGGTGCAAATATTTTGGACATTGGTGGCGAATCTACCCGTCCAGGGGCATCCATGCTCTCGCTGACAGACGAATTGTCCCGCGTGATGCCCGTGGTTCGCCAGGCGGTGCATTTCAATGTCCCTATTTCTGTTGACACCTATAAAGCCGAGGTGATGCAGGCGGTCTTGGATGCAGGGGTCGACATCATCAACGATGTGTGGGCGTTGCGGCGAACGGGTGCTCAGCAGGTTGTGGTAAAGCACGGCCACTGTGGCGTGTGTTTGATGCACATGCATGGCGAGCCGCAAACCATGCAAGCCCTGCCGATGCAGGGCAGTTCAATTCATCCGGTGGCCGAGTTTTTAAAAAACCAAGCACAAGCCTTGCAAGAGTTGGGTGTGGCGCAAGAACGGATTGCAATCGATCCTGGTGTGGGTTTTGGCAAAACAGTTGAACAAAACTTTGAATTGCTCGGCCACCAAGGTCGGTTGCTTGACCTGGGCTATCCTTTGTTGGTGGGCTGGTCACGCAAGTCTTCGATAGGCGCAGTGACGGGTTGCGCGGTGGGCGAGCGCTTGGTGCCCAGCGTGGCGGCCGCTGTGTTGGCCGTCGAGCGGGGTGCGCGCCTTTTGCGCGTGCATGATGTGGCGCAAACGGTTCAGGCTCTCAAAATTTGGCAGGCTGCTCGAGTTTGAGACAATGACTGCAAACTGATAACTAACAATAAAAATTATTAAGGTAGACCAAGATGACACGGCAATATTTCGGGACAGATGGCATTCGCGGCACCGTGGGTCAATCTCCCATCACACCAGACTTCGTGTTGCGTTTAGCGCATGCTGTGGGTCGTGTGCTCAAGCAAACCGAAACTCATCCCACCGTGCTGATAGGCAAAGACACCCGGATTTCAGGCTACATGTTGGAGTCGGCCTTGGAGTCAGGATTCAACTCAGCAGGTGTCAATGTGGTTTTGCTTGGGCCCTTGCCTACCCCAGGGGTGGCTTATCTCACGAGCTCGCAACGGGCCAGCCTTGGTGTGGTTATCAGTGCAAGCCACAACCCTTTTTCTGATAACGGTATCAAGTTCTTCAGCGCACAAGGAAAGAAACTCAGTGATGCTTGGGAAAAAGCAGTTGAAGCTGCTATGGACCAAGCGCCCGTCTGGGCTGATTCAGTCAACCTAGGTAAAACCAAACGCTTAGACGATGCCGCTGGCCGTTACATCGAGTTTTGTAAAAGCACTTTCTCGAACGACTTGACCTTAAAAGGGTTAAAGATTGTGGTCGATGCCGCGCACGGTGCGGCTTATCACATTGCGCCCAAAGTGTTTCATGAACTCGGCGCTGAGGTCATCGCCATCGGTTGCAGCCCTGACGGTTTGAACATCAACCACGAAGTGGGGGCCACACACCCCGACGCGCTGGTGCGTGCCGTGGCGTCCAACCAAGCTGACTTTGGTGTTGCCCTAGATGGTGATGCCGACCGATTACAAATGGTGGATGCCCAAGGTCGTTTGTTCAACGGTGATGAGTTGTTGTATTTGATGGTTGACGATCGATTGGCCAATGACGAAGTGGTGCCTGGGGTTGTCGGTACGTTGATGACCAACATGGCGGTAGAGGTGGCCTTGAGACACCGTGGCGTGCAGTTTGTGCGAGCTAAGGTGGGGGATCGCTATGTGTTGGAGGAGTTGGCTAAGCACCAATGGATTTTGGGTGGCGAGGGGTCAGGCCACCTGCTGGCGTTGGACAAACACACCACGGGCGATGGTTTGGTCAGCGCTCTGCAAATTTTGCAAACCTGTGTTCGCAGTGGGCGTTCGATGGCTCAATTGCTCAAAGATGTCACGCTGTTTCCCCAGGTCCTGCTCAATGTACGTTTGCGCCCTGGTCAAGATTGGCAATCGAATACGCGCATGGCCGAAGAAGTCCAAAAGGTTGAAGCCGAATTAGGCCAGAGTGGCCGTGTGCTTATCCGTGCCAGTGGCACCGAGCCATTGGTGCGTGTGATGGTGGAGGCGCGTGACGCAAAACAGGCCAGTGCATTCGCCAAACGAATTGTCGATGCCTTGTCAGCGTAGCTCACGGCTATAAGCCGCTCGCCACAGCACAGGGAGCAAGACGGCGGTGGTCACATACAAGGCTAAGCTTGCAGTTTGCCAAAATGCGATGGGGGACTGAGGCGTCAGCCATGTCAAGCCAGACGTATCAAAGCCACTTCCATAAGCCACTTCATAGCCCCCCGCTAGGCCCAAGCCCCACAGCAGCAAGGTGTAGATGATGAGTGGCAACACAGTGATGCCATAGCAGCGCAGCGTGAAGACGCAAAACACTTGCACCGCATCGGCCACGTGATAGAGCATCAACCACAACAGCAGTTTGGCAGCCAAAGCCGCCACCTCAGTGGATTGGGTGTACAACTCGGCAATGGTTTGATGCTGCCAACCGATGAGGGCAGTCAAACTCAAGCTCAAGAACAAGACCAAGCCCAAGCCCGTACGCAGGGCTAAACGTGCGCGTGCAATTTGTCCTGCGCCAATCCAATAACTCACGCGGGAGCTGGAGGCAATGGAGAGGGATAAAGGAATCATGTAGAGCACGGCCGTCATGTTGGCCACGATTTGATGGCTGGCGGTGGCCACCACACCCAATCGTGCAATGAACAGCGACATGAGCGTGAATGAAGTCACCTCTACGCCAATGGCCAAGCCACTGGGTAGGCCTAACCTGACAAAGGAAAGCAGAGTGGTTGAGTCGGGTTTTTCCATGGGCGCCCAAATCCGGTAGGGCGTGTAAAAGTCTTGCGTACGTAACAGCCAAATCGCGAGCCCCAACATCAGAAAAATGACCGCCAGAGTTGCCCATGCACAACCCGCTAAACCAAGGGGCGGGAATACATGGGGCACACCTAAAACCAGCACGACTGATAACGGCACTTTCACCACCAGCGCCGCCACTTGTACCCAGGTGACGAGCATGGGTTTGCCTAAGCTTTGGTTGAGTGTGCTGAACATGCGGAAAAGCAAGGAGGCAGGTAGTCCAAACGCCACGATCGTGAGATAGTTTTTAACCTCTGCTTGCAAAGCTTGCGGGACTTGCGCCCATTGCAAGAGCACATCTGGACAAAACAAGGCCCACATGCCAAGTGCTGAAGTGAGGGCACAAAGGTACAGGGCTTGTCGAACTGAGCGACCCACCTCGGCGTGTCTTTGAGCGCCATGTAACTCAGCCCAGACCGACAGCAAGGCCTGCAGCATACCCATGAGTGAGATGTGAACCGTGACATAAGTGGCGGATGCAACGGCAAGAGCCGCCAAGGCCGTGTCAGCAAAGTGACCAGCGACCAAGGTGTCGGTGATGCTGAATGCCATCACGGCCAGTTGCCCCACCATGACGGTCCCGGCGTGACGCATGATGGTGACGCGTTCGCTGCTCATGCGGGCATCAAGGTTGACGGCGGTGATAGAGCGTCACGTTTTCTTTTTTATCGGCGGGGCGATAAATGCTACGCACACGTGTCCATTCATTCAAGCGAACCACTTGCGCCAACTCGGGACGTAAATCGTTGTCAACGACCAACCAGGAGCAAACGCGCTGTTGTTCTGGGCTGACCCTGTCGATGGGTTTGACATCAAAGCCCCCGTGGTATTGAAAGGCGGTCATTTGGCTGGCACTTAGACCATAGCTGAGCAAGCAGGTATGGCTAGATTTGGATGCGTCTTGCTTGGTCATGACACCTTGAATTTGTTGCACCCAAGGTTTGTAGCTGAAGGCGAAATCGAGGAGCGGGAGCCACAGCGTGAGGAGGAGCAGCCAACACAATGCCGCGCCGCCAGCGGGCAGAACCAAGCTTTTCCATAAAGCATGACGATGCTTGGCAGAGCGCCAACTCACGAGCCATCCCCAAACCAAGGTCGCAGCGAGTGCGATCAGGAATGTGACCCATTCGAAGTGGGCTTCAAAACCGGGTGCCAGTCGAGCCACGTTGGCTGCGGGCTTGGCAGGCCAGCCAGTTTGCATGGCCACCCACATGAGCCAGATAAGCAATGCAGAGCCAGAGAAAAAGAGCAGGGTGAACCAGTCAATCAAAGCGGCCACGCTGCGCCGCAGGGTGGGGAGGGCAAACGCGGCGAGTGTGGCAAAGGCAGGCAGCGACAGCAACAAGGTTCGGCTCGATGAGGGCGTGAGCAATGCGGTGGTCACCGTGAGCGCTAAGAACCACATCGGTAAGACCAAGTGGCGACTCCAGTGCAGCGAGGCCCATTGACGGCGCCATCGCCACAAGGTCCATAGCGTCAAAGGCCATGCGGGCCAAGTAAACCAGACCAGCAGACGCAGCAAGTTTCGCCAAGCTTGCAAGTCGAGGTGCAAGGGCAGCAAACGCCATTGCCAGATCTCTAAAACCGTTGCCATCGCGGCCACAACCACAGTGATCAGCAGCAACCAGAGTGCATGTAATTGCGCGGTTTGCTTGGACGTGCTTTGGCGGTCTAGCAAGCACAAAAGGCCACTGCCAACCGCCATCAAAATTGCAAAGCTCGGTGCCCCGCTCAGACAAAGGCCTAATAAACCAAGGCTCAAAGCTGTGAGGCTGTAGCGGGGGTGATAGGGCAGTGCCGCCACGCCGTAAAAAACAAAACTGACCAGTGCCAATTGCATCAAGATGGGACTGGCCTCGTGTGCCAGCAACGCCAAGCCCAAACAGGCGATGAGCGCGAGCACTGCGCCATCAGCAATCGTGCGCGCATAGTCTTTGGGTTTTGCTTCCCCCCCAAATGCAAAAGGTACGGGTTGTGCCTGAGGGCTCAATGCCAAGTAATAGACGCCATGCCAAGTGCTGGCCAAAGTCAGGGCCAAAAGCATTGCAAATGGCAGTCGCGCAGCCAAGCCCGCAGACATCCAATCGGGGGCCATTTGAATAGCCCACGCGCCCAGCCAATAAGGTAGCAAGGCATCAAGCTCGGGTAGCCTGCCCCAGACGCTCGGGTTTAGCCAATTGCTTGAGCCTTGCGCAAGCGCCAACATATGGCTAAAGGCGTTGAACTCATTGCCCTTCCAGGGTTCACGTCCAAATAAGCCTGGCAAAACATACGCCGCACAAAACAGCCAAAGTGCAACGCGGGGCAAGCGACGCACAGCACTTTGCGCAACGATGGCTGGGGTAGATTGATTCACAGTTTTCAAATAAAAAAGGCAGCGCGGAGGGCCGTGCTGCCTTTTGTTAAGTAAGCAAGTGGCTTACTTGGCGGCAGTCTTGCCGTACTTGTTGCGGAAGCGCTCAACGCGGCCGCCCATATTGTCCACAGATTTTTGCGTGCCTGTGTAGAAGGGGTGAGATTCGCTGGTGGTATCGAGCTTGTACAACGGCAATTCGCGGCCGTCTTCCATCGTGATCATTTCTTTTGTACTCGCGCACGAGCGAGTCACAAATTTGAAGCCGTTAGACATGTCCATGAAACAGATTTCACGGTAGTTAGGGTGAATGCCTTCTTTCATCGCTTTTCCTTGAGCAACTGCGGTAGCCGCGCCGACCGATTTCGACACACTTTCCGCAAAACGCGTGATTATGCCATGAAAGAGCGAATTTCTAGCGCAAATAGCCCAGAGCCACAGGCAGGCTCAGCATGCCAAAGACAGTGGAGAGTGTGACCAAACCCGCGACATATGGCCCGTTGTAACCCATGCGTGCTGCCAACACATAGCAACTGGAGGCGGTGGGCAGGGCAGAAAAGGCTATTAAAACGGTGGATTGCGTGCGATCAAGTGCCAAAGCCATGCACAGAACCCAAGCCAGCAAGGGGGTCAGGATATGGCGAATGACCAGGACGGACAGGGCCAAGGTTTTGGCTTTCATCAAATCACCCAATTGCATGCCAGCGCCTGCCGCCATGAGGCCCAGCGCCAACGAGGCTGCGCCAATGCGTTGCAAAGTGGGCTCTGTCCAACTGGGGATTTGCAACCCGAGGATATTAGCCAACAGTCCAGATGCTGTCGCCAGGATGAGCGGATTACGCAGGAGCTCGCGGGCGAAACTGCTTTGGGAGTGGCGGGCCATCGGCCATACCGCAGCCACATTGAAGAGCGGGACGCAGACGCCAATCAACACCGCAACCAAGAGCAAGGCTTGTTGGCCAGCCAACCGCTCTGCCAAGGCCAGAGCAATGAATGAGTTGAAACGAAAAGCCACTTGGGCGCTTGCCGCGTGTAAGCGAGTCTCAATGTGAGCGCGAAAAAACGGCAGCTTGGGTAATGCATAAGACATGCAAATGCTGCCCAGGCCCAGTAGCAAGCCCGCGGCGATGAAATGAGACGCGGCTTGTAAGTCCAAGGGGGTACGAACGATGGAATGAAATAACAAGACGGGAAATAAGAAAAAATAAACCAATTGCTCGACCTGCTCCCACACGGTGCGGTTGAGCGCGGTGTACTGGCAAACCAAGTAGCCACACAGGATGAGCGAGAAGTCGGGAATGAGGAGTTGCGCGTAATTCACCAGACAGAGAATACCCTTAGTTCACTGCTTGCGCGGGCTCAAAACGTATAGGATTCACCCGTCGGTATCTGAACTACTGTTTTTTGGAGAACTTGTATGCAACGTCGTCATTGTTTCGCCCTCTCATTGTTGGCCTGTGTTGGCTCAACGTTTGCGCAAGGCTATCCCAACAAAGTGATTCAACTGCAGGTGCCGTTTGCGCCTGGGGGCACAACCGACATCATTGCACGCGTCATTGCCGACCCGTTGGGTAAAGCGCTGGGTCAAAGCGTGGTGGTGGTGAACAAGGCGGGTGGCGGTGGTGTTGTGGGCGCTCTTGAAACGGCCAAGGCTGCGCCCGATGGGTACTCACTTGGCATGGCCACGGTCTCCACCACTGCTGCTAACCCAGCCATCAACACAAAAATTCCCTACAACGCGTTGACAGATTTCACGCCCATCATCAATATCGCGGCGACCCCTAACATCATCGCCGTGCACACGAGCTTTCCTGCGACGGATTACAAAGGCTACATCGCAGAGATCAAACGCTCGCCTGGCAAGTACTCTTATGCATCATCAGGGACTGGCGGCATTGGCCATTTGCAGATGGAATTATTTAAAAACCTCAGCGGGACATTCATCACGCATATTCCATATCGAGGCGCTGGCCCCGCATTGAATGACACCGTGGCGGGTCAAGTGCCCATGATTTTTGATAATCTTCCCTCTGCTTTGCCATTTATCAAAGATAACCGTCTGGTCCCGATTGTGGTAGCGGCTCCACAGCGATTGGCTGTGTTACCGAATGTGCCGACCTTCAAAGAAGTGGGCTTAGAGCCTGTCAACCGCATGGCTTATTACGGCATTTATGGCCCCAAAGGGCTGTCCAAAGAGGTCGTGGACAAAATCAACGCTGGGGTGCGCAAGGCCTTAGAAGACCCAGCGGTGCGCAAGCGCATTGAAGACACGGGCTCGCTGATCGTTGCGAACACCCCCGAGCAATTTGCTGTGCAAATGAAAGCAGAGTTTGATGTCTACAAGCGCGTGGTGAATGAACAAAAACTGACCTTGGATTGATCGGTTTGATTGGCAAGCCCGCATCACCCCCTGATGCCAGCATTGACATTTTTATTGATGCACTTTGGTTAGAGCACGGTTTGGCGCCCAACAGTTTGGCCGCCTACCGACGTGACTTGAGTCTGTTGTCTGCATGGCTCAACGCGCAAGGGACCCATTTGCTGGCGGCGCAAGAGTCTGATCTGCAGCAATACTTTGCGCATCGCCACGCCCAGACCAAGGCGACCAGCGCCAACCGGCGCTTGACAGTCTTCAAACGCTATTACCGATGGGCCATACGAGAGCGTCTGCGTGAAGCTGACCCGACCTTGCGGTTGCTCACCGCCAAGCAGCCCGCACGCGCCCCTAAAAGTTTGACGCAAGCGCAAGTAGAAAGCTTGCTCCATGCGCCCGATGTTTCAACGGGTTTGGGGTTGCGAGACCGCGCCATGTTGGAGCTGATTTATGCCAGCGGTTTGCGCGTGAGCGAGTTGGTTGACCTCAAAATTTTGCATGTCAGTTTGTCCGATGGTGTGCTGCGCATCATGGGTAAAGGAAGCAAAGAACGCCTTGTGCCTTTTGGCGAAGTCGCGCGTG
>Ga0114979_10001629_pt1 | contig 15146 bp, 5 predicted proteins | sample S_140625_EF_Meta_FD_87315 | JGI IMG/M metagenome (GOLD analysis project Ga0114979, IMG submission 87315) | Freshwater microbial communities from Lake Simoncouche, Canada to study carbon cycling - S_140625_EF_MetaG | ecosystem: Environmental > Aquatic > Freshwater > Lake | place: Lake... | reverse complement strand
GTTCCCGGAAGAAGAGATCCGCGTGGCCCACCAACAGATTTTGACCACCCCGATTCAAGTCAGTCAATTTAACCGGGAGAAATGGTCGGAATATCAACATTAAGCGTCCCGTCGCTACCACCGCCAACTTTCTTAGCCCCACCATCTCCGGGTACGCTTCGCTTTAGGCGAGCCGCGGCGGGGGCGGTGGCGACGCCGGCTCCCTCCGTTACCCCCACCCCCACTCGCCGACGCCCGCGAGAACAATCGGTCAAACAGGTCTGGGGGGACCACATCGTCCGAGCCCTGCGCCACCCCTGCCGCGGTAGCGGCAGCACCAGACCCCCCGCCCGCCTGAAGGGTGAGTCCCCACGGGACCGACAGTCCGGTCAACACGCCCTCATGACCACTCCCTCCGAATTGTCCTGAAGGGGGCATCATAGCAATCATTGTATAGGATCCGCTCTTATACAATGATTTGAGGTTTCCATGTCTCCATGTTTAGCGCTTGCGCTGCGTCTTGCGCTTCTTGGTGGAGCGGCGGGACTTGCGGGAATACTGTTGGACCCCCAAGAGGACCGCCGGCACCGCTAAATCCACCACCATGGAACCACCGCGCTCCGCGCCGGAGCGAGAGCGACCCCCGCCCACGTAACCCGCAGGATTACGCACCAGGATCTCGTTGCCATGGACCGGGTTGGCCACCTGGGCCGGGGCGGCACCGTACACATATTGCGCAAAATCGGCGGCTCCGGCTCCTCCCCGCTGACTGCGACGCGACTTCTTTTCGCCTTTTTTCATCTGATTGAACGCGATACGATATATATTCTGGACGGATTTTTTCGTGCATTGGTCCGATACCCTGATTCACACAGGCCCGGCGTCTTGGTCCATTTTCCGGGACAACCCCCGAAGTGTGTTGCGGATCCAGAGTATCACGATTAAATTGGCTAAAGTGAGGAAAATCAAAAACACATTATAGATGCAGATGAACCACACATAGGGGTAGATTTCGTTGTAGATGATGTTGACCAGAGGGCGGACAATTTCTTGGACATAACGTTTGATATCTTCTTTCTGAAAAAATTCTAGACAGGAATCCCGTATGGATGGCATCCCCCCGCGGACGGTTTACATTCTTGGTCCGTTTTTCTTGGTCGGTTTAGACGAGAGGCCACGATACATATACACCATTGGCACAGTCTACACAACGCGTTATGGAAAATAAACGAAAATCAACGGGGACAATATACCTTGATTACGGCAGACGTTTATTATCCCACCATGGATGAGCGAATCATGGAACCCAATGGGCAGTTTCCGATGGATAAATTGGTGCTGACGACCCCCATGTTCATCCATTCAGGCAACTATTTTATCAAATATTTGATGAACAATGCCCCGTTGTATATTCAACCCCCTAAATGCACCACCAAACAGGGATTCATCAAAGGCGGAAAACGCATGTACTGTGATTTGCTGTTCACCAACGAAAACGACACGTTCATTCAGTGGCTGGAGGATTTAGAAGCCTATTCCCAGAAATATATTTACGAGCACCGCGCCCAGTGGTTTGAAAGCAACCTGGAAATGCACGACATTGAGAATTCGTTCACTTCGTCCGTCAAGGTGTACAAATCGGGCAAGTACTATATTGTTCGTACCATTGTGCCCACGCGACTGGGCAAATGTACACTCAAGATATTTGACGAAAATGAACAGGACGTCCCCATGGAGGAGATCCGGGACGGCACCCAGGTCCACACAATCTGGGAAGTTTTAGGCATAAAGTGTTCTACCCGGGTCTTCCAGATTGACATTGAAATCAAACAAATGATGGTGGTGCAACCGGACGATCTATTTGAGAAATGCATTTTTACCAAGAAGGTCCCGGGCACCGCCCCCGACCCCGCCCCTACCGATCCCGTCATCGCCTCTACCGTGGCCCCCCTCTTGGCCGAAGAAACCCCCGAGGTTAATGAGACCGACGGCATCCCTGAGGAGCCTGACACGTTGAACCAAGAATCTTCTCAGCAGCCCCCCTTTCCAATGGATGTATATGATCCTGCCCCTGAGCCAGCGATAGATGGACCCGAAGAGGAACCTGAAGAGGGACCCGACGAAGAAGCGGGGACCGAGGAACCCTTTTATCAAACGTTGGATACCGACGTCGCCTCGGCCGACATCCTCCATTCCGACCCCGCCCCCCGGCATTTAGACATTCAGGGCGCGGAACTGGAAATGGTGGATCTCCATGTCCGGGAGGACCAAGAACCCTCGGAATTCAAGCTCAAAACGCGCCACGACGTCTATTATGATATTTATCAGGAAGCCAAGAAAAAAGCGGAGGATGCCCGCAATTTAGCCATTTCTGCCTATTTGGAGGCCAAGCGCATCAAAGAATTGTATATGATCCAGGAACCCTTGGATTTCATGGACGGAATCTCCGAACCTGCCTAGGTTCCATCTATTTTGCGCCAAAGTATCTGGCTCCTGTTGGCCCGGTGGGTTTGCCACAATAAAATCCAATTTTTTGTCCACCGTTTATATACATAAACGTAACGAACATGTTCAAACAATTTCAAGCGGGACTTTCCAAGTTCTTTACGAAAAAGTGGATTCCGATCATTGTCCTTTTGATCATTTGTTTTGTCATAATGACCTATTCTTCCACGAAATCCATGGTTTTAGACAGAATGACCGATTACGGTTCGGGGGCGGCCGCGGCCGCGGCCGCGCCCATGAAGAACGCGGCCGCGGGTCCGGTCCAGATGCCGCCGGCGGGGGGCATGGTTCCTCCGAGCGCCGTGGCTGCTTCTGCCCCGGCCGCAGCTGCGGCCCCCGTCGCCCCTGCCTCCAACGGAGGCTACGCGGCCCAACCGGTGGCGAACCCGAGCGATCTGCTCCCCGCTGACAAGAACAGCCAGTGGGCCGCGCTCAACCCCAGCGGCAACAACGTGGCCATCCCGGATCTCCTCCAGGCGGGCTACCACATCGGTCTGGATACCATTGGCCAGACCCTGAAGAACGCCAACTACCAGTTGCGGTCGGACCCCATCATTGAGAAGAAGGAGGTCAGCCCGTGGCTCCAGAGCACGATTGAGCCGGATTACGGCCGCATCCCCTTGGAGGTGGGTTACGGCCAACGTTAAATAGACGGGACTGCGGCGACCGCGGCGTGACATGACATGTCCCACCCCCAACCCCCATGAAATGTATAGGATCTTATCCTAAGGATCCTATACATCTTATTTTACGCGTTATTCTGCTTGGGGGAGCTTGATAACCTCCCCATACTATAAGAAGTCGGCCATGACCCAAGCTTGGTTAGATTACTTGGGCTACATCATTTTGCTGGCTATTTTCGGGATATGCGTTTACATTTATTTTAATTCCGACGATTTTGAACTGAAATGTATTGTATCGGATGTGGACGGCAACAAATATTGCGTCCGTGAACGTCAGCGTCTCCAGGAAGCGGCGGACTTGTTGGCTACCGTCACCGATAAATGCAGGCAATTGGTGGAGTATATGGATACTACCCATCCCGACGATGAGCGCACGAAACGCTTGGTCAAGAATTTCAATCCTCAGAAGATTGTGGAGATATTGCCCACTAGCAGTTATACGGCCTATAGCGAGAACAAGGGGGAGAAGGTGGCTTTTTGTCTGAATGTCACCAAGGGTGGTAAAGAGAACCTCATAGACGAACATACGTTGACCTTTGTAGCCATTCACGAATTGAGCCACATTTCGTGCAGCTCCATTGGTCACACTCCCGAATTCTGGGATAATTTCCGATTTCTGTTGGTCAATGCCAAGGACGCCGGCATTCATGACCCGGTGGATTATTCCAAGGAACCGACCAGGTACTGTTCCATGCGCATCACCGACAATCCCTACTACGAGAAATGATTCCATTCTTGAAGATGTACAAGAGGTACAAATGTGGTTTAGAAGAAAATTTCGCGATGGAACCTTTGCCCATCGCGAAACGTAAATAACGGAGTTTCCACCTCTCCCTTTTTGGACCAATGGAGTGAGTACATTCTACAGTTTACCGTACTTGCCTAGTATATACACACCCCATCTTTGTTTCCACCCCTTTCGCCCCGCCATGTCGGACACTTCGCCGTTTTACATCGGCGAAGCGAGTACTGCTTTCAGTACTCAATTGTCCCAGAACCCGGCCTTGCCCTTCAATGTCCCAGATAGTGGAGTAGTATACGCTATCCAGGCATCCGGAGGGTACCAAACCACCCGCACGTTTGACAGCATCACCCGTCTCTCCGAGACTCAGATTGGTCTATTTGATACCACCAACGCACTGGAGGTTTACTTTGATGTGCGCATTTTCAACACCAAGATTGGTATTGTCAAGGACAACGCCAACATCTCGGTTTTGTCCACCAATTTTTACGATTTCAGTAACAACGTTTTATTCAAGGATTCCTTGACGGTCTCTGCAAGTGAATTCGTGACCTGCTTGGGTACCGACCCTTCCTTAGTGATCAGTGTCGGGGCATTATCCTCACTTTATGCCGACTATGCCAAGTACATTCAGGACTGGTTTGACATAGCATACAATTCGTCTATGACGGCGTTTCCTTCCCAGGGGAAGTTCAATCCCAATGGAGGCATATTTGATGCGTCGGCGTTTTTGAACATCATCGGCTACAGTGAAACCGCGCCAGACGACCACGGGGGCAACATCAGTGGACTTAGTGGTAACATCACGGTGAATAATATTACCAGTTTGTTGCGCAATGCCGTGGATGCCAATGTCTTTAACAATCGTAGTCGCGATGTCAATGACCCGTCCGACGTGGGTACGGCGTCCGACCCCCTCAACCCTTTCAATTACGGTATCACAGACGGTTTCATTGCCGACGATTTAATTTTCATTCCAGGTAACGGCGTCACTATCACACTTCAATTGGCTATCATTGGTAATGTCACTGAAAATTACCAAGCATACTCTGATACATTGATCCAAGATGCCAGTTTCGCACTGTTTAATACTCCCAGCAGCACTTTTACTTCCAGAACACAGACGATCAATGGTACAGGTACCCAGATTACGAACACCCAGAATCAGTACACGGCGACCAAGATCTATAAAACAGTGTCGGTACCTCTGTTGTTGCGTATGGCGAATTTGAGTGCGTATATTTCTCCAGTGGCGGTTGTGGTGTCGTCCATCACGGCCAGTTCCATTACCTTCAAAGTGACGGGGTCGTTTACGGACTATACAGTGACCCAGATCAACACGTTTTCTCAACAACGCACCAAGCTGGTGAATTTCAATCCTACGACGGTGCCGAATCCGATGGTCATCAGCGACCCCAGTTATTACCTGTTTTCCGGCATGTATGTGACGGATGCTTCTTATGTGTCTCCATCGTCAGTGTACGAATACATTTTTCAGCCGTACATGAATGACGAAATCTTGCCGACGGTGGACGTTTCCAATATTGTGACCCCGGATGCCACGGCCAACATCACGAATGTGACCGTGACTCCCTTGACCGCCAGTTCCAACCAAATTGCCTTTTCGGGCATTTATAATACGGTGACGGTGTTGCGTAATTCCAGTCCGACACCCAGTGGTGCCATCACTATCACGACTACGGCGACCAGTTCCCCGGTGATTGACAATTTGAGCGTGAGTCCGAATTCCCTGTATTATTACTTTGTCATTGGACGCAACATTAAAAATGTGGCGGGTAATACGGCCACGACGGCTCCCGTGCAGACGCTTTCTATGGTCACTTTGACTAATTTGACGACGACCCCGACGGCCATGACATTTTCCGCCAACGGAAATTACGCCTCTGTGGTTGCCACGGTCTACCTCAACGGGACGCAAGTGGCCACGCGTTCCGGTACGTCTGCCAACAACAATCAGTTTACGTTCAACAGTCTCGCGCCCAATACGGGGTACACGGTGATGTTGACTTCCAAGAATTCATCCAGCGTCCCGGTGTCTACCTCGTACGGGCCGTACAATGTGACTACGGCGGCGAATTTGGTCTCTGGTTCCGTGGGTTCGCAAACCACGGCGTCCCAGGTTCAATTGCTATTTTCGGGTACTTATACGTCGGTCACCATTGAACGCGTGGACGCAACCACGGGCGCTCATTATGTCAAGGTGGCGAGCAACTTGCCCACGGCAACCACGACATTTACCGATACGACCAGTATCAAGTCCGACGCCGCCTATGTCTATACGTTGACACCTTACAATGTCTTGGGTGTGGCCGGAACTCCCTTCACCTTGACCGCGTATACTCTACCGTCGTTGAATGCGGCCTTGACCAACGTCGTCGTCACTGCCACGACCATCCAGTTCCAGTATCAGGGTCTTTACAATTCCATGCGCATCTACCGGGGGTCCAATCCGACCCCTATTTCTACCGATACCAACGGGACCAATACATTGAACACCTTCACCGACAGTGGACCCCTTGACCCCAATACGGGATATATTTACAAGCTGATTCCTTACAACCATCTGGACCAGTCGGGCGGGTACGTGCGCTACCAAATTTACACGCTGGCGACCTTGACGAGCAGCTACGTGTCGTTGGACAGTTCCAGCCAAATTCAGCTCACGTTTTCGGGATCGTATTATTACGCGACGGCGGTACGCAATGATGGACAGACGGCGACGGTGGTTGGAACTACGTATACGGACACCAATATCGTTCCCAATACGGGCTACACGTATACCATCACCCCGTTCAACCAACAGTCGGTGGCGAATACATCCAACCGAATGGTGCTGTTTGTCTATTCCTATCCCTGGATTACTCCGGGTTCGGTGACGGCCCAAGTGGTGGCGAATACGGCGACCGTTTCTTACCCCACCAACCGGTTGTCCGTGAATAATACGACGTACGCGGTCACCTTGCGTTACCAAGGCCGGTTTTCGTATTTGACCTTGGCACGGTCCGACGTACCGGGCCTTTTGACGTCCTCCAACCTGTTGCAGGGTACGACGTACCAGGACACCTACAATTTGCAGACTAACCAGATTTACACGTATACGCTGAATCCGTACGACCCCTCGGGTGACCTGGGGTCCACGGCGAGTGTCAATATTGCCATTCCGCCGTCTATCCAGTCCGTGTCGCTGGTTCCGACCTCTACGCGCTTCCAGTTCACGTTGACGGGTAATTACGACTATTTCACGGTGCAGCGCCAGGACCTGCAGGGTAATATTTTGCAGTTCACCAACACGGCGGTGATGCCGGCGTCCACGCATTTCACCGGGACCACGTTCGCGGACGTGTACGCGACCGATGTCGCAAACTCCGCTCTCAAATACAGTTATGTGTTTACGCCGGGTTCCAACAGCAGCATTCAGGCCCTCGCGCCCACGTCGGTGGACGTCAACGCTTACACTCTGCCCACGGTCACGTCGTTCACGTATGACCCGGTCAATATCACGGCAAGCTCCGTGCCTTTGCGATTCTCCGGTACCAACACGAACTATATGATCCTGTGGCGCAACGGTGCCCCTCTTACGGGTCGCTTGACCAGCGGAACCTACGTGGATACGTCGGGACTGCAACCCAACCAAACGCACCAGTATGTGGCGGTTCCTTATAACCTCTATGACTTGTCGGGTGCGGGGGTCCCGCTCAGCGTGACCACCCTCTCCACGCTCACGAGCGTCACGGTGGGTCCGTCCACCACCACTTCCACGGCTATTTCTTGGTCCGGCGTCTACGACCATGTGTCCTTGTCGCGGGTCTATTTCACCACGACGACGTCCGACAGCAGCTACGTGGACACCGACAACGGAAACGCTCTTATGCCCAACACCCTGTACACGTATTCGCTGATTTCGTTCAATACGCAGAATGTGGTGGGGCAGACCCAAACCAATATCAATGCGTACACGTTGCCGACCATTACCGGGGTCACGAACGACGCCACCGGCGAACCCCAACCGATGATTATTTTGAAAATCCAAGGAGCGTATAGCAGCGTTCAATTCGTCCGCAACGACGGGGTCACGGGTACGGTCAACGGCGCGGCGGGCACCGGGATCACGCAGAGGTATACCGATACCAATGGCCTGGTCTCGGACACGAGTTATTCGTACGTGTTGACGCCGCTCAATGCCGCCGGGTCACCCGGCGCCCCATTCACCTTTATGACGTTCACTTACCCTTTTATTAAGTACCCGATCACCGAGACCTTCGTAGACGTGAGCACCGTGATCCTCACCGTGGACGGGTCCTACGACCACATCACCTATTACGTACAAGACTCCAGCGAAAATCAAGCCGTGGACCTCTACGACAACCCCGTGCCGTCGGGTACCTTCTCCTGGCCCCAGAAAACGGTCGCATTCACCAACCTCTTCTACAATCGTGCCTATGTCTTCATCATGTACCCGTACAATATTTACGGCACCCAGGGGAACCACATTGATCGTACCAGTGTTACCCTGGCCCCGACCAACGTGGTCACTCCCGACCCCCAGAAGAGCACCTCGGCCACGTCTCTCACCATTCAGACGGACGGTACGGCGTCTTATTATGTTGTGTCCGGTTCCGGGAACGCGAGTAGTCGCGGTCTGGATCTGTCGGCCTGGACCCAAGCGGTCTACAATCCCAATCTCACCGTCGTCTCCGTGACCCAGATAACATGGAACGACCCGACCATGGATCCGTACGCCGACCCCTACGGCATCATGACCCTGGCTCCGACCCCCACCTACCCAATGAGTGTATATGATCTGCGCGCCGGTACTACCACTACTGTCACCATCAGCGCTACTTTTACCGGGACGACGTACACTGCCAAGAACCTTGTGCCCAATACCGTTTACTCCATCAATATCTATGCGTACAATTTGGTGGGTCAGTATACCTTGAGTAACACGATTACGTACAACACGTTGCCAACCCTGGGCCCGATCCAATACACGAATTTGACCCCCACCTCGGTCACGCTCAATTTCACGGGTCAGTACACGTACCTCATCATTCAACGTAACGGGGTGCAAATCGCCCAGATTTCGGACACGTCTTACACGGACGCCACCTTGTCCCCCGACACGTTCCCCTACGTCTATTACGTGGTGCCGTACAACCAATCGGATGCGCACGGCGACGCGTTCACGGACAGCCAAACCATTGCCATCGGGTCGCTTCCCCTGCTCACCACGTTTTCCATTGACACGTCGTCGGTGACGACGGATTCGCTCACCATCACGCTGGACGGGTCGTTTGATTACGTGGACATTTCGTATACGACCAATGTGAACCCGGGCCCCCAGGCCGTGGTGTACCAAGGCAGCCCGCATATCTACCGCAATCCGGACACATGGCTCACCGTGGTCCCCATCACTGGTCTGACCCCCAGCACGCACTACAATTTCTACGCCGCGCCCGTGATTCAGGCGACCGGCGGCAACGGGACCGTGCTCACCGCCCAGGCCGATACTACCGCCACCCTGACCAACGTGGCCGTGACGTCCAAGACGGCGACCACCTTGGTCATGACCCTGACCGGCAATTACAACTATGTGAGCTTGAACGGGATGACCCCGGGCCCCGGGACCAATCTGACGCTGTCGGGCAACACGTTGACCTACTCGGGTCTCCTTCCCGCCAGTCCGTACTACCTGACCTTGGTGCCCTTCAACCAGAACGGTGCCCCCAACCCGCAGTACACCAAGATACCGACCAACGTGGCGAGCCCGGTGTACACTTGGGGCAATATCGCCTCCTACGCCTACTCGGCCACGAACACGGGGTCGGTGTTGCCCGGCACCTCACCCCTGCCCCTCCTCAATGAATGTATAGGATCATCCAATACGGCGACGGTGCAATGGACCTACACAGGCACCTTTTCGTACGTGGCCGTCCAAAACGTCACCACGGGGGTAGTGACCTACCCGGACCCGGAAGCCAGTGTCATGAAATCGGGGGTGCCTACCTATACGTACACGGACACCACGCTCTTCCCCAACAAGCTGTATACGTACAAGATTATCCCTTATAACAACCAGCAGTTGGCGAACGATGCTGCCCCCGCCACCACGTTTTCGCTGGTGACCATGCCCTTGGTCTACTCGGTGGCATTGGACCTGACCCCGACCAAAACTAAAACGACATACAACAGCGCCAATCAGACGGTATCATGCATACTTGGGATCAATTTGAACAATCTGATTTCGGGGGTCAATTTCTACGACTACATTGCGGTGTATCGCAACAGCACGACGGTTTATGCTCCCAGTAGCAAATATACAAAATTGTATTTTTCAGATTACACGGGTCTTACCCCTAACACTGCGTACACTTACACGATTGTGCCGTATACGTCCAAGAATTCCAATCCGGCGGTGGGCGGGGACATTTCGGGCACGCCTTACGTGTTTTCCACCTATACGTTGCCGTATTTGGCGAGCTGCACGATTACGGCGGTCACGGACAGGACCATTGCGTTCCAGATGAGTGGTGCCTATACGTACGCGGTCATCACGCGCAACGATGCCCATGGGCAATGGTTGTTCACCAGCGACGAAATCTCGGGCAATACGTTTATTGACCACGGACTCGCGCCGAATACCACGTACAATTACGTGGTGACCCCGTACAATCCTCTGCAGGCCGGTACACCCATGAACTCCAATTCGGTGACGACGATGGCATCTCTCCAGTTTGCGTTCGTGACCTCGCAAACGTCCACGAGCGCGACACTCAGTTTCGGTAACCTGGACAGTTATGCGGCGGTAGATGTGTCGTGCACGAGCGATTCTACCCAGATGGCCGGGACTTCTACCGACACATCGTTTACGGTGACGGGTCTGGATTTCACCGCCGCCACTTATACGTACCAGTTGACCCCCGTGAATTCCCGGGGCACAAAAGGTACACCGATTACGCTGACGTTGGGTCAGTCGCTGGTGACCAGCTTCACTGTTACCAATGTCACCATGAACACCATCACGATGAATGTCCAGGGCACGTACGATGCGTTCACGGTCCAAGACGGCGCTGGTGCGACGGTGCAGACGGTGACCTCCGATACCCCCGACTACCAAAACTACACGTTTACCATGTCGGGTCTCAACGAGTACGCGCTCTACACTTACACGGTGTTGCCTACTTTGGGAGGCATCTTGGGTACGTCGGCCGTCGTGGACATGTACACGTTGATAGATATTCCGGTGCTTACGACCTCCATGGTGACTTACCAAGACGCCTCCGCGGTCACCCTCTACATGGACGGTACGTATTCGTTTGTCAACGTGTACAGGGACAGTGCCTTTATTGCGCTGGTCACCCCCACTTCGGGAACCACGGCGACGTACCAGGACACGGGTCTGGCCCCCGACGCGACGTATCAGTACACGTTGGTCCCCTACGGTAATTCGTTGGCCGACGGCACCGTGGTGGGTGGCGCCAACCAATACACGGTCACGGGGTACACGGCGTCCCTCATGAACACGGTATATGGTCTTCAGGTGACCCCGGTGCCCTATTTGGCCTCTCCGACGCCGGTCGCCCCTCTGAGCGTGCAGTTGTACTATCCCGGGGCCTTTGCCTCGGTAGATGTGTTCCGCGACGGGGTTCGCCTGGACACGGGAGTGACCAACGCGACGTATGTGGATGCCAACGTGGCCCCCAACACGACCTACACATATTCCGTGACCCCGTACGACCAAGAAGGCAATGCGGGGACGCCAGAAACCACGACCATCACGTCGCTCCCGGTGCTCACTGTGACGACCGCGGCCATTTCCCAGACGCAGGTCACGTTGCAATTCACCGGGGCCTACACGACCCTGAACATCACGCGCAACGGCGTCCCGTTGGCGACGGGCCTGACGGAAACCACCTTCACCGACCCCAGTTTCCAGATCAATACGGAATATGTGTATGCGGTCACTCCCTACAACAGTGCGGGGCAGCGCCACCGTACGCAACGGGTCACCTTGTCGGCGCCACCCTTGGCCATCTCGGCCGTCAGCGTCACGCAAATCACTGCGACATCGGCTCAGGTGGCGTTCCCGGGCACATTTGCGTTTGTGAACTTGTACCGCACGACGGTGACCACCCCCTCTTCCGCGCCCGTGCTGCTGGCGGCAGGGTACGAGACGACCACCTACCAAGACACGTATTTGAGCCCGAACACCCAGTACCTGTACACCGTGGTGCCTTACACCATTGCCGACGTGTCCGGTGCCCCCACCTCGTCGGCCGCATTCACGACGTACCCGAACTTGACCGTGACCGTGGCATCCAAGACGACGACCTCCATCACCTATCAGTTCTCGGGCAATTACGCGTCGGTGCAACCTTATAATTGCAACGGAACGCCGTTTACGACGGGGCCTCTTCTCCTCAGCACTGCGACGAATACGTTCACGGTGTCGTCGTTGACGCCCAATTCCGGGGTACGGTACGGGTTCCTTCCGTACAACCAGGCTGGCGTCGCGGGCAATAGCCAGGCCAACCAAATGGTGTTTGTTCCGACCAATGTGGGCAATGGTACCGTTTACACGTACGGCGAGGTGACCAACGTCATGACGACGGCCGCTACGGCCAATTCCATTGCATTCTCTTGGAACGCCTCCCGGTGCCAGTCGGTGGTGGTGTACCGGTCGGACCAACTGTCTACGCCGATTTTCAAGCAGGTGGCCAGTATCCAAAGCTACGTGGATGCGTCGTTGAACCCGGGTTCGGCCTACACGTACTTCTTCTACGCCGTGAATGCGGCCGTGGAAATATCGCCCACTTTCACGCAACTGGTGGGCGCGGCGACGTGGCCCGCCATTACCAGTGTGTCCCAGGTCCAAGATACGTCCGCTGCCATTCAACTCGCCCTGACGGGTACTTATACGTATGTGTTCGCTTACCGCAGTCCGGCATGGCCGAATCTTCCGTATGTGAGATTTACCGGAGGGCTGTTTACGGACGCGTCGTTTCAAGGCCAACCGTACACCTACAACATTCCCTATACCTATACGTTCGTGCCGTATGCCTCAACCATGGGTCAAGGGGATGTATCGGGTCAAAATACGTCGGTCCAGTATTCGGTGTCTACCCTGCCCCGACTTGTGAACGACGTGTCGGCGGTCCCGGTCCTCTACACCGGGGCCGGTTCGTATTTGCAGACCATGCAGGTGAGCTACGACGGTTCGTTTGATTACGTGAATATTTATACGTATGTCGCGAGCACCGGTCTCACCGTGCCTCCGGTCGCTACGTCCATGCAGTTGCTGGGCCGCAGTACCCAGATTAACAACCTGAACCCGGGCACGACGTATCTGTTCCAAGTCGTGCCTTATGCGGATAACATGACCGACGTCTCGGGTTCGCCGGTCTACGTCACGGGCACCACGTATCCGTCGCTCAACCTGAATACCGACGTTTATTTCGGTACCACGACGGCGTACTCGGTGCAGCTGCGTTTTTCGGCAGCGGCCGTCGCTTCGCCCTTTTCCGTGGATATCGCTATAGGTGGCACCAACCCTCAGACGGTCTTGAATATCACGGACAGCTCCTATACCTTCACGGGGCTGACCCCCAGCACGACCTATTCATTCACGGTATACGCTCGCAACGGCACCACGGTCAATCAAGTTGGCATTTTGCAAAAGGCTACCCAAGTGGTCGTGATGGACGCGTCGTATTCAGTGAATTTCCTGAATGTCTACGGGACATTTGCGTACATTACGGCGCAAAAGAAGGAGCAACCGGCACCCATTAAATATTATCCCACCGACCGCAATCCGACCACGACCATTTCCATCTTGGACCTGTCGCTCAATATTCCCAATGTGGCTCTGAGCTACACCATTGTTCCGTACAGTCGCAGCGACGTCTCGGGGGCGTATTATACGGCGCAGACCACGTTCCGTCCCCTGGTCACGTTTGCCGGACTGGGGACGGTGACCGACACCAGCATGGGTCTGAATTTGACGGGGACCTACGACCATGTGCAACTGTTCCGCAACGGAACGTTGATCGCTGACCTCAGCGGCAACGGCCCGTTCCCGGTGACGCCCTCGGTCACCTCTTATGTGGACGTCTCGTTGGCGTCCAACGGGGCGTACGTTTACACGGCGACACCGTATTTCAACAGTCCCTACCAAGTGGGCAGTACCCTCACATTGGGCACCTTTTCCACGCTGCCCGCGTTGACCGCCGTGGTCACAAACGATGTTTCTAATGCCCTCACCTGGGGGTTCACCGGTAATTACAAGTATATGAGCATCAGCCGGAACGGCACCGTGATTGCCCCTCAGGCCGGTTATACGGTCGGGGTCAATAATTCGCCCATGGTTTCCTATACCGACGGTCCATTAGCAACCAACACGGCGTACACCTACACGTTCACCCCTTACAATGCGTCGGACGTGTCGGGCCCCCTGTTCCAGGCGACGGCCACCACGGCCGCATTCCTGCGCTACGTGTCCGCGGCTCAGGTGACCGCCAGCACTGTCCGTTTGGATATTTCCGGCATCTACCACCATTATACGCTTCGGCGGTCGGACCTGACGGCGTTTACGGACACGTGCAGCAACGAATTTTATACCGACGCTTCGGCCAACTTACGGGCCAACGCGGCGTACACTTATACCATCACACCATACAACTCGGCGAACCAATCCGCGACCCCGACCACGTACACGGCGACGACGTTGGCCACCTTGAAGCCACCCCTTCTCCTCGTCGATACCTCCAATACGCTCGTGTTGGACATTTCGGGGTACTACGACTATCTGTCCATCACGCGCAACGGCGCCCCCCTCACGTCGCAGGTGTTCCCGACCGCCGTGAACGCCACCACGGGCCAGACCGAGGTCAGTTACAACGACGTGGCCCTGACCCCCAATACCCAGTACCAGTATGTGATCACCCCGTACAACGCGGCAGGCGTGGCCAACCCGGCGTCGTTGGTGGATGTGTCGTACACGACCTTGCCCATGCTCACTTCGCTCACGGTCGGCAGCGTGGACACGTCCAGTGCCATCCAATTGGCGTTCAGCGGTTATTACCACCATGTGTCGGTGACGCGCAACGGCACCCTTCTGACCAACCAAGGTATAGGATCCACCTACCTGGACGCGCCGACGGGTGCGCAAGCGCTTCAACCCGATACGTGCTACAATTATGTAGTGACACCGTTTACCT
>Ga0114979_10001623_pt1 | contig 15186 bp, 13 predicted proteins | sample S_140625_EF_Meta_FD_87315 | JGI IMG/M metagenome (GOLD analysis project Ga0114979, IMG submission 87315) | Freshwater microbial communities from Lake Simoncouche, Canada to study carbon cycling - S_140625_EF_MetaG | ecosystem: Environmental > Aquatic > Freshwater > Lake | place: Lake... | reverse complement strand
ATACGATGTAAAAATTATTGCAATTTACTTCTAATAATATAAATCTCCTTCAATCATTTGTTTTGACTTAAATTATTTGATTTTACATCAATAAACACTCGACAGGTTTAAGATAAAAAACCATTATCTGCAGTGAAATCAATTGCTCAAACTTTTTTGTATACTTTGATTTACGTCACAGAAAATACTTATATTTAGTAATATTTTAAAACTATTAAATTGCCATCATGAAAAAGACGTTTTTTTACTTATTGTCAACTGTAGTTATCGCAACGAGTTGTCAAAAATCCTCCCTTACCGATATGCCTGTAAGCAGTACTGAAAATATCAACAATTCAGAAGCTCCATTGTCAAGAAAATGTGCTTCATATGAAGTTTTGCAACAACAATTGGCAAATGATCCAGGATTGGCTGCACGCATGCAGACAATTGAAGATTTCACAACAAGATTTGAAAAAAATCCATCGATGAATCGCTTGGTAAACGGCGTCATTGAAATTCCTGTAGTCGTAAATGTATTGTACAAAACAGCTGCAGAAAATATTTCTGATGCGCAAATTGCTTCTCAAATTGCAGTATTGAATGCTGATTTTGCAGCAACAAATTCAGACATAACTAAAACGCCTGCCAATTTCACATCTGTACTTTCAGGTAATACAAATGTTAGATTCGTTTTGAGTGCGGTTTATAGAAAGTCCACCACAAAAACAAGTTGGTCGACCAATGATGCGGTTAAAAAAACAGCCAGTGGTGGTTTAAATCCAACAACGCCTACTACAGCACTTAATTTGTGGTGCTGCAATCTAAGCGGCGGAATTTTAGGTTACGCTCAATTTCCTGGCGGTAGCAGCGCTACCGATGGTGTAGTTATTGACAACAATGCATTTGGTTCTACAGGAACAGTAACAGCTCCTTACAATAAAGGAAGAACAGCTACACACGAAGTAGGACATTGGTTAAACCTAAGACATATCTGGGGCGATGCAACTTGTGGAAGTGATTTAGTTGGAGATACGCCATTGCACAACACTGCAAACTATGGTTGCCCTGCAGTTGGTCACAAATCGACTTGTACAGGAACACCAATTGAAATGACTATGAATTACATGGATTACACTGATGATGCATGTATGTATATGTTCAGTACTGGACAAAAAACAAGAATGCAAGCATTATTTGCAGTTGGAGGAGCTAGAAATAGTTTTGCTCAACCATAATAAATAAGATAATCAATAAAAAAGGCCACCTCATTGGTGGCTTTTTTATTTCCCCAAGCTCCATCACAACCAATTAAAAAAGCCATCAAAAAGATGGCTTGTAATAATTTATAATAAAGATTTTTTTAGTTTAAACTGCGAAGCTATCTCCACAACCACAGCTTCGACTGGCATTTGGGTTGTTGAAGAAAAACCCTTTTCCATTGAGCCCGTCGCTGAATTCCAATTCTGTATTTACCAGATAAAGAAAGCTTTTTAAATCCGTTACGATTTTAATGCCCTTGTCTTCAAACACTTGATCCATTGGCTTAACCTCGTTATCAAAATCCAGTTTGTAACTCAATCCGCTGCAACCGCCGCCCACAACGCCCACGCGCAAAAAATAGTTGGTATCACCTTCTACGCCTGCTTCTTGCATCAGTTGCATCACCTTAGCTTTGGCTTTATCACTGATATAAATTCCGTTGTCTGTTGCTACCATTTTTGAACCTGATGATTAGTGAATTACGCTTTCTTCGAATTTAATCTTTTCCATTCCGTTTTTCTCTCTGTAGTCATTGATAGCAGCTTTGATGGCATCTTCTGCCAATACAGAGCAATGTATTTTTACCGGAGGAAGATTCAACTCTTCAACGATGGTCATGTTGTCAATTTGCAATGCTTGATCTACACTTTTACCTTTCAACCATTCTGTAGCCAAAGAGGAAGATGCGATAGCAGAACCACAACCAAAAGTTTTGAATTTTGCGTCAGTGATCATGCCTGTTTCGCTGTTCACCTCAATTTGTAAGCGCATTACATCGCCACATTCTGGTGCACCAACCAAACCTGTTCCAACATTTTTGCTTGATTTATCTAATGTTCCTACGTTCTTAGGATTTTGATAATGATCGATTACTTTTTCTGAGTATGCCATATCTTTTATTTTTATGAGTTATTTCTTAATGATTGTTTTTTATTAATGAGCAGCCCATTCGATGCTGTCTAAATCAATTCCTTCTTTGTACATTTCCCAAAGTGGACTCATTTCTCTTAATTTGAGAACAGTATCTGTGATCGATTTAATGGTGTAATCAATTTCCTCTTCTGTTGTAAATCTGCTCAATCCAAAACGAAGCGAGCTGTGAGCCAAATCGTCGCCCAAGCCCAATGCTTTTAAAACGTACGATGGTTCGAGCGAAGCAGAGGTACAAGCAGATCCGGAGCTTAACGCAATGTTTTTATTGAAGCCCATCAACAATCCTTCTCCTTCTACATGTTTGAAAGAAATATTTGCAACATGAGGTAAACGGTATTCTTTGCTGCCGTTTACATAAGATTCTTCCACCTTTAATAATTCGGTTTGCAACTTATCTCTCAAAACAGCAATTCTCTTTGTATCTGATTCCATATCGAGCATGCACAATTCGCAAGCTTTTCCAAAACCTACGATTCCTGGTACATTTAGCGTTCCACTTCTCATACCTCTTTCATGTCCGCCGCCATCCATTTGAGCGGTAACTTTTACTCTTGGATTTTTTCTGCGCACATACAAAGCGCCAACACCTTTTGGACCATACATTTTATGTGCGGTGAAAGCCATCAGGTCGATACCGTCTTTGTTCACATCAACAGGAATTTTTCCTACAGCTTGTGTAGCATCTGTAAATACCAAAACGCCGTGTTTACGGGAAATGGCACTGATTTCTTTTATAGGCATCACGGTGCCAATTTCGTTGTTGGCATACATGATAGAAATAAGAATGGTGGTTGGTTTGATGGCTGCTTCGAGTTCGGCAAGATCAATCAATCCATCTGGTTGAACAGTTAGATAAGTTACTTCACCACCTTGTTTTTCGATGTGTTTGCAGGTATCTAAAACAGCTTTGTGTTCTGTAGTTGCGGTGATGATGTGGTTTCCTTTGCTGGCATACATTTCAAATACGCCTTTGATGCCTAGGTTATCGGCTTCTGTAGCTCCGGAAGTGAAAATGATTTCTTTAGGATCAGCGCCAATTAATTTGGCAACTTGCTCTCTGGCGTAATCAACGGCCTCTTCGGCAGCCCAACCAAATGGGTGGTTTCGGCTGGCCGCATTTCCAAATTGATTTAGGAAATAAGGGGTCATCGCTTCTAATACACGCGGGTCCATCGGTGTGGTGGCGTTGTTATCTAAGTAAATAGGCAATTGTAACATAGTTGGGAAATGAGTTTTATTACTCAATAGTAACACGAAATTAGTACAAAAGGTTTTATTTTGCCAGAGATTATAAAGATATCCTGTTAATTAACGCATTTCGTAAATTTTCATCCATCAAAACTACCGCTCATGAACAAAGTAGAACACATCGGCATCGCAGTAAAAGCGTTAAACATATCCATTCCGCTATTTGAAAAATTATTACATACAAACTGCTACAAAACGGAAACCGTGGAAACAGAACAGGTACAAACGGCTTTTTTCCAAACCGGAGACACCAAAATTGAATTATTGGAAAGCAGCGCTCCTGATGGTGTTATTGCAAAATTTATAGAAAAAAAAGGCGAAGGCATTCATCATATTGCCTTTGAAGTAACAGACATTCTTGCTGAAATGGAAAGATTAAAAAGTGAAGGTTTTATTTTGCTGAACGAAACGCCCAAAAAAGGAGCAGACAACAAATTGGTTTGTTTTGTTCATCCCAAAAGCAGCAATGGCGTGTTGGTGGAATTGTGTCAGACCATACAAACCGAAGGCTAATTATTTATTTCCAGGGACAAGGTATTCCGTAAGTATTTTCTTTGTCTTTTTTGAATTTGTATACAATCGACATTTCAAAACTTCTGGGTATTGATGGCCCCTCATTTTGCTTCGAATGGGTAATATCATAGGTAAAACCAACCTGAACATTTCCTTTCAACCAACCCAAATATGGATAAAAGGAATCTCCTTCTCTAAACCATCCTCCTCCATATAATACACTTGTTCCATCACCATCTGAGATGTTCATCCCCACCGTGCCGCCAATAGAAAAATAACTCGGCTTTGCCTGCCTTTGGTAACATCCATTCACATTCAACACCAATAAATCGGAAACTTTGTATTCCATATTCATATGGCCAATAAACCGCATGGGCAAAATTTCATTTCCGTCTTTAAGAAAAGTTTGTTTTGGACTATTGAGATGAAATCCAGCAACGCCCATGTCGAGATTAAAAATTTCTGTGCTGTAGTTGTAGAGAAAACCAGCTCCTATCGAAAAAAACGGCTTCATATTTGAAATTGCAATTTCTCCATTGGGCAAGGTTACATCAAATCCGCCGCTGGTAAATTGCTCGCCAAAGCTAAGTTTGGAATAATCAATATTTCTGTTTCCATACGCACCCTGAAAGCCAATTCCGATGCGGTGTTTGTCGTTGAGTTGGGTATGGTATGCCAACGAACTGCTGATGTACACACTTCGAAATGCGCCATACATGGATTGGTCAGACATGATTGCAAATCCAGCACCGAGTGTATTTTCCTTTTTTTCTGTACCAGATAATTTGATGTCTCCGGCAAATGTTTGTGTATTGAATGGGGTTCCCGCATTTCCCCATTGTTGCCTGATGTTTGACATCAACTCCCAGTCATACGCGCTTGTTCCTACCAATGATGGATTTATAAATTGTGGCGCCATAAAGAATTGCGAGAAATGTGGATCTTGTGCTTTTGCAAAAAAAGCCAACACGATTAAACCAATAAAAAGCAGTTTGAATTTTTTCATCATCTTATTAAAATGGTTTGTCCTCTGCGTATGATTCGTTTTCCATCGGTACCCTCTCCTTCTGCTGTCCACACATATGTTTCTGCGGGTTGTTTCTTTCCTTGAAATGTTCCATCCCACAACTGCCTTGGATCACGCGTTTCAAAAAGCAATTGTCCCCACCTGTTAAACACCCTGAAAAATTTCAATTTGCCTATCCCAATCAAAAATACATTCAGCCAATCATTGTGTCCATCACCATTAGGTGTAAATGCAGTTGGAACTTGAATATCAATTGCAAACTGCATCCTTGTCATAATGGTATCAACCGTCACACATCCGCGATCATTGGTTATTTTAATTTGATATTCCATCGGCATATTCAACCGAAAATATGGATCTCGAATATTGGGATTGCTTAATCCAACCGTTGGTCTCCATAAATATTGGTTGCCTATATTTCTTGCTTGCATTGGTATGTTGGTATTCGCAATGGCATCTATTGTGGGATATCTGATTCCGGGAGTTGGAGCAGCGATTTGCATCAACTGATTTGAAGTTGAAATTAAACTTGGGCACCTTAATGGTGTTGCCGTAAGTACAACGGTATAATTGTTTCCATTGGCGTAAACGTGCGTGGGTTGATACAAATTGGAAGAAACACCATCACCAAAATTCCAGTTCCAAATAACCGGGCCGGATGCGCTCGTGTCGCTATTGTTATCAAATTGAATTGGCAAGCGTTCGCACCTTTCTGCGAATTGAAAAGCAACCGTTGGTTTTTTATATACACTCAATTGAATGTTTCCGCTCGCAAAATTTGTGCAGCCTGCAGCTGTAGTAATTTGCAATCCATACGTGCCTGGATTTAGAGCATTATAACTGGATTGCGTTGCTCCTGAAATGGGAACATTATTTAAATACCATTGAAATTGTAATGCATTTGAATTACTGGTTAAGGTTGTCGTTTGTCCTTCGCAAATATAATTCTGTGAAGGTAAATTGATGCTTCCTTGTGGTATTGGATTTATTATAACGGCGGATATGCTACTGTTTGTAATGCATCCCGCAGCATTGGTAACGTTAACAAAATAATTTCCAGTCTGTTGAACAGTAAGACTGTTAGAAGTGGCGCCGTTGATATTGCCTGATTGATTGCTCCATTGAATTGAATTGACCGGACTACTACTTTGAATTGTTGCAGTAAGGGTTACATTATTGCCTGCACAAAAAACCAACGGCCCATTAGAAACCACATTCACCATTGGCAGGGGTTTTAATTCAACTATTCTGGTGGTGCTGTCTTTACACCCTCGATCGGAAGTAACTATCAGCTTAACATTATATATTCCAGGGCCAGGAAAAGCATGACTGACTGAATTACCGGTCGCTGTTTGGGTTTCTTGAAATATCCATTGGTTTGAAGTAATGTTTCCTCCGTTGATGGATGCATTGCTCACAAAATTAAAAATATTGTTGTCTGCACATTGTGATGGAGGGGAATTAAAATCGGCTGAGGGTTTTGGATAAACGGAAACGGTGATGCTGGTATCGTTACTACATCCTGTGTTATTGTTATTTCCGGTGATGGTGTACGTTGTTGTAGATGAAGGATTCAAATTATACAAACCAGTTGAAATGGATGTTACTCCAATTGCAGGCGTCCAAGTATAAGCATCTGCTCCAGAAACGTTAACCGCTGCGCCTACGCCCGCACACATCCCCACCGCTTGTGTTTGAATATTAGGAGTAGGATGAACCGTCACTTCAACGGTATCAAATACTTTGCATTGCGTGATGGTATCGGTTACAGTTAAAAAATATTGCGTGCTTGTATCCGGGTAAACAATTGCAGTGGGCTGATTCAAATTATTTATTTGGTAATTGGGGCTCCAAGTAAAAGTTGTATTTGGCAAAATCGTACCGGTTCCTATGGTTGTTGAATTTCCTGAACATATCACCTGATTAATTGCAGCATCGTACAATAATGTGTCTTTTGTGACATTGGTGGTAATGGTGTCTCTACAGCTTTGTCCGGAATTGGGAATTAGCTCCAAATGCACCATTGCATTTAGCGACAGCCCGGGGTTTAACACCAAATGTTGACCAGTCCCCAAAAGGGTGGAATAATCAGCATTCCACCAGTTGTATTGAATAAATCCGGGCGGACCATCCATTGTAGTATGTGGTGGTGTTTGACAATCATTGTTTGCTGTAACCGCAAGTTGACAACCGTTCACATCCAAATAGGCATAACCCCAATGACCTCCTTGTGCGCAATCTGTTGTGGTAAATTCAAGATAGAGCGTTCTTCCTGCATAGCTAGCCAAATTTATAAAGACAGGTGTCCAGGATTTGTACCAGACATCCTGAACGTTTGTTGAAGTAGATAATAAAAATCCCGGTATGGTAGAATCCGCTACATACTCAACAAAACCGCAAGGAACGTAAGATGCGGTAGATGGATCGTATAGTTTTACAGTAAATCGCGGCTGGTTTTGTGGTACATGTCCTGGGTCTTGAAAAACAACTGCATATTGATAAGTAATAGAATAATTGGTAACTCCTGCCGGAACGTTGATAATGTAACTGGCTCTTTCTGCGCGTGCTGCTGGCCAACGCTGACGGGGATGATCTAAATCACTTCCTAATTTAATACAGAAATTACTTCCATCTGGAGGATAAATAGGAAACAACCCGTAGGGATCTAATGGAATTGGCGCTCCAGTATTTTGTATGATTTCATGCCTGTTGGGCATTGGTGCTGTATTCGTTACCGTTACCAGATTGAACCCCGTCGGACTAGGCCCATGTATGCTGTTAAATGCCTGGTTAGCTACAGAATCGAAACCGTTTACACCTTGCACAATACCAGTATCCAATGACCAATTATTGAAAGTACCTTCTTCAAAATCAATATTCGGCGGACAATCTAAAAACGAGTTCAATAATGGAGCACGCTGGTTTTGTGAATAATTATGGATGATGCTGTCTAAATCGTAAAACCTCGGTCCTTCGTATCTTTTAGAATGGCCAGGGAATTCGTTATGTGTATGTTTTTGTTGAGAAAAACAAGCTAAAGAAGAAAACAAAAATGAAACAAAAAATATAAGTCTGTAGGTTTGGGTGTGCATGTTTTCTGGTAGCAAAATTGGTGAACCGTCCTGATGATGTTAGCTCCATAATGTTTGCTAAAACTATGCCAATGAAATTTGCAACATTAGAAAAGCACCCATTGTGCAAAACTTGTGAATATCTGAAAGTTATTTGATGAAAAGCGAAACCAATTCGTCTAAGATTTACACAAAAAGTAAATGCTTTATTTTTTAAATTTTAAAGTGTAAAAGTGTTATTGAATTATTGTTTATTAAAAACAAAATAGATTTTAATTTTATGCTTAGTTAATTTAATTTTCATTTTAAAAAACTACTTTAACATGCGAAAAATATTTGCTTTACTCATTTTAATTTCACTTCTTGGTGTAAGTTGCTCAAAGAAATTCGACCCAGCAAAACCGGCTAATCCTAGAGGGAAGTTTAGAAATTAAAAACATGCAGGAATCCAAATATTCTATTGTAAATATGGATTTCCTTTTTTCTCCGCCCCAATGGTCGTTGCATCACCATGGCCATTGTACACCACCGTTGCATCGGGCAGTACAAACAATTCTTGCTTTATACTCCGTAACAAGGTTTCCAAATCGCCACCAGGCAAATCCGTTCGGCCGATGCTGTTTTCAAACAAAACATCTCCGGAAACAACAAACCCCTGTGCCGCACAATAAAAACTCAAACTTCCAGGACTGTGTCCGGGTGTATGGATTGCAGATAATATATCCGTTCCCAACGCAACGGTATCCCCTGCTTCCAAATACGCAATATCTCCCACGTAATTGTCAAAAGGAACATTGTACATCAGTCCGCTCGTAGGTGCATAATCAAACAACTTTTTCTCTAGGGGATGCATGTGTAATTTCAAATGAAAGGTTTCAGCCATTTTTTTGTTTCCAAAAACATGGTCCAAATGACAATGCGTGTTCAACAAATATATCGGCACCAATTCGTTTTGATTGATATAATCTATCAGCTCCTGCCTCTCTTCATCAAAATAACATCCCGGGTCAATAATGATGCAATTTTTGGTCTCATTAGACAAGACATAGGTATTCTCCTGAAAGGGACCAAATACAAAAGTTTTTATGATAAACATCAGGTATAAATTGTTTTTAATGATAAGGCCGAATCAACTAATTTAGTAGTCTATAATTTTGAAACAGCATGGCAAAGTTCAGCAGAATATTTTTTATTTTCTTTTTTTTATTATCGATTTGCTTTAATGGTTTTTCGCAAGTGAATGCAGTCACCTTCGGTAAAAACAGAGTGCAATTCAAAAAACTGAAATGGCAATATTATCAAACGACCAATTTCAATGTTTATTTCTATGAACATGGAGAAGCGCTAGCAAAATTTGTTTTGCAAACTGCCGAAAAAGAATTGCCTTCCATTGAATCAGAAGCAGAATACAGCTTGCAAAGAAGAGCCAATATTCTTGTGTACAACAACTACTCCGATTTTCAACAAACAAATATTGGGTTGAACACCGACATCTTAACAACCGATGGCACCACAAAATTGGTGAACAATAAACTATTGGTTTATTTTGATGCCAATCATACCAACCTTAAAATTCAAATCAGAGAAGGCATCGCAGACGTAATTACCAAAAATATTTTATTTGGTGATGACCTTGGCGAAGTAGCCAGCAATCAAGCATTGCTCGATATTCCCACCTGGCTTACCGATGGATATGTTGCTTATTTGGGTGAACACTGGAATACCGATTTAGATGACGAATTGAAAAGCAACATGCTCAGTGGCAACTACACAAAATTCTCTTCTTTTAGTTTTCAAAAACCAAAACTTGCCAGGCATGCTTTCTGGTATTTCATTGAAGAAAAATACAAAAAAGGAAATGTAACTTATTTTCTTTATCTGGCTAGAACTTACAAAAATCTCAACAAAGCTTGCATTCAAATTACAAAGAAAAACTTCAAAGCGCTTACCAAAGAATTCATGGAGTTTGAAGAAGAAAAATATGAGAAAGACATCGCAAAAAGAAAAGCATATCCCAAAGGAAATTTTATAGATGGATTTGACATCAGCCCAAGATTGAATTATTATCGCTTCAATGTTAATCCGTTGAAGAAGAACAATTCTTATGTAGTTACGCAATTTAAAAAAGGAATAACCCGTGTAATTTTAAACAATGATTTTGAAAACATCACATTGTTGAAATTTGGTGTTAGAACGTATGACAATGAAACCCATCCGAATTATCCGATTATGGCCTGGGATCCCAAAGGAACAAAAATTGCCATCGCTTATTCGGAGAAAGGGAAATTAAAATTGGTTGTTTTTGATGTGGCAACGCAATTCCGTCAGTATGATTTTGATCTCACTAATCAACTTGATCAAATCCAGGATTTACAGTACATGCTCGACAGCAGAACCTTGGTGTTTTCGGCTGTTAAAAATGGCCATACTGATATCTTTACATTAGACCTCGAAAAAGAAAAAATCAAACAAATTACAGATGATGTTTATGACGATATGAATCCATCGTTTGTGAGTTTTCCAAATAAAACCGGCATCATCTACGCAAGCAACCGACCAACGGCCGAAGCCTCCAGCTCCGACACCGTGCTTCCTTCCAACAATCGCTTCAACATTTTTTTAATCACCAATGTTGGCGATAAATCTGCTTATAACCAAATCACGCAACTCACCAATTTGAAGTACGGCAATGCCAAATTTCCTGCCCAATACAATGTGAATCATTTTACTTTCGTGAGCGACGAAACAGGTATTGCTAACCGTTATGCCGGATTCTTCACAACAAAAAAAATTGGAGTAGATACATTGGTCTTGATTGGCGAGGATATTTTACGAAATCCTAGCGTTGCTGAAATAGACAGTGCATTAAAATCACAGCAGCTCAAACAAGTGGATAAAACAACTTATGTATCATTGTCTGCAGATTCTGCTTATGCTTTTCCTTTAACCAATTATGAAAGCAATCTTGCAGAAACCAGATCTGCAGGTGAAGACCGAATGCTGAGTGAAGTTGCTTTACAAAGCGATGCCAAAAATCTATACAAACTAAAAATTGATGAGTACACACTCAGCAAAAGAAACATAACGGTACCGCCTACTGCCTTTGGAAAAAAATGGATGAGGGAAAGCGAAAAAACAAATGTAAAAAAAGCAGCAGAAAACATAATCGCAAATCCTGCTGATAACTTTCAGTCAGAATTTGAAAAAGAAAAAACAGACAGCAGTACTGGATCATCTGTGGTTGAGATGATGCCATTTGTAAACACCAATGATGATGTTTTAAGCCGTGCAAAATTGTTTAAATATCAACCCATCAAATTCTCTGCAGATTTTGGATCTGTAGGATTTAATACGTCGGTGTTGTTCAACAAATACCAGCCATATGGCGGGGGATCAGGCCCAATCATGTTGAGTAGCAATACACCTTTGAATGGTTTAATTACCATGGGAGCATCTGATCTTATGGAAGATAAAAAAATTATCGGCGGCTTTAAAATAGGGACCAATTTAAAAGACAACGAGTGGTTTGTAAGTTTTCAAAATGTGAGAAGGCGATTGGATTGGGGATTAACTTATTACAGAAATGCGCTTGGCACAGGTGCGAATGTGGTAGATAATCAAGGCAATGTTCTGGCTTCTTATCCAGCAAAATTGTTTACCAATTTATATCAGGCCAATCTTAATTTTCCATTTGATGTATCAAAAAGTATTCGATTAACAACCGGCATTCGATCAGATAATTTGGCGGTATCCAATGTAGACAAATACAGTGCAACCATTGAAAACCAACAAAAATTGTTTGCTGTAACGCATCTCGAATTTGTTTACGATAACAGCCTGAATAGAATGAATAATATCATGAATGGATTGCGCTATAAGGGTTTCATCGATTGGAACAGACAAGTCAAAGGATTGAGCGAAGGTGTTGGCCCCACCACGTTTAATTTTGGATTTGATGTAAGATATTATTATCCAATTTATAAAAATTTCATTTGGGCAGGAAGAGCGGCTGGTGATTTTAGCTGGGGCAATCAAAAATTCATTTACTATTTGGGAGGCGTAGATGGTTGGCTGATGTTTGGCAACAATGTAAAACCGGGAACCACCAGAGAAAGATATTTCAACACTGCAAATCAACCAGCTAAGAATGTAAACTATGCGTTCCAAAGCTTAGCCCTAAACATGCGTGGCTACATTCAAAATGTGGCCAATGGCAATAATGCAGTTGTCATTAACAGTGAATTTCGAATGCCTGTACTCTCTACATTATTTGACCGAACAGCCAACAATGCGTTTTTAAGAGACTTACAAATTACTCAATTCATAGATTTTGGAACAGCATGGACAGGTGCGGCTAAAAGCATCAAGCGACCAAACGTAACATATAGTTCAGGACCTGTAACCGTGACTGTACCATCGAAGGGAGTCGGTCCATTTGCTGGTGGATATGGCTTCGGAGCGAGAAGTACTTTATTGGGCTACTTTGTAAAATACGATATCGGATGGCCAATGTCGGGTTTCTTTCAAGACAGACCCGTGATGTATGTTTCGCTTGGTTTGGATTTTTAGTCTGATCGATTATATATGATCTAACACTTCAATAATTTTTGAACAAGCAAAAGCAATATCTTCATCTGCGATATTCAAAGGCGGAGCAATTCTCAACGCATGGGCAGCAAATAAAAACCAATCTGTAAAAACACCTGATTCTATTAACTTGTCAATGATTTTTTTGTTTGTTTCAAAGCTATCAAAATGAACTGCAATCATCAAGCCACAACTGTTTACTTTCACAATTTTGGGATGTTGCAGTAAAGCAACAAATTGCGATTCCTTATTTTGCACCGCTTGAATGATTTCATCTTCAATCAATATTTTCATGGCCGCCATTCCTGCTGCACAAGAAACAGGATGACCACCAAATGTATTGATATGTCCTAACACAGGATTGTGGGTAAAGGAGTCCATTATTTTTTTATCGGATACAAATGCACCCAATGGCATTCCACCACCAAGCGCTTTTCCCAACAATAAAATATCTGGCACAACACCAAATTGCTCAAAGGCCCACAAAGTTCCATTTCTTCCAAAACCAGATTGTATTTCATCGAAAATCAATAGTGCTCCGGTTTCATCGCATTTTTTCCTTAACGCTTGTAACCATTCTTTTTGGGGAACATTCACGCCAGCTTCGGCTTGTATGGTTTCTGCAATAACACAAGCTGTTTGATGATTGATGTTTTCCAGTGCTTCTATATCGTTGTAGTCAAGTTGAGTAATGCCAGGTAACAATGGACGAAATGCTTGTTGCCAGTATTCGCTGCCCATCACACTCAATGCGCCTTGTGTACTGCCGTGGTAAGAATGTTTAAATGAAATCATTTGATGTCTGCCCGTGTAGCGTTTCGCTAATTTCATTGCCCCTTCGGTTGCTTCACTGCCACTCGCTGTAAAAAAAACTGAATTTAAATTTGCTGGCAGGTGTTGCGTTAAAAAGCGTGCATAATGAACTTGTGGATTTTCTACAAATTCACCATACACCATGATGTGCAAATAAGCCTCGGCCTGTTTTTGAATGGCTTCAATTACTGCCGGATGACCATGTCCAATATTGCAAACGCTTATCCCCGCGATGAGGTCGAGGTATTCTTTTCCATCTGCATCCCACATCCTACTGCCTTTTGCTTTAACCATGTTTAAGCACAAAGGAGCATCTGAAGTTTGTCCAACATGTTGTAAAAATAATTGCCTGTTGTTCATTTAAAAATGGTTGAGTAAACACTGCTTGGGGTTGCAAGCAATAGTGTATTTTTACGCAAGTTAAATTATTGGTTCAACAACATATCAGGTTTTTATGTTGAGAAGCTAAAATCAAAATCAGTTTATGGCTTACATATTTCCGGTACAAGGCGTACATCCTTCCATTGGAGAAAATTGTTTTATTGCACCAAATGCTACCATTGTAGGTGCAGTAGAAATGGGTAATGATTGCAGTGTTTGGTTCAATGCAGTTATCAGAGGCGATGTAAATAAAATAGTAATGGGCAATAAAGTAAATGTTCAAGATGGAGCAGTTATTCATTGTACTTATCAAAAAACAGCAACCATCATAGCAAGCAATGTTAGCATCGGACACAATGCCATTGTGCATGGATGCGTTATTCATGAAAATGTGTTGGTAGGCATGGGCGCTATTATTATGGATAATGCCGTCATTGGCAGCAACAGCATCATTGCAGCGGGGGCAGTTGTATTAGAAAATACAGTTGTTGAACCTGGAAGCATATACGCCGGAGTGCCAGCAAAAAAAGTAAAAAATGTTAGTGAAGCTCTTATCAGTGGCGAAATCAACAGGATTGCAAACAACTATGTGATGTACAGCGAATGGTTTAAAAATTTGTGAAAAATATAAAATCAATTTTATTTCAAAATAAAGTTCTATAAATTTCAGTTCACAAAAGCGAAATAACATGCAGGTTTCATCCAAGCCCCATGTTCAAAAGCCTAGTGTAACAATTAAAAAAAATAAAATATTACGAATGAAAAATATTTTCCTCCTTTTTGTCGTTATGTGTTTGATGTGCAGTTGTTCAGTGTTTAAGAGAAAGACCGGTTGTCCTGTAAGTGGTGCAGCAATAGGGGCAGAAAGAATTGCTTCAGGCGACCGACAAGCGATAAAAGCAGCTAACAAATCAAAATTTAAAGGTGGAAGAAAAATATATTAACCATACTTTTTTTGTTTTTTAAATGTACCTATATTAAAACCTATCATTATGTCGTACCAACTCAAAACCAAATCTGGCGCAACAGAAGCCGTTATTGATGACAATTGCGGTATTTCTAAATTTTATGCCATTGCACACACATTGTCAGAAAACTTGCAAGTGATTTTCATTAACCAAGTGGATGACACCGAAACATTAAATTGGGATTTTAAATACAAAGAACAAATGTTGACCCTCCATTACAATATTTTTGAAGGGGTAAGCATTTATCCTCAACAAATTAAAAGCAAACAAACAACCGACATGGCCGTGTTGGAAGTTGCTCATTTTTTGGAGCGCCAGGCCTATTAATTTAGTAACTTTTTGCTTGTAAAGAATCGAGCATATTCATATAACTGATGTATCGATTAACGTCAATGCTGTTGTT
>Ga0114979_10001622_pt1 | contig 15190 bp, 12 predicted proteins | sample S_140625_EF_Meta_FD_87315 | JGI IMG/M metagenome (GOLD analysis project Ga0114979, IMG submission 87315) | Freshwater microbial communities from Lake Simoncouche, Canada to study carbon cycling - S_140625_EF_MetaG | ecosystem: Environmental > Aquatic > Freshwater > Lake | place: Lake... | reverse complement strand
CCCGTTGCGACCGCCGTGAGCGGGACAAATCCCACTGCGGCAATCACCACGACGGCGATGGGTGCGAGGAATCCCGCGGCGAAGCGAATCGCGCTAATGGTGATGGCCGTGCCACTAAGGAGCCCGAACCACACCACGTCATAGAGCGGTCCGGGGAACAACCCGGTGGGCTGGCCGTCAGACGTCGCAAGCGTGAGGGGACCCAGTGCCGCCCAGGTCAACAATGCGATTGCCCCTGGTAGCAGTAGAGCACCCACGCGAGGGTTTTCCGCGACTATCACCGCGATCCCCGTCAACGCGAGACACACGGCGACAACAACAAATGCCACAAGAGTTGCAATCTCGGTGTCCACTCCAGGGAAACTCGGCATCGTCGGCCACAGCGTAAGCGACACGACACCGTGTGGCGCTCCCGTCGGGAAGGGAACACCACGATCCGCAAAGTACGCCACCGGGTTAGCTATGGACGCAATGAGTCGTGGCCACTCGAACGCCAGTGCCGGCACCATTACCAGAATCACGGTCGGCGCACCGGAAACGGCGCGAATGATGACGGCGAGAATAACGGCGGGTGCGAGGGCCGGAACGGACACCCACGCGATTGCAGCGAGAATCGACGCCCAGCCGAGTGACAGAGTGCTAGAACCCACGATTGCTCGCGCGAAGAGAGGCAACGCGATGTGTGCAAGCACCGCGGTGATGCGTCCTTCGGAAATTGCGACGTGCAGCGTCGGGAGAAGGGCCCACCCCGCTCCAACAACAATCGCAACTCGTGGGCTAGTTGTCAGTGTTCCCGCCCCGACAAATCCCGCTACGAACGACAGTGGAATCGCGAAGGCAAAAAGGGTGACAACGATGAGATTAGGATTCCACCACGTGAGCGAACCCACGATTCCCATCAGCGCGGCAAATCCATCCGGGGCGGCGCTCATCCCACCCGCAACATCACTCCACGTCGCGCCGATTGCGTCCAACGCTTCCGCAACGGTGGCGGGCATGGGAACCAACGCGCCACCCGACAGCGCCGTGGCGCCGAGGAAACGGCCGCCCATTACCAACCCGAGAGCGGTTGCTAATCCCGTGGACCACATCGCCGAGGCACGGAACTCGAGGCGAGGGGTGTCATCGGACGCTTCGCGTATTGCGAGTTCGGCGTCCCGTTGCATTGCCCGACGGTGTCGAAGATCGGATGGGGAGACAAGCAAACGCCCGCCGCCCACGGGGTTGGTCACCATCGCCCGATAGGAACGATGGGAGCGAGCGATCGCGCCCCAGTCGAGAACACCCGCGACCGAACCTCGCCATTCAGTGAATGGGTTCACACGTTTTCGCAGAAATCGCCCGATACCCCGAACTAGTGCTCCGAGAGTCAGTCCGAACGCGCGAAACGGTCGGACCGCTGAGGGACCGTAGACCAACACACGATGTGCGCGGGCGCGCGCCTCTTCGCGTTCCGCCTGCGACTCGGTCACCTCCCCCGCGAGTGCCTCGTATGACGTAACCGCCGTATCAATCACCGCGGCGGGCACAACCTCCACGAGCCAGCCGGCACTTCGAGCCCGAAAACAGAAATCGAGAGCTCCACCGAGTGCAGGAAGGGCTGGGTCAAAACCATTCAGCGACGTCCACACCGAACGACGAACGAGCATCCCTGCCTCGCCGACGGCGAGGACATCACTAGTTCGGTCGAACTGGGCCTGATCCAGTTCTCTTTCGGCAATTTGGAAGGCGTACCCCGATCGGGTCATTGACTCGCCCATTTCACGAATCGTGACGGGGGACTGCGCGTCCATTTGCTTTGGACCAACAACCCCGACGGACGGTGATGTGTCAAGAATGGACGCCAACGCGGTGAATGCGCCAGGTCGGACACTTGTGTCGTCCCGCAGGACCCACACAGTTTCGGCGGAGGAACCGGCGATTGCGCGATCGACCGCGTGAGACAGTGAGAGTGTGGACGGTCCGACGATTTCCGTCTGGCCAGTGAGGGGAACGGAATCCCCGGTGAGATTTACCACGGTGACCGTGCCAGGGACCTTGTCCGCCGCCAGCGACGCCAAGGTTGCCGAGAGTCGTTCGGGGTGCCGCCGTGCGACCACGACGACCGCGAGTGAGTCGCGAATCATCGAACCGACTCCTCAGTCCTTAAGCGCGGCGACGGTATTTGCGGCGCTCCCGCTCTGACAGGCCACCCCAGATACCAAATCGTTCGTCGTTGGCGAGAGCGTACTCGAGACATTCGGTTTTCACAGTGCATTCCGCACAGATCCGCTTTGCGTCTCGGGTGGACCCGCCCTTCTCGGGGAAAAAGGCTTCGGGGTCGGTCTGAGTGCATAAGGCATCGGCTTGCCACGCGAGTGGGTTGTCGTCACCGACGGCATTGTCGGTTCCGATGACACCCAATAGGAGTGGGTCGATTGCCCAGTTTCCGGGGACGTCATTGCGATATTCGGTCATGACGAGTTTTCCTCCTATTGGGTCAGCGAGACACCTAATTACACCGTTGTTATTCCCAATAGTCAAGTTATGTTTTCGCAAAATTTCGTGTAGGCGAATGCGCCACAAAAATCCGCCCGTTCCCGGTGACCCGGTGAAGAGTTTCTCCCGCCTCTATAAAGACAGAGCGGCCGCGAGAAAGGCCGCATTCACGATCTGAATGGAGCATCACCTCTCCCGTCACTGCAAGGGCAATAGCCGGTCCCAAAATTGAAATGTGAACATCGTGATGTGTCTCAATCTCGGTCAGGATGAAGTCATCGAGACCCGGATCGAATGTGCGCACACCGTTCCACTCCGTCGCTTCGAGACGTGGCTCGTGCAGTTCGTGAAAATCGAGGACGCTGAGAAGTTCAGGGACATCTACATGTTTCGACGTGAGTCCACCGCGCAGAACGTTGTCGCTCGCAGCCATCACTTCGATTCCAAGTCCGTGCAGGTACGCGTGAATGTTTCCCGCCGGAAGGAACAGGGCCTCGCCGGGACGAAGAATCACGTGATTGAGAAGTATCGAGACAGCAACACCGGGATCGCCGGGGAAATGGCCGGACAACATCCTCGCAGTCCCGAGGGCGTCATCGACGACGGCGTCGGATGGCGCTCGGATTCCCACCGACAGCGCTTCGACCAGTTGGTTCACGCCAACCCCTCGAGTCAACATCCATTCAACCGCAGCGTCGAGTCCCCCGGCAACCGCCCTCGCCAATTCCGATGAGCCAGGGATGCCCTGGTGAATGAGTTCGGCAACAATTGCGGCTCGCTCAAAACCCGGCCGAAACCCACACAGTGCAGAAAAATCCGAGAGCGCAACAATAACTTCCGGTTTGTGATTGGCGTCTCGATAGTTTCGATTCGGAGATTCGGGATCGAGTCCCACAGCGTTCTCTGCGGCAAAGCCGCGCTCTGCTTGAACTCGAGTCGGATGTGCCTGGATGGACAACGGTGACTCCGCCGCCAAAACCTTCACAAGAAAAGGTAACGGTCCAGTTCCGAAACGTTCAGGGTGCGAAGCTCCCCATGAGATGAGCGACTGACCCGTTGCCTTCACTCGGGCGGGGCACGCTGGATGGTCACCGAACCAAAGTTCTGCTTCCGGAACGCCCGAAGGGACCTCCCCGAGCAAGCCCGCTATTGCGGACTTCGAGCCCCACGCATAGTCACGCGGGGTATTGACAATCTCGAACACAACAACACCTCCACGTCGCTCACTAGGCTAGTGTCCCGTGGCTCAAATTATTGCGAAGCAACCCGTGATGGTGGCAATACTTGTCCTTCTTTTCGCCGGTGATTTCTTTCGCAACGCGCTCACCGTCCCGGTGTGGGCCGCTCTCGTCATTGTTGCGTCGGTCTGGTCGCTCATCGTCATCATCGTGAACCGGGTTTCGTGGAGAGCACTGCCGATGCCCTTACGTGCACTTCTAGCGTGGTGGGCGATCAGCCCCGTATGGTCTCCGTATCCGACGACATCTCTCGTCATGTTGCTCAGTGTTCTGATGGGGGTCCTCTTCGGACTCGCAATCACTAGTGCGGTGCCCCTCGATGATTTGGTTCGCCGGTCCGCGTTGAGTTTGCGCCTCATTCTTTCTGGTTCCGTTCTGTTCGAAGTGATTGTGGCACTCATCGGGCACCCGGTTTATCCGGTCGGTTTCTCAGAGACGTCTGCGACACCTATCGAAATGGCGTGGAGCCGTGGACTCTTCTTCTCCGCCAGCCGAATCCAAGGTCTTGTGGGCAACGCGAACGTGCTCGGAATGCTCGGGCTGGTGCTGCTCATCGTCGGGCTCTGGCGTGTGTACGCGTCGCGACGATGGAGCACGGTGTCGGTTGTCGATGTGGCGCTCGCTGTCGTGATCATTGGTCGGACCATGTCGGCAACCGTCACGGTCACGCTTGGAGCGCTGGCGATCGTCATCGGACTCACCGTACTTGCACGACGGAATGGCCCGTGGTGGCGCATCGCCCTGGGTAGTGCCGTGGCCGTCATTGGTGGTGCCGTGGTTGGCGCGGTGGCGCAATGGTCAGCTTTCGTCGCCCTTTTAGGAAAGTCGCCCGATCTCACACACCGTTTTGACATTTGGGCAGCCGTGATTGCCCGCATCACCGAGAGGCCGATTCTGGGGTCTGGTTTCGTCGGATGGTGGCCGAGTTGGGACCCCTGGTTTGCGATTCATGCGGTCGACGGTTTACCGATGGCTCAGGCGCACAACGTTTGGCTCGATGTCGCAATGCAAAGCGGGTTTGTCGGTGTGGTGCTATTCGCCATCGCGCTCATCTATGGTCTCTGGACATTGTGGCAATCGTTCGCTCAATCACCTTCGTCTGTGACGTCCGTCCCGTTTTTCATCCTGAGTGCCCTCGCGGTTCAGTCACTGACCGAGAGCCGCCTTCTGCATGAGTGGGGGTTTGTCACCTTCATCATCTGTGCAATCATCGCGAAACGTCGTCGGGTTGGACCTATCGAGAAACCTTAATGCTTCCGCGTTGGAACGATTGAGTCCAGGACTTTGACGTCGACTTAGCGCGACCGTCGGGCCAGCCGAACTTACCCTTGGGCCCATTTTTCGACGTATACGCGTCCCACAGTGCGTCAGGCATCGCAAAAGTACCGGCGGCTCCGGAGATGATAGTCCCTCCCTCGAACGCTTGTTTGGATCCGACAAATCCGTCCTTACCCCGGTATTCCGCCGCATTGCTCATCGGAACACCTAAATATCCTGACATTCCCCCCGCGACCCGAAGCGCTTTCAGTGTGTCTGTGGGGATGAGGATGCCTTGGGCAGTTCCAACCTTCACGACACGACCCGCCGAATACAGTTGCGAAAGCGTGCCGTCCTTACGGACGGGCTCGGCGAGCGGCCAGCCGACCACTTCGACTCCACCGACATCAAGAAGAGCATCGGCAAGAGCGTCGGCGACGAGATAGGCCGTTCCGTTCTTCTCGTAAACTGTCCCGTTTTCAAACTGTTGGATTCGACCGGTTCCGAACGACCCGAAAGTTCGCGTCTCTGCTGCGCTGAGCGGTAGTCCCCACGGGCTGTGTATCCCTCCGTTTGCCTGCAAGTATTCTCCGATGGCGCCATCGAGAACGAGGAACGTGTCGGTCAGACTTGAGACGAGGTATCCCCCGGCAAATTGTTGCTCGCACTTTCCGTCTGTGCAGGACGCGTCACCCGTCGGCCACCCGAGCGAGCCGCTGGGCCCACCAGCCTCGCTGTAATAGAGAAAAACATCATTAAGCACGATGAAGGTTGCGTCTGTCGGATCACGGTAAACAAATCCATTAAGAAACTTTTGACGAGAGCCGTCTCCGTTCAAACCACCATTGACTGTTTCCGTCAGCCTGGAAATCGGCCCGAGTTGACCACTGAAGCCACCTGCCGACTTGTACTTAGTTGCGATGGGACCTGTCACATACTTGAGTCCCTCGGTGATGTTCCACGTTGCAACAGCGTTGTCATAATCGGCAGAGCAGGTATTTGCTGTGTCCGTGCACGAAGAATCATCAATCAAGGTTCCCCAGTCACCCGTAATGGCGTCTCCCTGATCGGCAATCTCTGAGGAAAGGTTGACGAGCGCGTCGAACCAGTAGGTGTAATACTCCCAGAAGTTGCTATTCCCATAACTGGAACAGCTGTCTCCTAGCCCCGTGAGGTTCGCGAGCGCCGCGGCATTCGGTGTGTACGGCGTGTAAATGTACAACGCGTGTGTTGCGAGGTTCAGAATTTTCACAGATTTTGTGCCACAGCGGGCATTCGGATGGAAAAGAATCGGCGATCTGGATCCAACCGGCTTGGAATTATAAAAGCGACTAGCGGGTTCGGTGTAACGCTTCAACTGTGACGCCGCGGAATAGACCTGGTTATAGAACCCAAAATACTTTGCGTCACACGGAGCGGTATCGGGGCACGCATACCCCGTAGCAATCTTAAGTTTGTCGGCGGTCGGGTTGGAGTTGGTAATCAGCCCCTGTTCCTTTTGCAACAGGACGAGAATCACCTTCGCGCTGATATTGCACGCGCGTTGAACCTTGAAAATGATCTGGGCCGCCGTTTCATCCTTTGCACCGGCGTAACTTTCGCAGAGCGGGTCAGCCCCATCGTCCTGAACCGACGTCGCCTCCCGCGTGAACGTGTCTTGGGTGTATACCGACAGACAGAGGTTGAGTGAACCACATTGTCGTACCTTCTTCGATAAAAACCTTTGTATCTCTTGCGCCGTCATTAAGTTCTCGCCAAAGAATTGGGCATCCGAGATGATGTCTCCCGCGGTGAAGTCATCCCCCGATAGCGTCACAGCATTCGCCGAAGTCGGCACCAACAACCCCGCGGCGACGGTGACCGTCGTCACTAGCGCAGCTAATACTCGCTTCCAGAAATTGGACACGACTTAAACCCCTTTACACAGGTGTAATTCGAGTGTAGGTGACGCAATTGGCAAATCAGCGGAAGCAGTACAGCCTTCGTCCCACCGAGCAGGTTGGCTAGCATGGGGTGCGTGAGTAGCCTCAACCCTGCGCCATACATCGGAATTGTGACCGTGTCATTCCGATCAAGTGACGCCATTCTTAATTTGCTGGCGTCGATTCCCAACTCCACTTCTCGCACCGTCGACGTCGTCGTCGTCGACAATGTCCCCGGCGGTGACGACCAACTTGCGGCAGCGTTGAAAGGTTCAACTGCACGCATTGTGCCACGACCCGACAATCCGGGGTACGGTGGCGGAATCAACGCTGGGGTCGCAACTCTGCATTCCGATATTGGCTGGATTTTCGTTGTCAACCCCGATCTCACGCTGGATTCAGGGTCGCTCGACGAACTGGTGCGTGTTGGTCACGGGGATTCAACCATCGGTGCACTGGGACCGCGCATTCGCGATCAGAACGGAATCGTTTACCCGTCTGCGCGGGCGATACCTTCGTTGAGGCTCGGAGTCGGTCACGCCCTGTTAGGAGACCTCGCGCCGGCCAATCCGTGGACGAGTCGCTACCATCAGTCCGCTGACTATGCCACCGAGCGCGACGCAGGGTGGCTTAGTGGCGCGTGTATCCTCGTGCGGCGAGCAGCATTTGATGACGTTGGCGGTTTTGATGACGGGTTCTTCATGTATTTCGAGGACGTAGACCTCGGTTACCGACTGGGTCTGAGCGGTTGGCGCAACGTGTTTGTTCCGAGCGCAACGGTGGAGCACGAGGGCGGGCATTCGACACGACAACACTCGACGTCCATGATTGCTGCCCATCACGTCAGTGCTAGGCGCTGGGTTGGTAAACGCTATCCGGGAATCGTGTGGTTGCCGATCCGGTTTCTCGTGGCGGTCGGGCTACGCTTACGTAACTCAGCGAAAACCCGCCAACGCTAGCTGCCGAGAAGCCCCAAAAGATACGAGCCGTAACCACTCTTTTCGAGAGGTGATGCAATCGTCGCAAGTTGGTCCGACGTGATCCACCCTTGACGCCACGCGATTTCTTCTGGGCAGGCAATCTTTGCGCCGGTTCGACGTTCAACCGCGCGAACATATTCCGACGCGTCCATCATCGAGTCGATTGTTCCCGTGTCGAACCACATTGTTCCGGCGTCGAGCACACTGACATGAAGGCGTCCGTGGCGCAAATAGTGCTCGCTCACGGATGTGATTTCCAGTTCACCGCGCCCGCTGGGCTTTATTCCCTTCGCCACATCAACGACATCGGGGCCATAAAAATACACCCCGGGAATCGCGAATCGAGACTTTGGCCTCTCTGGCTTTTCTTCGATTGATAGCGCGGTGCCGTCCGCGTCAAACTCGATAACGCCGTATCGCTCGGGGTCAGGGACGGGATACGCGAAGATATGCCCGCCCTCGAAATTCGTCGTATCGGGAAGTGCGTTTTCAAAACCAGAACCGTGAAAAATATTGTCTCCCAGCGCTAACGCCACAGAGTCGCCCGCGGTAAACGATTCACCAATAATGAAGGCTTGCGCCAGTCCATCGGGACTAGGCTGAATCGCGAACTCGATTCGCATTCCCCACGCAGAGCCGTCACCAAGCAGTGCCCGAAACAAATCAGCGTGCTCGGGGGCCGTGATAATCAGTACTTCGCGAACTCCGGCGGTCATCAATGTCGACAACGGGTAGTACACCATCGGTTTGTCATAGATCGGAATGAGTTGCTTAGAATTCCCGAGGGTAATCGGCCAGAGCCGGGAACCCGTTCCCCCGGCCAAAATGATGCCTTTCATCGTCCATCCCATTTCGGAAGTGAACCCGCAGCGAGAGCGTCGGCGAGGGATAGAGCAGAGGTATCTTTGTCGGACAGCACGGGCTCAATTCCGGCCGGGAACGTCAGCGCGATGTCACCATCGAGCGGATTAATGCCGTGTTCCCGATCTGGTCGGAAAATGTCCGAGACAAGATATGTGACGGTTGTGAGGTCCTCGAGCGCGATAAAGGCATGCCCCAATCCTGGTTCGATGAGAATCGCCTCGTGAGTCTCGCTCTCCAGCGTCACGCCTTCCCATTGGCCAAATGTTGGCGAGCCCTCGCGGATATCCACGACGAAGTCGATAATCGACCCCGTAAGGGGCATCACGTATTTCGCTTGCCCAGGCGGCACGTCCGCATAATGAATACCTCGAACAACGCCGCGAGACGATCGCGAAATGTTGGCTTGAATCGGGTTCAGACGAAAGCCCGTCGCGGCCTCAAGATGGTCCGCTCGGAACCATTCAGAAAACGAACCACGTGAATCTCCGAAAATTTGTGGGCTGACACGCCACGCACCAGCGATGCGTAATGGTTGAATGTCCACGTGACCATAGTAACGACAGCGGGTTAAGCGGTGAAGCCGACCACCGTGATCCTCGACCAAGTGGTCGCACCTGTCCCTGGAGGTATCGGGCGTTATGCGGTCAATCTTGTTCGTGCCCTCACTGCGAGGCGTGATGGCAGCCGGTTACTAGTCGGATTTGTCCCCCGAGTTTCACACGACACAATTCGTCAACTCGAGGGATTCATTCCATTGCTCGATGGCATCGAGGTCTCGCCAATTCCGCGAGCGTTACTCGCCCGCGCGTGGGAGCGCGGCGTGGCTGTGCCGAAGCGCGACGTCACCTATTCGCCCAGTCTTTTTGCGCCGCTCGCCGAACACGGCCAGCACATCGTCACGATTCATGATGCTGTGCCGTGGACACATCCCGAAACGTTGACGAGCCGGGGCGTGCGGTGGCACCGCGCAATGGGTGAACGCGCTCGACGCTTCGCTGACATCGTTGTCGTCCCAACGGACGCGGTCGCTTCGCGGCTCTCAACTTTTCTGTCTCTCGATAACCGCATTCGCGTCATCGGCGGTGCACCGACACACGACTTGGTCGTGCCCGTCGACTCCGAGAACCGCCGGTCTGCCTTAGGGCTTCCCGACGAGTACATCACGTTTGTGGGGACCCTGGAACCGCGCAAAGGACTTGAGCAACTCCTCATCGCGCTCGCCAGCATCGAAGGTCTTCCGCTCGCAGTCATTGGACCCGAAGGTTGGGGTGGCGTGAGCGTCAACGACCTCGTCACCCGCACGGGAATTGCCCCGCACCGAGTCCACGCGCTCGGCCGACTCGGCGACGCCGATCTCGCCGCCGTCCTTTCCGCTTCTCGCGGGCTAGTCGTACCGTCGATCGAGGAAGGCTTCGGGCTCCCCGTGCTCGAAGCGATGTCGTTGGGCGTTCCAGTCATCCATTCGACCGCCGAAGCACTCCGCGAGGTTGCTGGTCAATCCGCTATCGAAGTTGACGTGCACGGCAAAAACGGAACCATCAAGCTCGCTGAAGCCCTGACGGGGTTGGATGACGAAACACTTCGCCGTGACCTTGCTTCACGCGGAAAAGCCCGTGCTGCCCAGTTCTCGTGGGACGCGAGCGCGGCTCGGCTCGCGTCGGTTTTTCAGGAATTGACTTAGAGACCCCACGCGGCGCGATGAGCCGCGAGGCATGCAGACCAAGTGAATTGAGCAGCTCTAGTCACAGCCGCCACTCCCAATGAGGTTCGGCGTGGCGCATCTGCCAACAGGTCGGTCAACGCACGTCCGATTCCCTCTGGCGTAGTGTCCGCGTATGCCACGGCGTCTCCGCCCACCTCGGGGAGCGACAGTGAGCGCGACGTCAGCACGGGCGCACCACACGACATCGCCTCGATAACAGGTAAACCAAAACCTTCGCCCTCGCTCGGATACGCGACCACAATGGCCCCTCCCAGAAATGCCGGCAAATTGTCGAACGGGATGTACCCGAGGTGTCGCACGTCGTATCCGTTGTCGACAGCGCGGGCGATAGCGCCAACCACCGCTCCGTCCCACCCTTGTGCCCCGGCCAGAAGCAGGCTTGGTCGCTTCACCATGTCACGTGTGGCGAGTTGGAATCCCTCGATGAGGGGAACAACGTTTTTGCGCGGCTCAATCGTCCCAAGGAACGCAATCCATGACGCCACGCCGTTTGCCTTCGCGAACGTGGCAACAGCGCGAGGTGACGGCGGGTGGAACGTGTTTCGGTCGACCCCGTGAAACGCCACCGTAAGGTGATCGTCGTTCGCACGGGTGACGCGCTGATATTCCGCACCGGTTGCCGCGGACGGGACGATGACGTTAAGGCCGATGCGGGCGGATGCCACAATCCAGAATTTGAAAAACAACCTCTTCACCGCTGAATGTCGATCGGGGTGTGACCAAAAGGTGAGGTCGTGAATGGTCACGACGCGGTGACGGCGTGTGACCAACGGGAACGTGTAGTGCGGTGAATGAATCGTCGTGGCTCGAAGTCGACGCGCGAGCGAAGGCAACTCGACTTGCTCCCACAGGAATCTCAGGGGTACGGTCTGTACACGACGCGGAGCGACAACTAAATCGCAGTCCAGGTCGGCAAACACCTTTTCATCGCGTGGCTGGCAGACAACCACCAGTGAGAGGCCGGCGAGGACCGACTCACGGACCAGTTCCTCGACGTAACGGCCAACGCCACCTCGCTGTGCGCTGAGTGCCGTTGCGTCCAAGAGGACGAGCGGTTGAGCAGACGCTTTCTTCACTCGCTCAGCCTATTGCCGCACTACGCTGAAGGACGAGGGAGATTGTGATGACTGCACCAATTCTTGTGACCGGCGGTGGCGGAATGCTCGCAACCGCCTTGGGTGAGGTCTTCGGTGATAGTGCAGACCTCATCTCACGTGCAGACCTCGACATCACCGACGCGAGTGCGGTTCAGCGTGCGGTTGCCGGGCGAGTGGCTGTCATCAATGCTGCCGCGTACACCGCGGTCGATGACGCCGAGGCTAACGAAGACATGGCTAAGGAAATCAATGCCCGTGGAGCCATGAACGTGGCGCGGGCGTGTGCCGACACAGGTGCACGCCTTGTTCATGTGTCAACCGATTACGTGTTTAACGGTCTCGCCACGAGCCCTTACCCCGAGAACGCGACGACGGACCCTCGGTCCGCCTACGGACGAAGCAAACTCGAGGGTGAACTCGCCGTGCGATCAGTACATCGGGATGGGGCAACCGTCGTCCGGACGGCGTGGCTCTATGGCGCGGGTGGCCCCAGTTTCGTTGCGACAATGCTGGCTAAGGCCCGCGCCGGAGATCCCGTGAGTGTCGTCACCGACCAAATCGGTCAGCCGACCTGGACCCGAGATCTTGCCGAACGAATTCGCCTGCTTCTTGACGTTGCCCCCGGAACTTATCACGCGACGAATTCTGGGGCGTGTTCCTGGTGGGATCTGGCAGTCGCGATATACGAGGAAGTCGGTGCGCCGAAAACCCTCGTCGGGCAAACCACCTCGGACGCATTTGTACGTCCAGCGCCGCGGCCTGCCTATTCCGTTCTCGGTGATGCCGCTGCACGGGCTGCGGGGCTTCCCGAGATGCCCCCTTGGCGCGACGCGCTAGGAAATGCGCTGCGCGCCGATTTTTCGGTCTAGGCCCGCTACGGTTCTGGAGTCGCCGTCGGCGACGGAGTCACGGGCGGTGGGAAGATTGTCTCGCGGACAATCTGGTGAGCCAACTTAAAGTCCGGGTAGACCTGGTCGAAAATGGGCGGCACCAATTCCGCTCGGAGAATCGGTAGTTTCCGCGCCTTCGTTCCGAGGTCAACCATGAGTCCGACCATCGACTGAGGTAAATCAGTCACCACCAGCGCTTTGCCTGCAGACGCAAGTTGCTGAAACTGCGTCAGCACCGTTGCCGGTTTGACTTGGCGCAGGATTGCTTCTTCCAATTGGCGCTGGCGACCCATGCGCTGGTAATCGTTCGAGTCGCAACGGGTTCGGGCGTACATCAGTGCGCGATTGCCGTTGAGATGAGTCGCGCCGGCCGGAAAACTGTCGGTGATGGGCTCGCCTACGACGCACACATTCACGCGCTTCTCAATGAGAATATCCACGCCACCGAGAGCATCGATGAGTCTGCTAAAACCGCGCATATCGATGAGGACGTAGAACTGGACGGGGATTCCGGTGATAGCTTCGACGGAATCCCGCATCGCCTCGACGCCCGGCGATGATGCCGCCGCAACGGCATCCGGATACAACTCTGCATGATTTTCCGCCCACGGATAGATGTAGGCGAACAGGCAGTCATCGCCGCAATTGAAACCGTCTGGCCACTCGGCACGCATCGGCGAATCCTTAACAAACGGAGCGTTGTACAAATTTCGCGGAATTCCCACCACAGCGATTTGGCCCGAATTCGCATCGACGGTGACAAGACTGACCGAGTCGGGCCGAAGGCCAATCCGGTCGGCTCCAGCGTCTCCTCCGAGCAACATGAAACTGTACTTTCCTTCGATCGGCTCGACTGTCGGTGCATCAGCAAAAATGCCCGTAATCGTTTCTCTCGTCACTCCAGCGAGATATGTCGCATACGCCGCGCCGCCCGAAGGCCCAAACATTGCGACGACAGTGAAAAAAGCGACCCAGATGCGAGTTTGGCCAGGAACATGAACGAACCGAACCAATCGGAAAGTGTCGATGGCGGCAATGAACGAAATGAGCGCGAGAACGACCAGAATCACTTGAATTCCGAGTAGCCCCCAATACGACACCCAGAAACCGAAGGTGACCCCCGCCGCGAGGAGGTAGGACACCAACGTCGCGAGCCCGATGAGGAAAAGGGTCAGCCACGTGCCGAAGAGAATTCGTCCGAGTCGACGATTTCCCGCGAGCAACTGTGCCGAGCCGGGAATGAAAAACGACATGATGATGAGCCACCACGCCCGACGGCGCATTACTGCCGCGTCGCGAAGGTCGGGGTTACGAATCGGTGAAGTCAGACTCACGAGAGCGAATCTTTGAGTGCAGCGTTTTTCTCGGCGACGAGATCCGCCAGGGATAACGAGTACTTATCCAATTCCGCGGCAAGCACGGGACTCGAAATTGACAACATTCGAACCGCGAGCAACGCGGCGTTGGTCGAATTTCCGATTGACACGGTCGCGACGGGAACACCCCCGGGCATTTGTACGATGGACAACAGTGAATCGAGTCCGTCCAACTGAGACAACGAAATAGGGACGCCAATCACCGGCAAACTCGTGACCGAGGCAAGCATCCCGGGAAGATGAGCGGCACCCCCTGCGCCGGCGATAATTACCGAAACGCCATTCGAGCGAGCCTGTTTACCCCACTCAATCATGGCCTCCGGGGTGCGGTGAGCACTCAGCACCTGGACTTCTAACGCGACGCCAAATTGTTCCAGAATCTCCTTGGCGGCGCTCATCGTCGGCCAATCCGAGTCGGATCCCATAACGATGGCGACGAGTGGCGTGCTCACCTCTCCATGCTAAATGTCGGCATGGAAGATTTCCGCCACGGCGCGCGCCCGAGACGCAGTGTCAGCGACGTCAGTTCCTGTCGCTGTGACGTGACCAACCTTGCGACCGGCTCGAGGTTCCTTGCCGTAGTTGTGAAGTTTAACATCGCTGGATTGGGTCAAGCGGCTGTACCGCCCGAGGTCCATCGCGCCGAACACATTCACCATGACGGCCCACGGGTATCGGGAACCTGTGGAGCCGAGAGGCATGTCGCAAATCGCGCGAAGGTGTTGTTCGAACTGCGACGTCACGCTGCCCTCGATGGTGACATGACCGGAATTATGGGGTCGCATAGCCAGTTCGTTCACGAGAAGGCGGCCATCCATCGTTTCGAACAACTCGACCGCCAGGATTCCCGTGACGTTCAGGTCCTTCGCAATCCGCCGCCCCAGTTCCGCGGCAACCTCGATGATGCGCCCATCGTCGGTTGGCGCGGGAAGAATCACCTCGGCGCACACGCCATTCGCCTGCGTCGTTTCGACCGCGGGCCAGACGGCTATTTCTCCGCTGGGACGGCGGGCAACGAGCTGAGCGATCTCACGCGAGAAATCGACCATCTCTTCCATAAGGACGGGTCCTCGATCCAACCATTCTTCAACCTGCGCGGCGTCGGTGACGACCGCAACTCCCTTGCCGTCGTAGCCTCCGCGCGGCGCTTTCGCGATAATGCGGCCACCGTTAGCCTCGAGGAAACCCGTAACGTCAGCGGTTGTTTCCGCGATTCCCCAAACAGGAAGTGGGTGTCCCAATTCTTCGAGAATGCGCCGCATCACAATCTTGTCCTGAGCGACGGCTAGTGCCGCGGAACCCGGTCTCACAGCGACACCCGCCTCTTCGAGGGCCAGGATGATGTCGGACGGCACATGCTCGTGG
>Ga0114979_10001621_pt1 | contig 15191 bp, 26 predicted proteins | sample S_140625_EF_Meta_FD_87315 | JGI IMG/M metagenome (GOLD analysis project Ga0114979, IMG submission 87315) | Freshwater microbial communities from Lake Simoncouche, Canada to study carbon cycling - S_140625_EF_MetaG | ecosystem: Environmental > Aquatic > Freshwater > Lake | place: Lake... | reverse complement strand
CCTGTATGGTCTTTAACTAATAGAACCATAGATAATCGTGGAACCAAATCTAATCCAGCATTAACCACTGTTACTCCAACAAATCAACAAGGTTGGGAAACATTACGTACTTATCGTGATGGAAGTACTGTTCAATATAAAATAGATCCTCAAGGAAGAGTTGGATATAGAGATGGTCGAAATGGAAACCAGTATGCAAATTTACAACAATTTGCTGATCAGTTGGCAGGAGAAAACTCAACTTCATTTATACAAAATTACATTAATAGGCTTAAAACTGATATTACAGGAGTCTTGACTACAAGAACCCAAAACACAATTCCATCTCAAGCAGCACCTCCAAGTAAAACCGGAATAGGAACCTCACCAGATAATACAAATAATCAAAATGCTGATGGTACTCCAGGAGATCCTGGAGGATCTCCTGCAATATTTGATATATCATCTAATAATTTTCAAAAAGATGAAGAATTTAAAAACAAGACATGGTTGGTATATCCAAAAGATATGAATCGTTCTCAAGATAGAATTGTCATAACTCAAAGAAGATATATTGCAACTAATGCATTTTCAGAAGGAAAGATAAATGTAAACGCATTTTCTCAAGAAAGATTTAAAGAACCACCAACCAAAGAACAACTTTTAGGCACAGTAATTTTACCAATGCCGAATGATATATCAGAAACTAATGTGACTGCATGGGGAGAAGATAGTCTTTCTTCACTAGCAGCATTAGTTGGGGGTGCTGCATTAGGAAGTGTTAAAAGTTTGGCTGATTTTGATATAGATAAAACCAGTAAGTATATTCAAGGCGCAGCATCAACTGCTTTAAATAAAGAAAGTGGAGCAAATGAAACAATTAAACAATTATTAACATTAAATGCTGCCTCAGCAGTCACTAAAAAGTTTGGAATTAATATTAATCCAGAAGCATTTAGAAGTCGTATTACTGGAACTGCAATCAATCCTAATTTAGAATTATTATTCCAAGGACCAAAACTAAGAAGTTTTGCATTTCAATTTAAAATGTCTCCAAGAAATCAGGATGAAGCAAAAAACATAAGATATATTATTAAGTTCTTCAAAAAAGGAATGGCAGCAAAAAGAAATTTTACCGATAGTAAAGCAGCATATTTCTTAGGAACTCCTAATGTATTTGATATTAATTTCAAATCTGGGGATACCGAATTAGGAAGTATTGGAAAAATTAAAACCTGTGCTCTTCAACAATGTGTAGTTAACTACACCCCCGATGGATTTTATGCAGCATATGAAGATACTCAAAAAAATGCTGGAGGAAGTCAACCAATTGCTGTAACAATGACATTAGCATTTACTGAATTAACTCCATTGTATAATGATAACTATGAAGACTCTGATACTGTTGGGTGGGATAAATTGGAAGATGGTCCCACAGGAAAACCAGCAGCACCACCACCACCACCACCAGCAGCACCAGGACCAGCAGGACAAGCAACCTCTCCTACAAGAACATTAATACAAGGAACAGGACAATCACAACCTTCTTTAGGATTACCTGGAGTATAATAAATGACATATTTCAGAGAAGTATCGGACTTACTTTATCAGTCCCAGCAACCAAATAGAAACTCTTCTTATGATTATGTAAGAGTCAAGAATCTATTTCGTAGAGCAAAGATTCGTGATGACTTTTTTCAAAATGTTGTGGTATTTACAAAATATAAAATTATTGGAAATGAACGTCCAGAACAAGTAGCAGAAAAAGTTCATGGAAGTTCTACTTATGATTGGGTAGTTCTAATTGCAAATAATATTCTTAATATTAGAACTGAATGGCCGTTAAATGATTATGAATTTGAGAACTTTATATTTAGAAAATATACTTCAGAGCAATTATACGAAGTACATCATTGGGAAACTTTAACCTATTATGATTCAAGAGGAAAATTAATTCTACCAAGTGGAAGACAAGTTGATTCAAATTTCTCAATGACTTATTTTGATGAAGTTTTAAATCAAACTCAAACAATTACTCCAATTAAATCTGTGACTAATTATGAATATGAAATTCAAAAAAATGATGCAAAAAGAAATATCTATGTACTGAGAAATAATTATCTTCAAACTGCAATTGATGATATGCGAGAAGTAATGTCTTATGGATTTTCTTCTCAATATGTAGATGATAATACAAAAAAGGGAGAGAATTTAAGAATCCTCTCCCCAAGATAATCAATCTTCTGCTAAACGAGCAAAATAACTCATAGTATCATCTTCTTCTTCCACATTTGCTGAAGAAAGATTATTGAGTTCCTTACGAAGATTCTCAGGAAGAGGAGGAGCAGAATTACTATCCTCATCTTCAAAAGATTCATCTACCTTTGGTTGAGTTTTTGTTTTACCAAGAACTGCTTTCAAACGAGCATCTAGTTGCTCATAAGACTTGAAGGTTTCTGGATTTACAAACTCTGAAAGAGAATGAGACTTCTTCCAAATTGATTCCATTTCATCATCATCATCAGATAGTTGTGAAGATTTTTCAAATTCCGACTTATCATAATTCCAATAACCATCCTTCTTGGTAATTTTTACCTTGAAGTTTGCACCATTCCAAAAGTCAAATGGATCAATGGGTTTTTCATCTTCAAACTCTGGTTGCATGGCAGCAGTAATCTTATCAAAGATTTTTTTACCATACTTGAATAGAAATACCTTACCTTCGTTTTCAGGATGTGCCTTATCACTCACAACATAGATGTTGCTGTAGTAAGATAACTTACGTTTGCGATCACGCACAATATCTTGATTTGCCTTACTACCTGTATTCCACAATTCTCGATTTGCTTCACATACAGGACAGTTTTGACTAATTGTGGTTAGGCAATTGTCAATTAACCAACCACCAGTGCCTTGAAATGCATGATTATAAACCTTTGCCCAAGGAAGATCTTCTCCCTCTGGAGCAGGCAAGAAACGGATAATTGCGAATCCATTACCTGCTTTATCTACTTCTGGTTTCCAGATGCGATCATCAGTGGATCCACCAGAATTACTCATCTTCTCAACTTCTTTTACGAGTTTAGACGTAAGAGAACCAAGTTGAGATTGCTTTTTAAGATTTGAAAAGGACATTAGATTAATCGGATTGATTGGATTGTACGGACTGATTCTAGCACAAGGATCATCAGGTGTCAATGTGAACAGTTTTTTTCAAACTTTCAATAGTTTTTTTCATTGAATTGAAAATAACATTCATATCTGCTTTACCAAATCCAAGAATTGATGTTGCTTCTTGAATCTGTTCTTTCATTTTGATTGCTTCTGGATCATTAGATAAACTCAATCTTGTATATAAAATTTGTTGCTTATCTAAAAGTGTAGAAAGAGTATTGATATGATTTATTTTTTCTTCTCTTGACATTGTAGTAAAACGTTGAATTCCAACATAAATATTGGATTGAAGATCATAGATATCTTCCATCTCATCTTGAACTAATTCTGACTCAAAAAAAGACATATTACCCCTGTGAAATAATTTGTTTCAAAAATTGCTTATAATCACATACGTCAATATTTAGAAATGTTGAATATTTTTTTATTTTTAAACTTACGGTTTCCCACACTGGATCTAAAAGTTTCTTATCAAATTCATTCCCGAACAGTAAGATCTTGTCCCAAATGACTAGAGTTTCTATACAAATCTTACCGCTCAGTAATCTTTTTAATATGATTGGATGTTGCTTTGAGCAATCCAATAACTCATTTAAGTTGTGTTCAGACAACATTTCTTTGGATTGTTCTTTAAAAACATAAGATAAACTTTGATTTCTTTTCGTCCACTGTTGGTATTTGGATTCACCATCTCGAATAATTTCTCCAATCCAAAGTCTATCAGGAGTATCAGATTCTACAAAATTTGCAAGGTAATAATTCTTAATCTCATCATCAGATTTTTGACGACTGATTCTTTCAAACCAATACTTATCTTTTCTTTCGTTAAAAGATTTTATTGATGCTCTAGACTTACCTGCATATTTGTGATAGTCATATTTTAATTTACTAAAATGATTTTTGAATGCTAGATATTGTGTATAAGCATCAAAAGGTGTCATAGTGCAAGTTTTGCTTTAGATGTTCTTTTTAAAAAGTTTAGAGTGATTGCATTGTATTTTAGTTTTTCTTTTAGTGGTTTACTAATCAATTTTGAAATTGATTCAATCTCAATATTATTCTCTTCGCAATAATAAACGATTGCATCAATATAATTCATTTCAGAATTATTCTTCACAATACATTCTATAAGCTCTGAAAATTTTGCCGCACTCAAAAACTTTTGATCCAAAATTGTTTCTACTTTATTTTCCATATTCTTTTAATTTGTACTCTACGAATTCTGTAATGTATTGGTGTAATAATTTAATGTACTTTTTCTTGTCATACTCTTCATAAACTTCACATTCTCCATTTTCACAAGACATTATAATTACAAACTTCTTCACTATTATACCAGTAAGTTCGTATAACATGCAAGCATATGCAGCACATTGAACAAAGTAATGTTCAATCCATTCTCTTGGTTTAGGTTTCTTTGAAGTTTTAAAGTCAATAATTGCCAATTCTTCATTGTATTCAGCAATACAATCAACAGTTCCAGCAATTCCAAGTTGCAAACTATACATGGATTTTTCTAATGCATGTATATTATCAATTTTATCGAGATCAGTTTTAGCAATTCTGAAAAGATGTTTTGATAGAGGTTGAACCTCTGGAAGTTCTTGAATATTCTGAAGATAATTCTCAACCAAAGTATGCATATCAGTACCACGACTGGTTGCTGCTTTAGTGATTTTATTTGCTTCTTCTTCTCCTATCTTATTTCTCCAATCGACAAAAATCTGACGATTAATATGACTGGTTACAGAAGTAATGGAGACCAATTTTTGAAGTTGATCTCCATTAGGAACTTTATAATATCTTACACTATCAATAGTCTCCCTTTCAAGAGTAGGAAGAGTTAATTCTATATGATTAAACATTAAAACCCAGCAGCAAGTTTATTTACGATATAAGATTTGACAAGTCCTGAACGAACAATATCATCTGTAGTGAATTCAATGGATTCAAATTCGGGCATTCTTTGAACAATTTTCATAAAATTAATGATTCCATCCTTTTCATTATTACGAGTAAGATCAGATTGAGTTGCATCACCACAGAAAATGATTTTACTATCTTCACCAACACGAGTGATAATAGAATCTAATTCATGAAAATTAAGATTTTGCATTTCGTCTACAACAATAATACAATTATCAAGTGTAGTACCACGGATGAAAGATGTACTCCAGAACTTAATACTTTCTTGTTGCTTAAGATTACCATAAAGCATCTCAAATTCAGAATCATTAGACATTTCAAACATATACTTTACCATATTTTTATATGGAATTTGGTAAAGACTTGATTTATCTTCATGATCTCCTGGAAGGAACCCAATTTCTCTAGTAGCAACAAGAGATCTTACAACTACTACTCTATCATAGGGTGTCAATTCATTCAACACATCTTTTAAGGCAAGATACAAAGAGCAGAAGGTTTTTCCTGTTCCTGCACAACCATAAACAAATAAATGTTTTTGTTCGTTATAAGCATCAAAAAGTTTTTTTTGATTTTCTGTAACTGGTTGAACGTTGACTAACCTATCTGAATTGATTGGTTTTTTTCTTTTCATTTGCTTTGATGATGTGTTGCTAATACTACCAATGCCAATAGATTGGACTTCATGATTCCTTCTTTTTCTTGCCATTAGATTTTTAAGGTTTAGATTTTTTTGACTGTGGATTTAGGTGCTTTACTTGCATTATCTAAAACAGTATTCCATGAAGGATGTTTAGAGATCAACTTATTCCGCCAATCACCAACTTCTCCTGGGGTTGCACATCCTTGACTCCAATCTCTAGTCCATTCGGGATTGTCCTTATACCACTGAGTGATATCATGAACACTCATTTCAACCTCTTTAGTCTCACCAGTTTCCTTATGTATCAATGGATATATTGCCATAATTTACAATTATTTACAGAGTTATTTATTCTAAAGTAATAGATGAAGCATCAATACAATCAGGGCAAGATGGACTTCTTTCCCATTCTAGTGCTTCTGCTATAGTTGGAAACTGGCAACAGAATATACACTTCACTGCCTCAGCAACCTCCATGTGCTCTCTCTGAGTGCCGTGAGCACTTCTAAGGTCAATGTAGTGAATCCAACTACGAACACTCCCTGACATGTATAGACGGGTCTGTGTTGCCTGTGGGAGCACGAAACGGGCACATTCCTTTGCGACACCGGCATCCAACATTCCCTGATAAAGTAAAATTGCGTCTCTGAAATGATCTTCAATTTTGGTCTGAAAATAAATACTCAAATCTGCTGGAAGATCATCTGTTGAGTTCTGACGATTTTTAGTATCCTGCCTTCGCAATTCTGGAATTGGAAGTTCTAATTGTAGTTCTGTACTATCGGCATACCTCTGACTAAATTGCTGAAAAGTAAAACTCCGATGACGGAGGATTTGCGTAGCAATCGCAAGAGAGGTATTAATCTCAACTGTAAGGAATGCATGTTCAAAGATGCTCCAATGTTGATTCTTAATACAATACTTAAGAAGACCTTTAAAATTAGAGTTTTCTTGATTTTTTGGATTAGATACTCTAGCACAATAAGAAATGTGCTTTTCTGCATCAGGTGTTGTTGAGATAAATTTAACTGTCGGTTTCATGTGTATATCCAAATCCTTTTTGTTTTCTTATAAGTTTTTTACAAGCAAGTCCAAGCAAAGCACTATCAAGTGCTTTTTTCATATAAACAATCTCCTCTTCAGAATAAAGATGAGGTGTCTTAAGTGCTTTTTTAATTAGTCTAATGGTTTCTTTATATCTCATCAATCATCATCTTCAAACACTTCATCATAATCACTAATATCTCCAATATGTGGAGCAATATTTTCATAAGAATATGAATTTGCATCTGAATAAACTTCTGCCTTTAGTGATTGAACAAGAAGTTCCATATTCTTAATCAAAATTTTAAGTTTGTCTTTGTTCATATTTAAAAAATTATCTCCAATAAAGTATAAAACACAGTATCAATATTGTCAATGACCTATCTTTCAATATAACTTAAAGTATGAGATTGAGAATACAATTGCTCAATTATCATTTCACATCCAATTTTTGGATCAGAATCTCCACAAGTATAAACATCTGCTGCTGCTGTACCATTTTCCGGCCAAGTATGAATACTAATATGACTTTCTTCCAATAAACAAAGAACAGTAACACCTTGAGGTTCAAACTTTTTAGACATTGTATTAATTACAGTTGCCCCACTCACCTTAGCAGCACTTTCTAACAAATTAATAAGATATTTTTCATCATCCAAAAGAACAAATGAACATCCTTGCAAATTTAAAAGATAGTGCTTACCCATTTTTTCTTTTTTTATTCTCTTTAGGTTTTATACCATACATTTTTGGATTAATAGTTCCTGTTGTATATTCAATTGACTTTACATTTTTGTAACGGTCATAGTAATAATCAAAAATATTCACACTAGAATTAGACTGAACTATATCATAACACAAATCTTCTTGATAAAGATATGAGACTATATATGAATTTAGTGGGAGTGTCTTATCTTCTGCTAAATTTAAGGAACATTTCTCATGAATAATTCTCATACACTCCTCTTAGTAATATTATTCTCCCCAATGGATATCAGGAAATGCTTCCTGAACCACTGGTTTTGTGACTTTAAATCTTTTATGTAGTCCTTTATCTTTTATTAAACAAAGAATTTCTGCCTCTGATGAATGAAGAGATTCAAGAAGTTGAATAAACACTGACTCTCTCTTAACCATAGGCAAATCTGTCACTCCTTTTACGAAGTGATCAAATTTTCTCCACTCACTAGTTAACCTAGTGTGCTCTGTTCCAATTGGAGCATCATTTGGAGTATAAGGAACTTCTCCTTCTGGAAAAACACATTCCACTCGATTATCAAAATTCCAAATCAAAACTGCCCTGAGTGCAGGAGTATCATAATGTCGAAGAATTTCAATCTTCTCATCTCTTGTTTTTGCGTTTGACGTTCTCTGAATAACTTCAGACACCAATTGATCTGGTGGTAATTTCATAACTCAATCTCCATTTTAATTTTAATGTTTTAATCTTCGCAATCTTCTTCTTCGGTTTCGAGTTGTTCGAATCTAAAGGCTATAATCTCATCGGCAATAATATTGCCATTTGCATCATAAAATTCTGGATGTAAATTTTCAGGTCTTTGTGACCAAACATGTTCTCTATATATCCATCCAAATAATGTCCCAAGTACTAATGCCATAATAAAAAATAATACAGTAAAAACTAGGGTAATTGCCAACATTTGTCTCTCCTGAATTACTTTGATTTTCGTACATCCAAGGAAAATCTAAAACAGATAGTAATTTCTCTAGAAAAAAAATTAACCATCTTTTCAAAACCCAATAAAAAAGTTTTCTTTTCAGGAGGTTTTCTCCTTAGAACTAACTCAAAACCTCGATTGATACCGAGATTGTTAAAATTATTTAGGTAACTCATTAAATAATTTTTTGGGTTTTTAGATACATTACAGTATCTGAGCACCCTCCAAGATGAGTATCATCATTTAATACCACCTGAGGAAAAGTAGATCCTTCTCCAAACTGTTCATAAAATTCTTTCTTATTAAATTTTGTTCCAAGAATATATTCTGAAACCAAAAATCCTTTTTCAACACTAAGTTGATTTAATATAACAAGAATTTTTGTGCAATATGGACAACCGTGTTTTGAGTAAACTGTAAATTTCATAATTATTAAAATCCTAAATGTTTTGATCGTACAAAATTTAAATCATATTTTGAACAAGAAATGGGAGTTTCTTGTTCAGGAAAGGGAAGTAAAGAAGGTGAACATGTCCTCCAATTTGGACCCCATTTCTCAAACATATATTCAAAATTTTGAACATTAATCTTATCTAATTTTTCACAAAGTTCTGGACTTTTTTTCTTAGTTTGACTTCCATGAGTATAGTATTCATCCTTTTCCCCAGTACCATGATAATACATTTTATCAACCGACATAATTTTTTTAATCGGTTGATGCATAAATCTCATGATATAATCCGCATCTTCACAATAAGCTGGATACAAATTTTCATCAAATAGTCCAAATCTTTGAATAATATGATCTCGAATTAAAAATAAATCCCAACTACCTACACCAAAATCTCCTTTGTTTCCATGAATCATTCCAATATCTGGATCTCCTTCAGTGATGCTGACCATCTCTTCTAAAAATCCATGACCAAAGGCAACGTCATCATTTACAATAATCCAATATGGAGAATTCATATAACATTTTATAATTAAATTCCAAGCACCAGATACACCAAGATTGGATGGCATATGACATACTTTTATATTTTTAACATAATTATGTTCAATTTTGGTAAGAGCATTTAGACCTTCATCCAATTCCCCTCTTCCATTATTATTAATAATCAAAAAATTGTCTACAGGATAATCAATACTCATTAAAAGTCTTGATACCCAATAACAACTATTAACAACTGCTGTCCCGATAATTGGTATAGACATATATTAACAAATATTATGATTGTCTTCTTTTGTATCAAAGAAGAACATCTGCCATAATCTACAATTTTCTAAATTATATCCAAAATATTCTGAAGCAGCATGAATATTTCCTCCATTAAAAATAACCAATCTATTAAAGACATTGCCAGCAACATCAACTGGTTCATAAGGAGTTTTATCCACAAATGTATTACCATCAAAAACTTCATCAAGTCTTGGGTCGGAGTTATGTCTTGCTCTAGTTTTTTTATGAGCATACATTGTTGTACCACATTCAAATGGAGCATCAGGAGTTAAGTATATCATACCTGCCCATTTTTGAAAATCGCAATGATAAACTAACTTTTCTCCTGCCCAATTATGCTGAAATCTTGCATTCATTCCATGAGATTCCCATTCGGTAATCGTCATTCCCATAATTTCTTCAATTGTTTCTTTCAAACCAGGAAAGAAGTATTGTTTACGAGTTCTTCTTCCAATATATCCAGGATCATCAAAGAACTCTTGCTTTAATGCATATTCTCTAACTGCATGTGGGTCAGCATAAAAATCATCAACTATCCATACTGAATGTCGTCTTTTCTTTTTACGATTGACTCTAAAGTAAATTTGCTCTGGATTTTGTAATTCTACAATATTCATGATTCTAAAATAACTGTTTTTGCATTTTTAATCGATTCATCAGTATTTTTAATCATATTGATGATTTCTCTGCTCACTAAATCTGGATGAACCCACCAATCTTCATAATCTCTCCAATCATTAGCAGAAACATTTGAAACTACCAATTCATATCCCAAAGAAGTAAGATATTCTCTAGAGTTATATTTAATAGATTCACTTTGATCACTATAAAAATCATGCTCAAATGTAATCACAGCAAACTTAAATTGATCAAAAGGAATTTTTCTAAGAATATTATAAGTAACCTCTGGAGGATCACAATCGATTTGCAGATAATCAATTGTTCCATTGTCAGTTAGATCACTCAAAATTTCATTATAATTTACTTCTAGAGCATCTGCAAGAATGACCTTATTACTTCTATTTTCAGCAAAATTATTTACAAAATCCTCATTAATATCTAAAGATATTCCTTTCCATTTATATTCCTTTTCAAGAAGTGCCGTATTATTTCCATAGAATGGATCTGCAGATCCAATTTCAAAATATGTTCCACACTCTTTTCCATCCAGCATACTTAACACAAACATATCCTGATATGCTTCAGAATAATTATTTTGAATTTTTTCCGAATGTTTAAACTTATATTTTAATCTGTCAAATTCAGTATTACTATATGGAACAAACTTATAATTTTGATCAATTTTAAATAAATTATTGAAGCACAATCTTCTATAATAATTGGTAATTGGATAATTGGATAACAAATCTTTGAAAAGATTTCTTGACTCTTCGCAAAGTCCACACCACCAACCACTTACTGCTTTTTGAAATATAATTCCATAATATCCAGGATAGTTTACATTTGTAATCAAAGGTTTAATCAGTTTATCTCTACTAATAATCTCCCCAATAGATGCAATTAAATAGCAGTCATTCCAGCAACCATCTTTATTTTCACTTTCATGATAAACACTTAACAGATAATATGCTTCTGGTCTTTCTGGGCAAGTTGTAATTGCATTTTGAAGAAGTCCTTTCACTGTAAAATTTCTAGATCCCTGTCTAGTAAAACATATGGAAGCTCTTAGAAGACATTCATATCTTAAGTCATAATCTTCAGTTCTTTCAGATGCTCTTAGATAATATGATAGAGCAGATGCAGTTTGCCCGATCTCTTCATAATACAATCCTAAGTTAAAATTATTATCAAAATAATCTGGATTTTGAATATACGTATTCAATAATGAAGTTAATTTAACAGACATAATTAATTGTAAATGAAAGGTACAAAATTGGTATATGCTTTGAACTTATAATTTAAATGATCTATATTTTTTCCAACTAATTTAAAATTCCATCCAGCATCTTGATTGACTCCATTATCTACAATAAAAATATCTAAATTAGAAGTTTCTTTAGTTTTTTGAACAATCGAATCTCTAATTTTTGATGGAGTAAGATTATCAAATTTTGATTTATTGCACATGAATGGACAATTCCATGCAATATCATTTTGGTAATCATCACAAACTCTTAAAGTTGTTTCATTACCTAAAAATACCATAGGTATTCTTAAAATCTTTTCTGGAAGTTTTTGTATATTTCTTAAATAATAATCAATAATTGTTCTGTCTATAACTTCACAATCATCAGAAACAATGAAAATAGTCTCTTCATCAAATCTATGCAACACAGAAAGAAGAGCATCTCTTTGAATTCTTTCTTTGTCTGTATCTAATATTGAAAAAAGATTCATTCGAATAATTTGAATTTTATTCAGTGAATCGTCAATATTAGAAAAATCAAGTTGAGATTCTAAATTTGGATTTACAATTTCTGAGATGATAAATTTATCAACATAATCATAAAGATAATTTATTCTTGCCTCTAATAGTTCTTTTTCTCCAAAGTAAGAACAGAAATCTACAATTTTAATATTTTCCATTTATAAAATCAACAATTACATTTTGAGGAACTTTTAGTATATATGCTGCATTATCTTGGAACCCAAAAGAAAATAGAAAATCATTTCCAAGTTGTACCATTCCAGTGCAGAATTCAACATGAGCATCCATAAAAGAAAACTCTCTTGAATATGCAAATATATTCCAATCTTTTTTCCACACTATAAATCTATGTTTATAATGACCATCCTTTCTTCCTACTTCACTTTTGTCAAAATAAACTTCATGAGTAGTTGCAAAATGTAAATCTCCATAAGGAATTACATGAGATCCACCTCTTAAATCATTTGGAAGTTGAATATGATTTCCAGAGTATACAGTTTTAGATGATGAGGTTTCTGGAAAAACTTCTACAACTTCTGTAGGATTACCCCACTTAACATAATGATATGGATTATCAATAATTGGCATCCAGTTCTTTTCACAATAAGAATCTGGATTATTTGGAGCTTCGATTCTAACTCTTGAGATCTCTTTAACTGAATCTACTCCAACTTCAATCTCAGATAGTTCCATTCTACCTTGACCATTTGTTGTTGTATCCCGTCTAACTCCAGACATATACAACTTATCATCCCATCTAAAAAGTCTAGCATCTTCAAGACCTACAAAATCCCACATTGGTTCGTAGGTATCAAACTTAGACATATCAACTTTATTGAATCGAGTAATATTAAAATGCTCGTCCAATTCACAATAATAATTATCAGTCCTTAAATGCATATCATGTTCTGGATGAACATAAGTTAAAGGACCAAATTGATGCTGAAAGATCTTCTTTTCAGAATGATAAAAAGTATAATTAACATGCCTAATATTTACTAACAATTTATCTCCGTCAAGATAAATTGACGGATTCATTAATCCAGTACCGTTTGTCAAATTTGATGGAATAATTAATGGGTGAATACTTCCACCATTATCCAAAGCAATCTTTGCTAAATGCATAAAAATTTAAATTCTCCAATTAGTATAACATAATTATTAAAATAGGCAATAAAATCATAAGTAATGCAATTAAAAGTCCAATAACTTCAATCAGAAAAATTATATTTTCAGTTTCCATTAAGATGCGTTATTTCTCCTTGACTTATACTTATAAAGATTTTTATTATTTTTTGGTTCGATCCATTCAATTATAGCATTATACCTTTCTTCTGTAAAGAAATCTTGGTTATAATACCACTGTTCCCAATCTAAATGTGCTTTAGAATTATTGCAAGATTTACAACAACAAATTACATTTTCAAGTAAATCAGTTCCTCCTTTACATTGAGGAATTACATGGTCAATTGTAAGATTTTTTGTGTCTCCACAATAAGCACAAATATGATTCCACTTTTCTTTTATAGATTGCCTCCACATTCGTTTTGCTTCTGATGATGAACTTGTATGTAAATGATACAAATAATCTGAAGAAGAATTGTAGAGTTCCATGTAGGAAAGCATCTAAGATTATTTATCAGTACTTCTCTAAACAATAAACTCCATTCTTCTCTACAATAGCAGAACATGAATCACACCAGTCCCCACAACACATATAAGTGATCTTACCAAACTGACGAATATTTCCCGAGTGAATATGACCACAGATAATTCCTGCATACTTCTTATCTCTTTGAGCACAAAAAACTGCAATATCATTCTCATAACGATTGATATAATCTTTACCCTTTATAGTATTCTTTAGATAATGAACCAAAGAAAACTGAAAGAAACGATTTAACCAAATGCTCAAAGGTGTTACAAACTCATATCCCCAATTAAAGATAAGTTGTTTCCAAGAACCAGAAGAATATTCCGAATACTTATCTCCATGAACACACAAGAACTTATTTCCGTTGGAATCCTTGTGAACATATTCATTACAAATCAAAAGATTCTTGTGCTGAAAATCACAATACCTTCTCAACATTCCTTCATGATTACCAAGAATATAAATCACTTCTGTGCCTTTTTTGCATAGATTGAGAATTGTATGAACGCATTCGGTATGTTCTTTCTTCCATCTTGTATGATATCTTTCCATACAATGAATGTCTAGAATATCTCCAACCATTACAAGTTTTTTAGTTTTAAGTTCTTTCAGAAACTTTAAAAACTTTGTTGTATTACATCTATCGGTGCCCAAGTGAACATCAGAAATAAAAACAGTATCGTAGGTCATTTTAATTTTTTAGTTCCTATCTATTTAAGGATTTAACGGTTTTCCTTGAAATGAATAATATTAAACTAATTCAAATATTTTCTAATACATAGTATTATAAACTATCATATGATTATGACTTCACAATTCCTTCAAAAGGGTTGGTACTACTTACCTGATATTATAACAAAAACAGAAGCAATACAAATTAAGTATCAAAATTTATTGGGAGCAATCGGAGATCTTGGAAATCTTAGAGGACATCACGATCCCGAAAGAGGAAGAGTCTTAACTTGTTATGCTCCACCATCTTCAGTATTTGTTGTTCAAAGAGTTCTTCCAATTTTAGAAGAAATAGTTGGTGAAGAACTGATACCATCATATTGGTTCACCACAACTTATCACAATAAAGGATATATGGTTCGTCATACGGATAGACCATCTTGTGAGATATCCGTTACGATGAATATTGATAGTTCAATTGATTGGCCAATTCAATTACAAGATCTGGAAGGAAATAAGCAAAAGGTTTCTACACCAGTTGGTTGTGGTTTAGTTTATTCTGGTATTGATGTTCCTCATTGGAGAGCACCATTGAGATGCAGAGAGGAAGAACGACATATGCAACTGTTCTTACATTATGTTCGTAAGAACGGAAAGTATGCAGAATATGCCTTTGATAAAAATCAAAAATGTTATGATCTATTGACTCAAAAATAAAATATTTTAAGGAACTTTAATTCCATATTTTTCTTCAATCTTTCTATCTTGTTCTTCCTTTGTTTCAAATCCTT
>Ga0114979_10001620_pt1 | contig 15192 bp, 13 predicted proteins | sample S_140625_EF_Meta_FD_87315 | JGI IMG/M metagenome (GOLD analysis project Ga0114979, IMG submission 87315) | Freshwater microbial communities from Lake Simoncouche, Canada to study carbon cycling - S_140625_EF_MetaG | ecosystem: Environmental > Aquatic > Freshwater > Lake | place: Lake... | reverse complement strand
GCACCTGGCGGCTTTTTACCGACCTTGATCTGTCGGATGCCCGCCAGCAACGCTTTGCCAGTCTTCATGACTGCTTCACCCGCGAGCTGGTGCCCGGTGCCCGGGTGTTTGATCCCGACCCGACGGTCATTGACAGCCCCTGCGATGCAATCGTGGGTGCCTGCGGCAGCCTTGAAGGGCTGGGCGCGCTGCAGGCCAAGGGCTCACCCTATTCGATGGTCGAGCTCCTGGGGAGTGAGGGGCTGGCCGAGCGCTATCGCGACGGGATGTATGTGACCCTGCGCCTGACCTCGGCGATGTACCACCGCTTTCATGCACCCGATCGCGGTCGCCTGCGCCATGTGACCTATATCAGCGGCGATGCCTGGAACGTCAATCCGATCGCGCTCAAGCGTGTCGAGCGCCTGTTTTGTCGCAACGAGCGGGCGGTGCTGCAGACCGAACTCGAGGGCGGCCATCAGGTGACGCTGGTAGCGGTCGCCGCCATTCTGGTGGCCAGCGTTCGCCTGCACGCGCTCGACGTGCTGATGCATCTGCGCTATCGCGGCCCCAACGAGATGCCCTGCGATGCCAGCTTCGAGCGCGGCGACGAGCTCGGCTGGTTCGAGCATGGCTCGACCATCATCGTGCTGGCGCCGCGTGGATTCGAGCTGTGCGACGGGATTGAAACCGGCGCACGGCTGCGCGCCGGCATGCGGCTGATGAAGCGACCCGCCTGAGCGCCTTGCTGATCGCTTCGAGGCGACTCGCTCAGGCCGCAGCGCTCGGCCGGGCTTTCATCCGCTCGATCAGCGCGGCGATGTTGGCGTTGGCCGGGTCCAGGGGTTGCCCGACGCTTGCGCCGAACTCGACGAACACGAAGAGCAGGATGTCGGCCAGCGTGAGGCGATCGCCGCAGACATAAGTGCGACCCGCCATCAGGCCGTTGAGCCAGACGAGTTTTTCCTGTGCCAGCAGCTTCAGGTCGGGGGCTGCGGCCGGGATCGTGCGGATGCGCGGGGCGAAAAGCTTCAGGCCTTCGGCGAAACGAAAGCCGTTGGCCAGGGGCTCGAGGATGTTCAGGTCGATGCGGCGCACCCACATGCGGGTCTCGGCGCGCTCGATGGGCGTGCTGCCGATCAGGCTCTTGCCTGCCGGTCCGATCTCATCGAGGTATTCGCAGATCGCGGTGATCTCGGCGAGCACCATTCCATTGTCGAGCTCGAGCGCCGGCAACTGGCCCGACGGGTTCTTGGCCATAAAGGCTGACTGGCGATTCTCGCCACCGCGAAGGTCGACCTTGGTGGAGGGCAGCTCGACACCACGCTCGGCGGCAAAGACGCGAACCACGCGGGGGTTGGGGCCGACGGAATCGTAGAAAAGCATGGTGGTCTCGCTCGGTAAGTAGGCAAATTTTCTGAAGCTTACCGCGCATCGGCAAACGCCGCATCGCTCGGGCGCAGGCGGCGCGATCACGTTGCAGCCGCCTGTGGCTGGCCGCAAGTCGGCGGATAATCTGCCAAACAGAAGGAGACGCCCATGCCCACCCATCCCAATCCCTATCGTCAGGGACTCGATCGCAACGCCGCCAACCATGTGCCGCTGACGCCCTTGTCGCTCATCGGCTGGGCGGCTGATGTCTATCCCGATCGATGCGCGGTCGTGCACGGGCCGTTGCGCCGGACCTGGGCTCAGTTGTGCGAACGTTCGGTGCGGTTGGCCTCGAGCCTGGCGGCCATCGAGATTGGCGAAGGCGACACCGTGGCGGTCATGCTGCCCAATACCCCACCGATGATCGAAGCGCATTACGGTGTGCCGATGTCGGGCGCGGTGCTTCACTGCATCAATACCCGGCTCGACGCAGCCACGGTGGCCTTCGTGCTCGAGCACTCCGACAGCAAGGTGCTGATTGTCGATCGCGAGTTCGCCGAGGTGGTGCGGGCCGCCATCGGGCTGATGCAGGCAGCCGGCAAACGCCTGCCGGTGCTGATCGATGTCGATGATCCTGAATACAGTGGTCCGGGCGAGTGCTTCGGTGACATTGCCTACGAGGACCTGATTGCGCGCGGCGACCCGGCCCATGTCTGGCAGCCGCCGGAAGATGAATGGGATGCGATCGGCCTGAACTACACCTCGGGCACCACCGGCAACCCCAAGGGTGTGGTGGTCCATCACCGCGGCGCCTATCTGAACGCGGTCGGCAATGTGCTTGCCTGGAACCTGCCGCGCCATCCGGTCTATCTCTGGACCTTGCCGATGTTTCACTGCAATGGCTGGTGTTTCCCGTGGACGCTCGCGGCAATGGCCGGTACCAATGTCTGTTTGCGTCGGGTCGATCCGGCGCTGATCTTCGGCCTGATGCGCGAGCACCATGTGACGCATTACTGTGGCGCGCCGATTGTGCATGCCACCCTGATTGCCGCCCCGGCTGCCCTGCGCGCGGGCATCGACTGGCAGGTCAAGGCGATGGTGGCAGGCGCCTCGCCGCCGGCCGCAATGATCGAAGGCATGGCGAAGATGGGGTTTGATGTGACCCATGTGTACGGGCTGACCGAGGTCTACGGGCCGGCTGCGGCCTGTGCCAAACACGACGAATGGACGGCGTTGCCGATCGGCGAGCAGGCCGACCTCAACGCCCGCCAGGGCATGCGCTATCAGGTGCAGCAGGCCTGCACGGTCATTGATCCCCAGACTGGCCTGGAGGTGCCGCGCGATGCCACCACCATGGGCGAAGTGGTCTTTCGCGGCAACATCGTGATGAAGGGCTACCTGAAAAACGAGGCCGCCACCCGCGAAGCGTTTGCCGGCGGCTGGTTCCATACCGGCGACCTCGGCGTGCTGAATGCCGACGGCTATGTGAAGCTCAAGGATCGCGCCAAGGACATCATCATCTCGGGCGGCGAGAACATCTCATCCATCGAGGTCGAGGATGCGCTCTACCGGCACCCGGCGGTCATGGCGGTGGCAGTCATCGCAAGGCCCGACGAGAAGTGGGGCGAGACACCGCTCGCCCTGGTCGAGCTGCGGCCCGACTTTGCGCCCACCGACAATCAGGCGACGCAAGCCCTTGCCGCTGCCCTGATAGAGCACTGCCGCCAGCATCTGGCCCGTTTCAAGTGCCCGCGCGAGATCCGCTTCATGACCCTGCCCAAGACCTCGACCGGCAAGATTCAGAAGCATTTGCTGCGCACGCAGCTGAAATCGGCGAGCGCGATCGGCTGAGCAGGGGGTGGGTCCCGGTGACCTGGTGCGGGTGGCTTGCCCGTCCGCTCAGGACACCGCGCCCTTGCCGTAGCGCCCGATCAGCAGTGCACCCTCGTCGAAGCGCTCATAGCGATAGGGCGCAAGCGGCACCTCGGTGGCCAGGCCCAGGGCCGACTGCGCGAGCAGCCGCCCGATGGCCGGCGACAGCTTGAAGCCGTGGCCCGAAAAGCCGAAGCCCACCTGCAGACCCTGCCAGCCGGGCAGGGGGCCGAGCACCGGATTCCAGTCGGGCGTGACGTCGTACAGCCCGGTCCAGGTCGAGGCCACACCCGCCTGATCGAAGGAGTTCAGACGCGCAGCCACCTGTTCGCCGAGGGTCGCGATGATGTCGAGCGGCACATCGGCCTGCCGCTCATCCGGGTCGGTGGCATGGCCGACCAGGCCGGGGCTGGCGAGCAACTGGCTGCGACCATAGCAGCGGGCATAGACCATTGATTCGCTCGCCATGTCCTTGAGCACCGGATAGCTCGGCAGATAGGGCTGGGGGGCCTCGAAGGCCACCACCTCATGGCGTTCGGCCACCAGCGGGATCGACACGCCGATGCTCGACTCGATCAGCCGGTTGGTCCAGACATTGGCCACGCAGATCACCATGCCTGCGGTGTAAGTACCTGCTTTCGTCCTGATGCCCGTCACACGTGAGCCTTCTGTGATTAGCGACTCCACCGCCTCGCCCTGACGAACCTCGACGCCAAGCCGGCGCGCCGCGCGCGCGAAGGCGGTGGCGGTGAGATAGGCATCGGCATAACCGGCCTCGGGCTCATGGCCGAAGATCGCCAGATCATCGGTGTTGAGCAGCGGCAGGATCTCGCGAGCCTGCTTCGCATCGATCTCGTTGGCCTCGATGCCCATAGTCCGCTGCTGGGCGAGCGATGCCCGCACCGCCTCGCCGCGCTCATCGTCGGCGGCCACCACCAGATAGCCGCAGCGGTTCAGGCCGCACTCGGCCTGCGGATCGTCGAGGTACTCGCCGAATTGTGTGAAGACCGACCACGAACGACGGGCCAGTTCGACGTTTTCGCGCACCGAGTAGTGGGTGCGCAGGATGCTGCTCGACTGGCTGGAGGTGCCTTCGGCGATGCCGCCGCGGTCGATCAGCAGCACTTTCTGTGCGCCGAGGCTGCGTGCATGCCAGGCCGCCGAGCAGCCGATGGCGCCGGCGCCGATGACGATGATGTCGTAGGCAGGAGAGGTCATGGCGATGTCCTTATTCGCGAACCGGTGAGTCGTAGACGATGACAGTCAGAAAGCGGATCGGCACTTCGATGATCCGCTCGGGACCGTGCGGCACCTGCCCGTTGAAGGTGAGCGAGTCGCCCGGCTCGAGCAGGTAGGTGGCGTCGCCGTGCCGGTATTCGAGGCGACCGGTGAGCATGTGGATGAACTCGGTGCCGTCGTGCTCGAAGGTGGGAAAGACCTCCGAGGCATCGTCCATCGAGATCAGGAAAGGGTCAAAGCGCTTGCGGGGACCCTGATCGAAAGACAGCAGGTGGTAGGTGTGCCCGCGCGACGTGCCGCGCCTGACCACCTCCATGCCTTCGCCCGACTTGACCAGCCGGGCTTCGCCGGCCGGCGCACCGAAGTTCTTGAAGAGCGAGCCGATCGAGACGCCGAGCGCATTGGCGATGCTCACCAGCGAGTCGAGGCTGGCGGTGGCCTGGCCATTTTCGATCTTGGAGATCATGCCGGGCGAGAGCTCGGCGATCTGGGCGACGTCGGCGATCGTCAGCCTGTTGCGAAGACGGATGTCGCGGATCCGCTGGCCAAGGTGACGGTCGAGGCTCTCGACGGAGGCTTTTTTCATGAGGCAATCGGTGAGTCAGAGACGCAATGATACCTCTGCCTTGACGATTGAAAAGAAAAAAACTATCGTGTAGTGAAACTTGTCGCGTCCTCTGGAGTTACGCATGCCTCCCGTCTCCTCCGTTGCCGATGCCCGTGCCTGGCTCGAGCGCAACGGCATCAAGTACGTCCTGGCGCAGTTCATCGACATTCATGGTTCGGCCAAGGCCAAGGCGGTGCCCACCGAGCACATCCGCATGGTGCTCGAAGAAGGTGCGGGCTTTGCCGGCTTTGCGATCTGGGGTCTGGGGCTCGGCCCGGAAGGCGCCGACTACATGGCGGTGGGCGATCCGTCCACACTTGCGACCATGCCGTGGATGCCGGGCTATGCAAGGGTGATCTGCAACGGCCATGTCAAGGGCGTGCCCTATCCCTACTGCTCACGGGTGGCGCTCAAGCGCCAGCTGGAGGTGCTCGAAAAAGAGGGTCTGACCCTGTTTTCGGGGATGGAGCCGGAGTTCATGCTGCTGACGCGTGCGGCCGACGGCTCGCTGGTGCCGGCCGACAGCACCGACACGCTCGAGAAGCCCTGCTACGACTACAAGGGACTGGCCCGATCGTCGGCCTATCTCGAGCGACTGGTCGAGGCGTCCAGGAGTGCCGGGCTTGACGTCTATCAGATCGACCATGAAGACGCGAACGGTCAGTTCGAGATCAACTTCACCTATTCCGATTGCCTGACCACCGCCGATCGCATCGTCTACTTCAAGATGGCCGCAAGCGAAATCGCGCGCCAGATGGGCATGATCGCGAGCTTCATGCCCAAGCCGTTTTCCAATCGCACCGGCACCGGCACTCACTTTCATCTGTCGCTCGGCAGCGCAACCAACAAGAACCTCTTTCACGACGACGCCGACAAGAACGGCCTGGGGCTCTCGACCACCGGCTATCATTTTCTTGGCGGTCTTATGAAACACGCCCGTGCGCTGTGCGCGGTCGGTGCCCCCACGGTCAATTCCTACAAGCGGCTGGTGGTCGGGCGCGCCCTGTCGGGTGCCACCTGGGCGCCGGCCTACATCGCCTATGGCGACAACAACCGCACTGCCACGGTCCGGATTCCTTATGGGCGTCTCGAGTTGCGTCTGCCCGACGGCTCGTGCAACCCCTATCTCACCACCGCAGCGATCATCGCCGCCGGCATGGACGGCATCCGCAACAAGATCGATCCGGGTGCGCCGATCAACGAAAACCTCTATGACTGGACGCCTGCCAGGCTCGCCGAGCATGGCGTCGGTCTGCTGCCGCAGAACCTCGGCGAAGCAATCGACGCGCTCGAGGCCGATCCGGTCATCCGCGACGGCCTGGGCGAAGGCCTGGCCACCGAGTTCATCCGCTTGAAGCGCATGGAGTGGGTCGAGTATTCGCGCCATGTCTCCGAGTGGGAGCGCGATCGTTATGTTGAATTTTTCTGACAACCTGAAGGACATGGCGCGATGTGCGGCATTGTGGGATTACTGATCAAAAAGCCCGAGCTGCAAGACCGGCTCGGTGAATGGGCGACGCCGATGCTGATCGGCATGACCGAGCGCGGCCCCGATTCGGCCGGCATCGCGGTCTATGGCGAACCGGTGGCCGATGGCCTTCGCAAGATCAGCCTGCATGCGCCCGCCGGCTTCGACTGGCAGGGCTTGCAGCGTCAGCTTGCCGATGTGGCCGGCTTCGAGGTGCGGGCCAATCATGCGGTGCTCACCACCTCGGCCGATCCGGTCGCGCTGCGTGCCTGGTTCAAGCTGACCCATCCGATGGTTCATGTGCTGTCGGTTGGTCGGACGATCGATCTCTACAAGGATGTCGGCACACCGGCGCAGATCGCCGATCGCTATGGCATGGCGGGATTTCGCGGCACGCATCTGGTGGCACATACCCGCATGGCCACCGAGTCGGCGGTGACGCCCGAAAACGCGCATCCCTACACCGCGGGCGAAGACTGGTGCCTGGTGCATAACGGTTCGCTGTCCAATCCCAACAGCCTGCGCCGTCAGCTCGAGCCGCTGGGCATCTCCTTCGATGGTGATTGCGATACCGAGGCGGCCTGCCGCTATTTCGAGTGGCGCATGCGCGAGGGCGATTCGCTCGAGCAGGCACTTAACAAGGGCTTCGACGAGCTCGACGGGTTTTATACCTTTCTGATGGGCACCTCCGATGCACTGGCGATCGTTCGCGATGGCTTTGCCTGCAAGCCGGCGCTGGTGGCCGAGACCGACGACTGGGTGGCGATTGCGTCCGAATACCGGTCGCTGGCACATCTGCCCGGCGTCAAGGGCGCGACACTCTTCGAGCCCCAGCCAGAGCGCATCTACGCCTGGCGGGCCCAGCAATGAGCGGTGCCGCGATGGTCACATCGGCAGCAGGTGGACTTGTCAGTTTCGATCTGGCGACAACGCCCCTGCGCGAGGTCAATCAGTTCCTGCATACCGGGCTGGGTCAGACCACCCGGGTGCGCATCGACAACCCGGATGGCGCGCACTCGATTGCGGTCGGCATGGACGCGCCGGTGCAGATCGATATCGCCGGCAATGCCGGTTACTACGCCGCCGGCATGAACAAGCATGCGAGTGTGACCGTGCATGGCAATGCCGGCCCGTCGGTGGCCGAGAACATGATGTCGGGCACAGTGCGCGTGAAGGGGTTTGCTTCGGTCGCCGCGGCCGCCTCGGCGCATGGCGGGCTACTGGTGGTCGAGGGCGACGCCGGTCTGCGCTGTGGCATTTCGCTCAAGGGCGCAGACATTGTGGTCGGTGGGTCGGTGGGCAGCTTCTCGATGTTCATGGCCCAGGCTGGTCGGCTGGTGGTGTGCGGCGACGCCGGCGATGCCCTTGGCGACTCGCTCTATGAGGCGGTCATCTATGTGCGCGGCGAGGTCAAGTCATTAGGCGCCGATGCCCGCTTCGAACCCCTGACCGAGGCCGACATCGTGGCGCTTGCGGCACTGCTCGAGCAGGCCGGTCTGCATGACAAGGACGGCAAGCCTTATGAGCCGCGCAGCTTCAAGCGTATCGCTTCGGCGCGCGAGCTTTATCACTGGAACGTCGATGCCAACCAGTCGTACTGAAATAGGTAGCAAACGAAGCGCTGCAATATCCACTGCACTAAGCACTGCACTAAGCACTGAAGGAAACACTGAGCGATGAAGATTCAGCGCGAGGAAAGCTGGGGCTACGACCGCCGCATTCTCGATTACATTCAGAACGCATCGGCCACCGGGCTCTACGAGATCCGGGGGCTGGGTGCCAAGCGGCAACTGCCGCATTTCGACGATCTGATTTTTCTGGCGGGGTCGCTGTCGCGCTATCCGCTGGAGGGCTATCGCGAGCGCTGTCTGACCAGTACGGTGCTGGGCACCCGCTTTGCGAGCAAGCCGGTCGAGCTCGCGATTCCGATCACGATCGCCGGCATGAGCTTCGGTTCGCTGTCGGCCAATGTGAAACAGGCGCTCGGTCGTGCGGCAAGCGAGGTCGGCACTTCGACCACCACCGGCGACGGCGGCATGACCGAGGAAGAGCGTCGTGCGTCCAAGACCCTGGTCTATCAGTGCCTGCCCTCGCGCTATGGCTTCAACCCCGATGATGTGCGGCGTGCCGACGCGATCGAAGTAGTGATCGGTCAGGGCGCAAAGCCCGGCGGCGGCGGCATGCTGCTGGGGCAGAAGGTCAATCCGCGGGTGGCTGCGATGCGCACGCTGCCCGAGGGTGTAGACCAGCGCTCGGCCTGCCGCCATCCCGACTGGACCGGCCCTGACGATCTGGCCATCAAGATCCGCGAGCTGCGCGAGATCACCGACTGGAAGACGCCGATCTATGTGAAGGTGGGCGCCACACGGGTCTTCAACGACGTCAAGCTCGCGGTGCATGCTGGTGCCGATGTGGTCGTGGTCGACGGCATGCAGGGCGGCACGGCCGCCACCCAGACAGTGTTCATCGAGAATGTCGGCATCCCGACGCTTGCTGCCGTGCGCCAAGCGGTCGAGGCGCTCGAAGACATGAACATGAAAGGCAAGGTGCAGCTCATCGTCTCCGGCGGCATTCGCACCGGCGCCGATGTGGCCAAGGCGCTGGCAATGGGCGCCGACGCAGTCTCGATCGGACAGGGCGTGCTGATGTCTTTGGGCTGCAACAGCGACTCGTGGGTGAAGGGCGCGGATCCGGTCACCGGCAAGGGCGGCGAGCATGTCTCGGCAATCGATGACTATGCCGCGCTTGGCACCGCGCCGGGCTTTTGCCATCACTGCCACACCGGTCGCTGCCCGGTGGGTGTGACCACCCAGGACACCGTGCTCGAGCAGCGTCTGCAGCCACCGGTGGGTGCGAGCCGCGTGCGCAATTATCTGAACACCATGGCGATGGAACTGAGCACGATTGCGCGCGCCTGCGGCAAGCAGAATGTTCATCATCTTGAGCGTGAGGATCTGGTGGCGCTCACCATCGAGGCGGCCGCAATGGCCGGTGTGCCGCTGGCGGGCACAAGCTGGATTCCGGGGCGTTGAGCGGCGATGGTGCGAAGGCGAAGTGCGTCGTGCATTTCGCCGGTTTGGGTGCACTGACTTGGGTCGGTTTGCGCTGATTGATGCCTTTAACCACTGGCCCGCATCTTGCGAATAAGAGGCTTTCCAGCCATCCACAGGAATGCCTTCGATGTCCTCTTCATTGTCCGATCCAAGCCCGGCTTGCGCGAAGCTTTTCACTCATGCTGATGCCGGCACTGCTGGCGCAGCACCCAACGGCCGTCGCCGTCGTCTGCTGCTTGGTGCCGCTGCGCTGGCGGGCACGATTGCCGGTGCACCCGCCATCGCGCAGGCCCGCCCGAAACTCACCATCGGCTATTGGCCGATTGCAGGTGGTCTCGCGTTTTTCGCGGCGATCGAGCGCGGCTTTTTCAAGGACGCCGGCCTCGATATCGAGGCGGTGAAGTTTGCCGGCCCCAATCAGGTGGTCGAGGCACTGATCGCCGGACGGATCGACGGCTCGGCCAACGGTACCGCCTCGACCGCGCTGGCGCTCGGCGATGCGCAGGCACCGGGGCTGCTGAAATTTTTCTGCACCAATTACGCCAATGCCACCCATGTGCTTGATCACATCGTCGTGGCCAAGGACAGCCCGATCAAATCGATCAAGGAGCTGTCCGGCAAGCGCTTTGCGTGCGGGCCTGGCATCAACAACATCACGCTGGCCAAGTCAGTGCTCGAAGGCGCCGGTGTGCCTGAGCCCAAGGTCACCGAGTTGCCGCTCGGTCAGTTGCTGCCCTCAATCGCTGCCGGTCAGATCGATGCTGCTTATGTGCTCGAGCCTACCGCGGTGATCGGTCGCAAGCAGAACATCTCGCGCATCCTCGAGACCGCGGTGATTTCGAAATATGTTCTTGGCAATGCCAACACACCCTGGCATGGCGGAGCGGCCTCCTTGCGCGCCGAGTCGATCCAGAAAAACGCCGCAGTCATTCCGAAGTTTCTCGAGGCTTATGCCCGTGGCGTCGACTATGTACGCAAGTCGGGTGTCGAAGCCAATCAGTATCTGAAAGGCTATACCGCGATCGAGGGTGATCTGATCTCGGAGGTGCCGCTGTCGGGCTACAAGATGTACAACGAGATGACTGCCGAAGACTACGCGGCGATGCAAAAGCTGTTCGATCTGTTTGCCGACAGGAAGGTCTTCGAAAAGCGCCTGATGGCGCAACCCTTGTTCTACAAGGCATGAGCGGCATGAGGTCGGGGGTGATCAGCCCGCGCTGGCTGCCCCTTGTCGGGCCGGCGGTGCTGCTCGGGGTCTGGGCACTGCTGGTAGCCACCAAGGCGGTGAGTCCGATTCTGCTGCCCGGCCCCGGCGTCACCCTGCAGCATCTCTGGACGGTGACCGTGGGTGGCAGCATGGCCGTCGATTTCGGCGCGACACTGCTGCGCACCGGGCAGGCCTTTGCGATCGCGACCGTCATCGGGGTGCCGCTGGGCGTGGCGCTTGGCAGTTCCGAGCCGCTCTATCGCAGCGTCGAGTTTCTGATCGATTTTTTCCGCTCGACGCCATCGAGTGCGCTGATCCCGCTTTTCATGCTCTTTTTCGGTATCACCGATTTCAACAAGGTGGCGATCGCCGCGTTTGCGGCGGTGCTCGTCGTGATGTTCAACAGTGCCTACGGCGTCATGAATGCCAAGCGCACCCGGATCATGGCGGCACACGTGATGGGCGCGTCGCGATGGCAGACCTTTCGCGACGTGCTGCTCTGGGAGAGTCTGCCGCAGACCTTCATCGGTCTGCGCAGCGGCATCAGCCTGGCGCTGGTCATCGTCGTCGTGGCCGAGATGTTCATCGGATCCGAGAACGGACTCGGCCACCGGATCATCAATTCGCAGCAGGTGCTCAATGTGAAGGACATGTACGCGTCGATCCTTGCGGCCGGCGTGCTGGGCTATCTGCTCAATGTGCTCTTCCTGCTGCTCGACAAGCGGGTTGTTCACTGGAGCGGGCGCGCATGAGTCCCGGTACGACGCAGATCACCATTCGCGGCCTCTCCAAGAAGTTCGGTGCCGCGCCGCTCTATCGCGACTTCGATCTCGACATCGCGCGCCATTCGATCGTGAGTGTTTTCGGCCCGAATGGCTGCGGCAAATCGACGCTGATCAACATGGTCGCCGGACTGATGCCCTTCGATCGGGGCGAAGTGCTCTTCGACGGCAAGACCCTGCGCGAGACCCGCATCGGTTATGTGTTTCAGAACTATCGCGACGCGCTGTTTCCGTGGCGCCGGGCGATCGACAACATCCGCTATCCGCTCAAGCTGGCCGGGCAATCTGTGCAGGAGGTCGAGCGTCGGGTTGAGCAGCTGGTCGACTCCTTTCAGGTCACCTTCGATCTGAACCGCTATCCCTACGAACTGTCTGGTGGTCAGCAGCAATTGGTGTCGATCATGCGGGCGCTGGCGCCGCAGCCCGAGGTGCTCTTTCTGGATGAGCCTTTCTCGGCGCTCGACTATGAGATGACACTCTTCATTCGAGACCGGCTGCAGCAGGTGTTCATCGAAACCGGTACGACCATGGTGCTGGTGTCGCACGATCTTGAGGAGGCGGTATGGCTGGCCGACACCATCGTGTTGCTCACCAGACGTCCGACCCAGGTCGCCGAGGTGCTGACATTCGATGCCCCCCGGCCCCGCGATATCGCGAGCCTGACCGAACCGGCTTTCCTGCACACTAAGGCCCGCGCGCTGGAGGTGTTTCAGCGTGAGGTCCGCAAGGCCGAAGGACAAGCCTGAGGTCTGTGTCGTTCAATATGGGATGTGGCCGATGAGCATTCATGATCAGGACCGGGTGGGCGCCTTCATGCCCGCTTCGCCGGTCGAGCGCGATGGTGCGCCAGCCGGACCCCTGGCAGGGTTGGCATTCGGGCTCAAGGATCTCTTCGATGTGTCCGGTGTGCCAACCGGTTTCGGCCATCCGGTCTGGCGTTCGTCCCACCCTGTGCCGCAGGCCGATTCGGTGGTGCTCACCCGCCTTCTGGCGGCCGGTGCCCGACTGGTCGGCAAGACCCATTGCGACGAGCTGTGCTACAGCCTCAACGGTGAGAATCCGCACTACGGCACGCCGGTCAATTCGGCCGCGCCCGATCGCCTGCCGGGCGGCTCATCGAGCGGCTCGGCTGCGGCGGTGGCGGCAGGCCTGGTGCCCTTTGCGATCGGCAGCGACACCGGTGGCTCGGTGCGTGTGCCGGCAAGTTATTGCGGTGTGATCGGCATGCGAACCACGTATGACGCGGTGCCGCTCGAAGGTGCCGTGCCCTTTGCGCCCAGCTATGACACGGTGGGATGGTTTACCCGTGATGCGGCGCTGTTCGAAAAGGTGGGTCGTGTCCTGCTGGCCGACAGCGCGCCGGCGGCCAAGCCACGCCGTCTGCTGATTGCCACCGATGCATTGGCGCGTGCCCTGACCGAGACGGTGTCGGCCATGGCGCCGGCGCTCGAACGAATCGCGTCACGCTTCGGATCGGTCGCCGACGTCACGCTCAACCCCGAGGGACTCGAGCCCTGGATGCAGGATTTCCGGCTGATTCAGGGTAGTGACATCTGGGCCACGCATCAGGCCTGGATCCGATCCCTCAGCCCCGACTTCGGCGGGGGCATCCGCGAGCGATTCAAGTGGGTGTCGACGTTGACTGAAGAGCAGGTCGCGCCGGCGCGCCAGCGTCGCCTCGAGATCGCATCGCGCCTGAACGAGCTGCTTTCCGACGGCACGGTGCTGGTGATCCCGACCACACCGGGCATCGCGCCCCTGCGGGGTTTACCGGTGCCAGAGCTCGAAGCCTGGCGCAATCGATGTCTGGGTCTGCTGTGCATTGCCGGCCATGCCGGTCTGCCGCAAATCAGTCTGCCGATGGCCAGCCTTGGCGGCTGCCCGATCGGTGTGTCGCTGATTGCGGCACGCGGGTGTGACACGATGCTGCTCGACATGGGGGCGTCACTATGCTGAATCCTGCGACCATCTTCGAGGCCGGCGACCTGCTGCTTTCCAGCGGTCAGACCTATCGCGGCGCAAAGCTGTCGTATCGCACCTATGGCACGCTGTCGGCGGCCCGTGACAATGTCGTGCTCTATCCGACCTCGTATTCGGCGCAGCATCTCGACACGCAATGGCTGATCTCGCCGGGCGGCATCCTCGATTCAGACCGCTGGTTCGTGATCATTCCCGACATGTTCGGCAACGGCCTGTCGTCGTCGCCCAGCAATACGCCCGAGCCCTTCAACGCCAGTCGCTATCCGCACTTCAGCATCCTCGACAACGTCCGGGTGCAGCGCCGGCTGCTGCGTGAGGTCTTTGGCATCGAGCGGCTCAGGATGGTCTATGGCTGGTCGATGGGCGCGATGCAGGCTTATCAGTGGGCCTCGAGCTTTCCGGATGAGGTCGAGCGCATCGCGGTGGTGTGTGGTGCGGCGCGCTGCGCGCCGCACAACTATGTCTTTCTCGAAGGCGTCAAGGCGGCGCTCACCGCCGACCCCGCCTGGCGCAATGGCGCCTTCGATGCCAAGCCCGAGCGCGGTCTGCGTGCCATGGCCCGGGTCTATGCCGGTTGGGCACTGTCGCAGGCCTTCTATCGCGACCGGCTCTGGACGCAGTTGGGCTACACCTCGATCGAGGACTGGCTGGTCGGCAACTGGGAAGGCAACTTTTTGCGCCGCGATGCCCTTGATCTGCTTGCCCACATGCACACCTGGCAGCACTTCACGATTGCCGAGGATCCGGCGCATGGCGGCGATTTCGAGCGGGCCCTGCGCGCCATCACGGCCGACGTGCTGCTGATGCCATGCAATACCGACCTCTATTTCAGACTCGACGACAATGCCCGCGAGCTGCCGATGCTGGCACGCGGGCAACTGGTGCCGATCGAGTCGGACTGGGGCCATCGCGCCGGCAATCCGGTGCATCGCGGGCCCGATGAGGCCTTCATCCGCGATCAGGTGAACGCCCTGCTGGCACGATAAGCTCTCGGGCGGATCGGCCGGGGGCGGCTGCGCACAGGATCTCTCAGCATGGACAACACAGCGATCATCGACACCGTCAGGGGCTGGGTCGCCGCATCACGGCGCATCGTGGTGCTCACCGGTGCCGGCATCTCGACCGACTCGGGCATCCCGGATTTTCGCGGGCCGCAGGGCGTCTGGACCCGCAACCCGCAGGCCGAAAAGCAGTCGACCCTGCAGAACTATCTGGCTGACGTCGAGGTGCGGCAAGCTGCCTGGCGCGGGCGACTCTCGCATCCGGCCTGGACCGCGCGGCCCAATGCCGGCCATCGTGCGCTGGTCGCGCTCGAATCGCGGGGCTTCCTGCACGCGCTGATCACCCAGAACATCGATGAGCTGCATCAGATCGCCGGCAATGCCGCCGACAAGGTGATCGAGGTGCACGGCACGATCCGACGCGTGATGTGCTGGCAGTGCCAGCGGCGCTGGCCAATGCCCGAGGTGCTCGAGCGCGTGCGGGCCGGCGAAGCCGATCCGCATTGCCTTGAGTGCGGCGGCATTCTCAAGAGCGACACCATCTCGTTTGGCCAGGCACTCGTGCCGGAGGTGATCGATCGCGCCTTTACCGTGGCGGGTGAGGCCGATCTGATGCTGGCCATCGGCAGCACG
>Ga0114979_10001619_pt1 | contig 15195 bp, 11 predicted proteins | sample S_140625_EF_Meta_FD_87315 | JGI IMG/M metagenome (GOLD analysis project Ga0114979, IMG submission 87315) | Freshwater microbial communities from Lake Simoncouche, Canada to study carbon cycling - S_140625_EF_MetaG | ecosystem: Environmental > Aquatic > Freshwater > Lake | place: Lake... | reverse complement strand
GCCTTGGCATACTGCACCGACAAAGAGAGCTCAGGCTTTTGTTTGCTCGTCTTGTTCATAGGCGTCAACGATTCGGGCAACTAAGGGGTGCCTGACGACGTCACGACTTGTGAAGTGTGTGATGGCAATCCCCTTGACATCTTTCAACACCTTGACGGCGTGGGCAAGACCGCTTTTGTGGCCTTTGGGTAAATCAACCTGTGAGGGGTCGCCCGTAATCACCGCTTTGCTGCCAAAGCCAATACGCGTCAGAAACATTTTCATTTGCTCGGGCGTAGTGTTTTGTGCTTCGTCCAAAATCACAAAGGCGTGGTTGAGTGTGCGACCGCGCATATAGGCTAACGGTGCGATTTCAATTGTTTGTTTTTCAAATAAGCGTTGGACGCGGTCGGCACCCATCAAGTCGTAGAGGGCGTCGTAAAGCGGTCGCAGGTAGGGATCAACTTTTTGAGCGAGATCGCCTGGTAAAAAACCTAAGCGCTCGCCGGCTTCAACAGCCGGTCGCGTAAGAATCAGGCGCTGCACGGTTTCGCGCTCAAGGGCGTCGACTGCACACGCCACGGCAAGCCAAGTTTTGCCGGTGCCCGCGGGGCCTACACCAAACGTGATGTCGTGCTTCAGGATGTTATTGAGGTAATCACGCTGGCGCGGTGTGCGGGGCCGTAAATCACTACGACGCGTACGTAAGGCAATCGTGCCGCTGTCGTCATCAAGCGGTGGAAACTCGCTTGGATCAAACTCTTGTTTAGCGGTGTTAGGTGAGCGACCAACACCAATTTCAACCAACCCTAATTGAATGTCATCCACCGAGATGGGTTGTTTGGCAGCGCGTTGATGCAGTGTAAACAGCAGATTGCTAGCAGCTTCGGCGTGCGCACCGTACATGGTGATTTTGTTGGCCTGGCGTTTGAGCTCAAGATCTAAGCCATCAGCAAGTTGGCGCAAGTTTTCGTCAAGCGGGCCGCATAAATTTGACAGCTGTTGGTTGCTACCTTCAAGGTTGAGTTTGACGGGATGCGGACGGGCACGTGAAGACGTTTTTACCGAAGCGCGCGTCATACCGAGGCACCGCCGCTCGATTGCTTGTTTGCAGCGGTCTCGTTGGTGTGTTGTTGAGCTTGCTCGTGATGTTGTGGTTGAGTGAGAGGGCTGTCGTGCGCACTCTCTTTATCGGGCTCTTGCGTCACAACCCGTCCTCTGAAGGTGTTGGCCATGGCATCAGTGATGACAACATCAATCATTTGCCCGATCAGGCGCGGATGTCCGGCAAAATTCACGATACGGTTATTCTCAGTGCGAGCGCTAAGCTCGGTGACATCACGCGCTGAAGTGCCTTCAACCAACACGCGTTGGGTTGACCCCACCATGCTGCGGGCAATCACATTGGCCTGCTCGTTAATCTTGGCTTGCAGACGTTGCAGGCGCTGTAGCTTGACTGCTTGGGGGGTATCGTCGATCAGATCAGACGCGGGCGTGCCCGGACGACGTGAATAGACAAACGAAAACGAAGTATCAAAGCCCACATCGTCGATGAGCTTCATGGTTTTTTCAAAGTCTTCTTCGGTTTCGCCCGGAAATCCAACAATAAAGTCAGACGACAAGGTCAAGCCGGGACGTGCGGCACGTAATTTTCGTACCACCGATTTGAACTCAATGGCTGTGTAGCCGCGCTTCATGGCCGCCAACACGCGGTCACTACCTGCTTGCACCGGTAGGTGCAAAAACGATACCAGCTTGGGCAGTCGCGCATAGACCTCGGTCATGCGGGTGGTCATTTCTTTTGGGTGCGAGGTGGTGTAGCGAATACGCTCAATGCCTGGGATCTCGTGCACGTATTCAAGCAGTGTGGCAAAGTCGGCAATCTCTGCAGAGTGCGTATGATCCAAATCATCAAGCGTTTTATTGCCGCCGGCGCTGCCGGTGTGCCCGCCCATTTTGCCGCGATACGCATTCACGTTTTGGCCGAGCAGCGTGACTTCTTTGACGCCCTGATCAGCCAGATCGGCGACCTCAGTTAAGACATCTTCGAAGGGGCGCGAGATCTCTTCGCCACGGGTATAGGGCACGACACAGAAGCTGCAATATTTACTGCAGCCTTCCATGATCGAGACAAAGGCTGAAGCCCCTTCAACACGCGGGGGCGGCATGGCGTCGAATTTCTCGATTTCAGGAAAACTGATATCGACTTGCGAACGCCCTTCGGATTTGCGTCGCGCAATCAATTCGGGCAAGCGGTGCAGGGTTTGTGGGCCAAACACGATATCAACGTAGGGCGCTCGGTCGACAATGGCCGAGCCTTCTTGGCTTGCGACACAGCCGCCCACGCCAATGACGAGGTTGGGATTTAGCGTTTTGAGGTGCTTGATACGGCCAAGATCTGAAAAGACTTTTTCTTGGGCTTTTTCGCGAACCGAGCAGGTATTAAACAAAATGATGTCAGCGTCGTCGGCGCTTTTGGTGAGAACGGCACCATGATCTTGACCGAGGACATCGAGCATCTTGTCAGAGTCGTATTCGTTCATCTGGCAACCAAAGGTGCGGATGAAGACTTTTTTTGGTTGGGTGTCGGTGTCAGACACCGCAGGTGTATCGAGTTTTTGCATGAGGGCGCCGGTGCGGGTGTTGATCCCGTGGGCTAAGAAGATAAAACGCTAGTGTAACGCTGATGTAGACGACTTATTCCTCGTAGACTTCGTCGGCCTGCTCTGCTTTTTTGACGGGTTTAATGAGGTCTTCGCGTTTGACGCCCAGCCACATGGCGATGGCAGCTGCCACAAATACCGATGAATAAATACCAAACCAGATGCCGATAGTCAGTGCGAGGGCGAAGTAGTGCAGGGTTGGGCCGCCAAACAGCAGCATGGCCATCACCATCATTTGCGTGCTGCCGTGGGTGATGATGGTACGTGAAATGGTCTGCGTAATCGCACCGTCAATGACTTCAGCTACCGGCATATTGCGTTCTTTGCGAAAGTTTTCACGGATCCGGTCCATGATCACGACCGACTCATTCACCGAGTACCCCAATACTGCCAACACGCCAGCCAGCACCGAAAGTGAAAATTCCCAACCAAAAAAGGCGAAAAACCCCAAAATAATGACGACGTCATGTAGGTTTGCTAAGACCCCAGCCACCGCAAATTTCCACTCAAAGCGAATAGCCAAATACAGAACAATACCAATGATCACAAACAGCAAAGCAAGTAAGCCATTTTCAACGAGCTCGCGTCCGACTTGAGGTCCGACGAACTCAACGCGACGCAACTCGACGGTCGCGTCTGCGGCCTTGAGCGCTTTCATCACGGTTTCGCTTTGTGTCGCCGAGCTTTGCCCCGGGGCAAGAGGTAAGCGGATCATTAGGTCGCGCGAGGTACCAAAGTTTTGTACCTGAAAGTCGGTGTAGCCCAGCCCGGATACAACCGTACGCACCTGTTCAATCGGCGCAGCTTGCGTGTAGTTGATCTCCATCACGGTGCCGCCGGTGAATTCGATCGACAAGTGAAAGCCGCGCGTCACAATGAAGAACACCGCAAGAATGAACGTGATAAAGCTGATCGCGTTCAAGATCAACGCGTGGCGCATAAAGGGGATGGTGCGACCGATTTTAAATAATTCCATGATCTTTTAGGTACTAAGCAATTGCCGGCGGCGCGGTGACGCCCCCGAGCGTGAAGTGCAGTGTTGTGTTCAGTCTTTGGGTTTCCAGACCGTACCGATCGAAATAGATTGCAGTTTCTTTTGGCGCCCGTACCAAAGATTTGCCAGGGCGCGCACACCCACCACCGAGGTAAACATCGAAGTCAAGATCCCTAGGCAATGCACCACAGCAAAACCGCGCACCGGTCCAGAGCCGAACACCAAGAGAGCGACGCCCACAATTAGCGTGGTGAGGTTTGAGTCAAGAATCGTGCTCCAGGCGCGATCAAAGCCCAAGGCGATTGCCTGTTGAGGCGCTTCGCCATTACGCAGTTCTTCGCGAATACGCTCATTGATCAACACGTTGGAATCAATCGCCATCCCGAGTGTCAGGGCAATCGCAGCGATACCTGGCAGGGTGAGGGTTGCCTGCAACATGGACAAGACCGCCAGCAGCATCAAGACGTTCAGTGCGAGGCCAATGGAGGAAAACATTCCAAACAGGTGGTAGTAGATCAGCATAAAAACCGCGATCGCCAAAAAACCATAGAGCGTTGAATTAAAGCCCTTAGAGATATTTTCGGCACCCAAGCTTGGGCCGATCGTGCGCTCTTCGATGATTTCCATGGGGGCGGCAAGCGAGCCTGCACGCAGCAGCAGGGCGGTATCGGCCGCTTCTTCGGCAGACATACTGCCCGAGATTTGTACTTGGCCGCCCGGGATTTCGCCTCGGATGACCGGTGCGGTCACTATCTCGCCACGGCCTTTTTCGAACAGCAAAATTGCCATTCGTTTGCCAATGTTGTCGCGCGTGACATCGCGAAAAATGCGCGCGCCCTTTGCATCAAGCGTGAGATGCACGGCCGCTTGTTGCGACTGATTGTCGCGCCCAGCTTGCGCATCTTGCAGATTTTCGCCAGTTAATACCACTTGGCGCCGCAACAACAGTGGGCGACCATCGCGATCTTGATAGCGCTCAAGGCCAAAGGGCACAGTGCCCGCAGCCAAGGCACTTTGTGCGGCGGGTGAATCGTCAACCATGCGAATTTCGAGCGTCGCGGTACGACCCAAAATATCTTTGGCTTTGGCTACGTCTTGTACGCCCGGCAATTGCACCACAATGCGATCAGCGCCTTGCTGCTGAATCACTGGTTCTGCGACACCAAGCTCATTGATACGGTTGTGCAGGGTGGTAATGTTTTGCTTTAGCGCGTTTGCCTGCACGGCAGTCATCGCCGCCTGGCTAAGGGTGGCGACGATTTGTAGGCGAGCGCCTTCTGTGCGTTCAACCATCTGCAGATCAGGGTTGCGCGTACGTAGAGCGCTGATGGCGCGGTCGCGGTTGGCTGCGCTTGAAAACGACAGTACAACCGACATCGCGCTACGCTCGATACCGGCATTTTCAATTCTTTGATCACGCAAGGCAGCCCGCAGATCGGTCACAAGCGAGTCGTAGCGGGCGGCGAGCGCACCTTGCATATCGACTTGCAGTAAAAAGTGAACACCGCCACGCAGGTCAAGCCCTAAATACATAGGGTGAGCACCGATGGCGCTCAGCCAGCTGGGCGAGGCGGGCAGCAAGTTTAATGCCACGGTATAAGTCGGCTCGGCTGGGTTTGGGTTTAGCGCTTTTTCGATGGTGTCGCGGGCCAGAATTTGCTGGTCTGTGTTAGCGAAACGTACGCGAACCGTGCCCACTGGGCCATTTTGTTCAAAGGTGGCACCGGTATTAGCCACCCCGGCTTTTTTCAAGATGTCTTGGGCTCGATCGAGCATGCCCGCATCAAGTTTGAGAGTCGATTTTGCGCTTGAAATCTGTACAGCAGGAGACTCGCCGTACAGATTAGGCAGCGTATAGAGCAGGCCGATCACAACCGCGACCAGCACCGTCAGGTATTTCCAAATAGGGTAGCGGTTCATTGCCGACGGGGATCAATAAGAGTGTGACCCCGGCGCAACATGCGACGGGGTGTTCAAGCAAAGCTTTACAGCGCTTTGATTGTTCCTTTGGGTAGCACTGTCGCGACAGACGCTTTTTGCATCACGACCTCAATGGGCGTAGTGCCATGCTCAGAGATTTCGATGGTGACGTAGCTGTCACTGACTTTGCTGACCTTGCCAAGCAAACCGCCAGCGCAAATAACTTCATCGCCCTTGGCCAAAGCCGCTAACAGCGCTTTATGCTCTTTTTGGCGCTTCATTTGGGGGCGGATCATCAAAAAGTACAGCACCACGAACATCAAAACGATTGGGGCCATGCCCATTAACGAACTAGCAGTATCGCCGGCTTGGGCCAGCACGAGGCTGGAAATTGCTTGAGCAGACATTAAGGTCTCCTTTGGGTAAATGTGAAACGCTGGCTATTGTACCGACTTGGCGGCGCGATCTCTTGCAAACTGGGCTCGCCAAGCTTGAAAGTTGCCATTCTCTATGGCTTGGCGCATTTCAGCCATGATTGTCAGGTAAAAGTGAAGGTTATGGACCGTATTTAGACGCGAACCGGTGATTTCGTTCGATTTTTGCAGATGGTGCAGGTAAGACAGTGAAAAATTCTTGCAGGTGTGACAGGTGCAACTGGGGTCGAGCGGCGAAATGTTGTCGCGGTATTGGGCATTACGAATCTTGACGTCGCCAAATCGCGTGAACAGCCAGCCATTACGGGCGTTGCGGGTGGGCATCACGCAATCGAACATGTCGATGCCTTGTGCGACTCCTAGCACGAGGTCTTCGGGGGTACCGACTCCCATTAAGTAGCGTGGGGAATTGGCCGGCAGGCGTGGTGCGACGTGGGCTAGGATTCGCATCATGTCTTCTTTGGGTTCACCGACTGACAAACCCCCGATTGCATAGCCATGAAAACCAATATCCTCTAGGCCTGCCAGCGATTCGTCGCGTAAGGTTTCGAACATTCCGCCTTGCACGATCCCAAATAGCGCATTTGGATTACTGAGCGCATCAAAGCTTTCTCGCGAACGTCTGGCCCAGCGCAACGACATGCGCATAGAAACGGCCGCTTCTTCGGCTGTGGCGGGTCGGTCGTTGATCATGTAAGGCGTGCACTCATCAAACACCATGGCGATATCTGAATTGAGTTCAGTCTGAATGCGCATCGATTCTTCTGGAGTTAAAAACAGGCGCGCCCCGTCGATCGGCGAGGCAAACTTGACGCCTTCTTCGGTAATTTTGCGCATGCCCTGCAGACTGAATACTTGGAAGCCACCCGAATCAGTTAACAGGGGCTTGTGCCATTGCATGAAACCATGCAAGCCGCCATGTTTGGCGATCACTTCGGTTCCTGGTCGCAGCCACAGGTGAAAGGTATTGCCCAACACGATTTGCGAGCCAACCTCAGAGAGTTCGTGCGGCATCATGGCTTTGACCGTTCCGTAGGTGCCAACAGGCATAAACATGGGAGTCTCGACAACGCCGTGATTCAGCGTTATCCGCCCGCGTCGCGCCAGGCCATCGGTAGCGAGAAGTTCAAAGCTCAGCCCGGCTTGAGGGTTTTGGGCTAACTCGTTGGTCTGAGAGTTGGTACTAGAGGTCGTCACAATTTCGGATTCCGTTCAAGAAACATGGCGTCGCCATAACTAAAGAAGCGATAGCGCTGTTCAATCGCATGTTGATAGGCGTAGTGCATTTGGTCTAGGCCAATGAAAGCAGCCACCAGCATCAGCAAAGTTGATTGCGGCAGATGAAAATTTGTAATCATCGCGTCGACGACTTGGTAGTCAGCGCCAGGTGTAATAAACAACCGAGTGTCGCCGCTTTGAGCCGTAGGTGCACGGCTGTGTTCTGCGGGTGTTCGCGTTAGCAGGTTTCTAGCCAGATACTTGGCGGCAAGGTGTGGGTTGTCGTGCGCTGCTGCTTCAAGCGACCGTACGCTGGTCGTGCCGACTGCGATCACGCGCCCCCCGATCGCACGAGCGTGCGCAATTGCTTCGATGGTTTGTTGTGGCACCGTATAACGCTCGGCATGCATGATGTGCTCGGCAATCGTGTTCACGCGCACCGGCTGAAAGGTACCGGCGCCTACGTGTAGGGTGACAAACGCACGCTTGATGCCTGCGCCGTCGAGTTGCTCAAATAAGGTTTGATCAAAATGCAGCCCCGCAGTTGGGGCTGCCACGGCCCCAGGCTCTCGAGCGTAGATGGTTTGGTAGCGATCGTCATCGGCATCATCAGGTTGATGCGTGATGTAAGGGGGCAGGGGCGTGGCGCCGAATTGCTCAAGCAACTCGAGTATGGGTTGTTCAAATTTCAAGATGAACAAATCGTTTTCACGACCGAGAACCTGTGCATTGAACGCCTCGGCCAGACGCAACACACTGCCAGCTGTGGGTGACTTGCTTGAACGAATATGCGCCAGCGCCCCGTCAACGGCGGTGACCCGCTCAATTAACACCTCGACTTTGCCACCCGTGGTCTTTTGACCAAAGAGGCGGGCCTTAATGACCCGGGTGTCGTTGAACACTAATAAGTCATTTGGGCGTAACAGGCTGAGAAGATCGGTAAATTGTCGGTCGTGCAGTTGGCCAGCCGCATCGACATGCAGCAAACGGCTTGCTGTGCGAGTGGGCGCAGGGGTTTGCGCAATCAACTCAGCGGGTAACTCATAATCAAAGTCAGCAACGGTCAATGGGGTGGTCACGTCGATAGGGTCGGTGGCGTTTTAAGGTGGTTTGAGGCGATTTCGCAGAACAAGCCAAGAAAGACCGCGCATTTTAAGCCTGTCCGAGGTACTTTTTTTGTATGCTGTGGGTTGACACGAAGAAATAGGTGGCGGTAATGATAGGTTTGCAGGCAAAGGTAGGCTCTTTATTGACACAGACTTGGGCGCGAGCGACCGACCTTTGTTCCAAGCAAAGGGTTAGTGCTGTGGCGCTGTGGCTGAGTGTGTTGTTCGGTTCGACGAGCGCCTGTGCTCAGGTGGCGTTACCCCCCGAGCTTGCCCGCGCGTGGGCTCAAACCAAACTGCCCGAGTCCTCGTTATCCGTGTTGGTGCAAGAAATCGGCGGCTCGCAGCTATTTGCCGTGTCGCCCGAGGTGCCGCGTAACCCGGCCTCGGTCATGAAATTAGTGACAACCTATGCGGCAGTCTCGCGCTTGGGGCCAAATTACATCTGGCACACCAATCTGCTGCTTGGCGCTGAGACGAAAGCCTCAGAGCAAGGCGTCTTGAACGGCCCTCTGTATCTTCGCGCAGGCGGTGATCCCATCTTTTTATTGCAGGATCTGTGGCGTTTGCTGCGTGACCTGCGGTTACGTGGCGTGCGCGAAATCCCTGAAATTGTGATCGACCGTTCAATTTTTGGTGATGTGACGATTGACCCAGGCACGTTTGATGGGTCTGCTTACAGCCCTTATAACGCGAGCCCTGATGCCTTTATGGTGGGCTTTGGTGCTGTGCGGTTAGTGTTTTCACCAGATCCCGGTACGCGCAGCTGGAAATCGTTTGTCGACCCACCCATGGCGGGTGTGCAGATCGAGGGCAATGTACAGTGGGTAGACGGCGTATGCCCAGGCTCACCCAACATCAATACTGATATTACGATGACTGAGGGCACAGTTAAGTTTCGTGTCTCAGGTAAGGCCGTGGGCTCTTGTGGCGAGTTTGACGTGTTTCGTTTGGCCTTCTCGCAACAAGAATTTGGCGCACGTGTACTGCGCTCATTGTGGCAGGAGTTGGGTGGGGTCATTACCGGACCAATTCGCAGCGGCACGATTCCCGCGTCAGCGATTGTGGTGGCCTCGCATCAGTCACCTCCTCTCTCTGAGGTGATTCGCTTAATCAACAAACGTAGTAATAACGTGATGACGCGGGTGTTGTTGCTGACGCTAGGTGCCGAAGCTGGCCGTCGTCCTGCGACGGTCGCGGGTAGTGTGCAAGTCGCCCAAGAGGTCTTGGCGCGCCAAGGCCTCCCCATGAAGGGGATGGTGCTCGATAACGGTTCTGGCTTGTCGCGTAACGGCGTGGTCTCTGCCGAAAGTTTGGCGCAGATGCTACAAAAGGCCTGGGCTTCAAATGTAATGCCTGAGTATGTCGCGTCGTTGTCAATTCTGGGCTCGGACGGCACGACGCGCAATCGTTTGCGCGATCCGGCGACAAAATCCATGGCGCATCTTAAAACCGGTGCCTTGCGTGACGTGCGTTCTGTGGCGGGTTACGTTTGGGGTGCAAGTGGTAAGCGCTATGTGGTGATCAGCATGGTGAATCACGAGCGTGCCCATGAGGCGCGCTCGTTTGAAAACGCGCTGATTGCCTGGCTGACTGCGAGGTGAGGCTAGCCGGTCACTTGACCAAGGGTGTGATGCAGCGCAAACTATTCAATCGGTTAGTGACTCAGTGAAGGTTAAAGATATGTGGTGCTCCCGCAAAGTATGGATGCTCTTACTGCTGCTTGGAGCTTGCACCACTGCGCAGGCAAACATCTGCGACGCCCGTTTTTTTCATAACGGTGGGGTGATTGAGATTGGCGGCTCGGGCATGTTGAATGTGTCGGCTAAATTGACCTTTAGTCAGGTTAAAAAAACGTCAGGCACAGCCTGTCAGGCGCAGGTCAATGGGTTCGCCAAATATGCGCTGATGAGTTTTTTAAGTGGTGCGAACGACATCGATCATGTGTTGAGTGTCAGTGGCAATCAAACTCGCGTAGTCAACGCTCGCCCTGGAAAGTCGGCGGATACGGCAACCTTTGATGTGCAATTGCTTGGGCTGTTTGGTTTTGGAGCGCCGATTCAGGCTGCGGGGCAAAAGTTTGCCGCTCAGTCCTACACCTTGGCAGTAGGTGACCCAAAGCGCGGGCCAACCACACCCGTTGGTGTGCGTATGGGTGAAAAAACCGTAGGCACGCAGCAAACCATTCAGACTGCAGTCGGTAAATTGCAATGTTGGCCCGTGCGCTATGCCCGCAGCACAGATACGACAAACGCACAGGTGCAAGGCATGGTGCTACAGATCCCGTCGATTCAATCCCAGGTGACGGATTGGTTTTGTCCGTCGACGAATCTTGTGATGAAACAAGAGATCGAGCACTCGGGTCAAAAATCGGTGATTGAGGTGAAAGTGTTGCGGTAGGGGGCTTAAGGTTGTGGCCCATCGTAGCCTTCGGGTGCTTCGAACTGACCGCCACGCAACAAAAACCGCCCGCTGTATTTTTTCAGTGGCGCTGCCTTTGTACCTACATATGCTTTGTATTGCTCGAGGTCAGTGACTTCGCCGCGTGTAATTCAATATCCTGTTGCCATATCAGTCCCCAACTTAAATAGTCGTCGACAAACGTCTATGTCAGTTGATCGATGTCGAGCCTTATTTTGCGAACATGACCCAGTCTTCGTGCAACGATCTGATTATGTTATAAAGTATACAGGCGTATACATTTGGTTTAACATTTCATATTTAGTTCGCATCCAAGCAAACTATTGGTTAAGGGTCGGATCGCCAGTTGTCCGATCATTTGCGCTGCAGACTCATCAACAGGAGCCAAAAGTGAGAGTATCTGTCCAGATTCCTAACAGTGATTTAAGGCTTGCCCAAGATTTTGCAAAAAGAGCAGAGCGAGCAGGCTTTGACTCGTTGGTGGCGTTAGAAAATCAACACAATCCCTACTTGCCGCTGACGGCAGCTGCGCTCGTGACAGAAAAAATTCAAATTGGTACGGCCGTCGCGATGGCATTTCCCCGTTCACCAACGATTACCGCTATGGAAGCGTGGGATGTGAATCAGGCAACTGGGGGCCGCTTTTATTTGGGCTTGGGCGCTCAAGTCAAAACGCACAATGAACGTAGATATGGCATCGCCTGGTCGCCACCAGCCCCAAGAATGCGAGATTACATTGGAGCGGTCCGTGCAGTGCACCACACGTGGGCAACGGAAGAGCCACTTAGTTATGAGAGCGATAATTACAAACTGTCGTTGATGACGCCAAATTTCTCGCCTGAAAAGAATGGCTTGCCGCGAATTCCGATTTCTATTGCAACTGTGGGCCCCGCAATGTTGAGGCTGGCAGGGCAGTATTGCGATGGTGTTCGGTTACATCCCTTCTCAACAAGACGCTATCTTCAAGAAGTGAGTAACGTCCGCTTAGCCGATGGCTTGGTGTCAAACGGGCGAGAGCGAAAAAATTTAGAGATTATCTCTGGTGGCTTTATCGCTACGGGTCCAAATGAAGACGTTGTCGCCAAATGGCGAGAGTATGTTCGTTATCGGATTGCATTTTATTGTTCCACCAAGGCGTACTGGGATGTATTACGGTTGCATGGCATCGAAGAGTTAGGGTTAAAGCTCCAGTCTTATCCTCGTGAAGGGCGCTGGAATGAAATGGCCGCACAAATTTCAGACGAGATGATCGATTTATTTGGCGTTGTTGCGACGTATGCTGACTTACCCAAGGCGATAGAAAAGCGTTATGGCGGTTTAGCCGACACGCTTTACCCCTTGCAGCTAGAGCAAGATTTTGATCCAGAGCCGCTGCAAGAGATGATTGAAGCGATTCATCGTATCCCATGTGCATTTGAGGGTTATGCGAAAGAGGCGCCTGCGATGCCGGTTAAACAGGTTGAAGAGTAGGGCCATTTCTGCATGCCACTGACTGCTTTGCGAGTGCTAGAACTTGGAGCTATCCCAGCAGCCTCCTATTGTGGGCGCTTGTTCGCTGACTTCGGCGCAGATGTTCTAAAAATAGAGTCGCCCGACGGGGACCCTGCCCGAAGGCAGGCCCCCTTGGTGTCGCTGCATGACGGATCCCAAGAGGGCGCTTATTTTGGTTATCTCAACGTGCGCAAGCGCAGTGCGGTGCTAAACCCTGAGTGCGAAGTCTCATGCAAAAAAGTGCTTGAACTGGTCGAACAAGCAGACGTGCTGATTGACTCTCTGACGGTTGAGGAGAAACTCGCGCTTGGCCTAGATCACGAGCAATTAATACAAGCCAATCCAAATCTTGTGATCGTCGCCGTGAGCTGGTTCGGTGACACTGGTCCATATCGCGATTATGTTGCAAATGATGCCGTGTGTCGCGCTCTTGCTGGTGTATCTCACGCAATCGGGCCGGTCGAGGGGCCACCGGTGCCCTTGCCAGATTATCAGGGTTCAATAGTGGGTGGAGTCACTGCCTTCATGGCGGCGATGGCGGGTGTTGCCTCAAGCGAGCAACTGGGTGGACGTCGCTTTGAGGTCAGCGTCTTAGAGGCCAATCTGGCCATTGCAGACTACAACGTAGCGCCCTCTTGGTTTGCCGGGGGTCGAGATCAGCGCCGTGGCGTTAACCGATTTTTGCCTAATTTTCCAATGGGTATCTATGGCTGCAAGAGCGGTTGGATTGGTGTGACTGTTGTTACGCCGGTGCAATGGAAAACCTTTTGTCGTATCTTGGGTGTTGAGGATCTTGGTGCCGATCCTGCCTTCGCAGTTAACCGAGATCGACTAAAAAACGCCGACACACTTGAAGAACGTTTCAAGCACAAGTTTCTCGAGAAAACTGCCCAAGAGTGGTTTGAGATTGCGTTAGATTTGATGCTGCCCTTTGTTGTTGTACCCGATATGCAAGCGCTGTTGGTCGATCAAGAGCACCGACGTCGGGGTGTCTTTGAAACACTGACTCACGGAGCTCGCGAGTATGAAGCACCTCGCAGCCCGATGCGACTAAGCCTCACGCCGCCGCGCTCTGGTGGTACCGTGCCAAGACTCGGAAGCGCCGAGATCCATTGGTCGTCCCAGAGGCGTGCCTCTCAATTACCGAGCGCTAAGAGTGCCGCTAGCCCCGGAGACTTGCCGTTAAAAGGAGTCCTTGTTGTCGACTTGTCGATGGGGTGGGCGGGGCCGCATGCGGCGCGTCATCTAGCTGATCTCGGTGCTGAGGTCATCAAAATCGAAGCGTGTCAATATCCAGACTGGTGGCGCGGTGTAGACAATCGACCAATCGTCTTTGAGCAAAAGCTCTATGAAAAAAGCCCTTTTTTCATGCTGCAAAATCGTAATAAGCTAGGCATCACGCTAGATTTAACAACTGTTGATGGCGTCAACATTGTGAAGCAGTTGGTCGCTCGAGCCGATATTGTGATCGAAAATTACTCGTCTGGTGTCTTACCAAAACTTGGACTTGATTACGGTAGTTTGAAGCAAATCAACCCCGAAATCATCATGGTTTCGATGCCTGCGTTCGCAGCAGACGGCCCGTTGAGTGAGTGCCGAGCCTATGGCTCGACCTTAGAGCAAGCGAGTGGTCTGCCCACCGTGTCAGGAAGCGCGCAGAGTCCGCCAGCGATGAATCATATTGCGTATGGTGACCCGATTGGCGGTTTGAATGCCGTCTCGACCTTGCTGGTGGCTTTGGATCATCGCCGGCGCACTGGTCTTGGTCAGGTGATCAACCTGTCGCAAGTTGAATGTATGCTGCCGATGGTGGCACCGTGGGTGATTGAGCAGTCTGCAAACCAGCGAGTTCAGCCACGGGCAGGTTCAAAGCATCAAGCCTTTTCACCGCATGGATACTTTAAATGCTCGGGCGGTGATGATGAGTGGTTAATGGTTTCAGTGACAACGCAGGAGCAGTGGCTCTCTCTTTGCGAGGAGGTGCTTCCAAGCAAAATTCAAACAGAGTTTTCGAGGATGGATCTTTCGCAGCGGCGCATACATGAGTCGCCGATCGAGCAATACGTTCAAGCGTGGACTGTCAATCGCACACCTGATGAGGCGATGACTATTCTGCAGAGCAAAAAAATTCCTGCTGGCGTGGTGCGAGCCCCCTTTGATCTCTTAAAAGATCCACATTTATGTGCCCGTGAATACTGGAGTTGGATTGAGCACCCTTTTATCGGCTCGCATCCTCAGCCAGCTGCGGCGTACCGCGAGAATGGCGTACGGTATCCAGTCCGTAGCCATCCCCCAACGTTGGGACAACATAATGAGCAGGTGTTGCTTGGCTTATTAAATTTTTCTCAGTTGGAGTTTGATCGACTACTCGCTGCCGGAATCATCGGTACAGCAGCGTTGCCCCCTCATCTCCGTAAAGCCAGGGCCGCTGTCGGAGCCAATTGATGACTCAGGGTGAACAACAAAATGAAACGTTTCAGTCTGGCGATTGATAGTGCTCAGGAAGTGGTGCCAATAGACTGGCTTCTAGCCGCCGACCTAAGCGAGCTCATGGCCTTGGCTAGCGACAAGCGGGATCGCCTGTTCAAAAAAAATATCTCTTACTCAAAAAAGGCGTTTATTCCTCTGACTAAACTCTGTCGAGATGTCTGTCACTACTGTACGTTTGCGCAAGCGCCGCGATCGGTGCAAAGTGCCTATTTGACGGCGGAAGAGGTTTTAGAGATTGCGAAAAAAGCCGAAGTCGCGGGCTGTACTGAGGCGTTATTCACGTTGGGCGACAAGCCCGAATTGCGTTACGACGTGGCGCGTGAGGCGCTCAAGAGCCTTGGGCATCCTTCCACCATCAGCTATTTACGTGCGATGTGCGAATTGGTCTTGCAAGAGACTAGTCTGCTGCCGCACGTGAATGCGGGGGTCATGAGTCGAGACGATCTGGCTAGTTTGCGAGAGGTTTCGGCAAGTCAAGG
>Ga0114979_10001618_pt1 | contig 15199 bp, 15 predicted proteins | sample S_140625_EF_Meta_FD_87315 | JGI IMG/M metagenome (GOLD analysis project Ga0114979, IMG submission 87315) | Freshwater microbial communities from Lake Simoncouche, Canada to study carbon cycling - S_140625_EF_MetaG | ecosystem: Environmental > Aquatic > Freshwater > Lake | place: Lake... | reverse complement strand
GGGGAAGCCACTCTTCTGTCCCTACATGCGAGGCAGCACTCCACCAGTGGGATACCGTTTGTTGGAAGCGGTGGATGGCAGCAGATCCGGCCGGGTTTTCGTTTGCCGGCATCGATTGGACTGGGGGAGGCACTGGTTGAGTTAACCGTGTAAAGAGAGAATCAACCGAGACAACAAAGAGGCCATTCGACAGACCGAAGATTATGCCCAGCACAACGCCTGCGACGAAGCGGAACATGTAGGGGCGCAGATAGGGCAGGCCAAACGCCCAGATTTTCCTCAATTCTTGCATTCCTAGAGTTTAGGGAATTTCTTCATGGCGGACGATGAAAGTTTGAGGGGAACACACAGGCGATCCTTCAGGTTGTTAAGACTAATCAGATCGATGCTTTAGCTTGTGGTTCCTTTTTGGCTTCTGAGACAAACACTCTCTCTTAGCAGGAGCACATGGTGTTCGTGAGGCTAATAAAAGCGTGCTGTGGCTGCCTTGCACGCTCTCTTTAAAGCTAAAAAGAAACGTATATAAAAGGCCTTGCTGGAAGGCTGAGACGATAAATCAGATAAAACATGAAGATTGCCAAAGCAAAACCCAACGCAAAGGATAGCCAACGGAAGGACTTCCTGTCTTGGGAATCGGGATGATTATTGCTCAAGGCAGGAAACCCTCACGTCGAGCGACTCTCAGTACCTCCTCGCCCATAATGTTGGCAATGAGGCATGACGCTTCCCATGAAAAATGGCTCCCATCCACAAAATACGAATAAGGAAACCCCAAGCCGACGGCAGCCGCCCCAAATCCTAGATTTCGCAATTGCTGTTGACGCAGCTGAAAAAAATCGTTGTAAATGAATCGATCGGCATCTGGAAGAGTATCAACATAGTAGGAGGCCCAAGAGCTGATAAAAAAAATAGTTCGCCTGCGGAACGCTTCATCAGGAAACGCCTTACTGAGACCGTCCAGCCCATCGTTTTGAGCCGCATCTTTGGAAGTTAATGTTTTTATGGAGCCTACCTGTTGAGTGAGGCTTTTAATGGAGAGGGCTTGTTGGTTCGTAAACCTCTCTGGGCTGGGTTTGCATCCATCTTTGTTCTCATCGTCCCTGACGTGGGCTAGAGGTCTGAATGGTGGATAATAAAAAATGTTGGCGGTAAAGACCGCCCGGTATCCAATCCAATTCCACAAGGCAGACGCCCCGGTTATGTTTTCCCACAGCCCAGAAAGCAGCTTTTCTTGGACATAGACCCTTTCCTCGGGGCTGGCGGCTTGCAGCTCATGCGAAGCCCGTCGGAATGAGTCTCTATGTCCGTGGAGAATCCCCCAAGCAATTCCCTGCCAGGCTAGATAATTATAAGGGCCTCCATTGGTATCCTTCCTTAAGGATACGGGGTTCGTGTCGGTTGGACCAATATCAGATATAAAGAGCCATCTGGGATAATCTTTGCCTAGTCGCTCGAGCAGCGGAAAACCAGCCTGATTATAGCGCATGCTGCGAAAACTCACATTCACAACTGCGAAAGACGGCCCAAGCTTTTTTTGAAGCTCATTGCTCCACATCTCCTTTTCGGGCTGACCGATACCAAGGGAAATTGAGGACCCCGCAATGAGAACAAGAATGCGATCAGCTGGAGCCTTTCCTCGGACAAAACATGCTAAATTTTCTAGGCTGGGGTAAATGCTGCGCTCCGGGGTAATGGCCTGAAAGAAGCGAACTCGGTCACCATAGATATCGCTTCGTTGTGCCCATGTTCCCAGTCCCAGCATAACGACAAAACCGATAGTCAAACCGATACAAAAGGATCTTGGTTGGATCTTTGCAGAGAAAGTTTCCAGAAAGCCGGGCTTAAATAGCAAGGTTGGCGGGATTCGTAGGGCCGCCGCAAGACCGTCGACCCAGGTCAGTGCTCGGAGGAAAAGGGGGTTGGAGTTCAAATTTAGCCCCAATAAAAAAGCAGTAGAATCATGTGGGCAGCTTGAGGCAAAGGATAAAAGAAAAGGAGCCAGCCCACCCAAACATATAGGAGGGTCACGAGCCAACCAAGCCACGGGTGTTCATTAAAGAATCTACTTAAGACGAAGCCAATTTTCCATGGAAGGTGGCGATAGGCGTGGTTTGTGGCCAGGCCTGCACCATGGAAAAGACCCCAGACAACGAAATTCCATGCCGAACCGTGCCATAGTCCGCAAAGGGCGAAAGCTAACATTCCGTTAAAAATCTGCCTGGGTATACCACGACGATTTCCTCCCAATGGTATATAAATATAGTCTCGAATCCATGTGCTCAGCGAGATGTGCCACCTCTGCCAAAAATCTTGTAGATTTAGGGCTAGATAGGGCCAGTTGAAATTTGGCTGAATCCGGATTCCCATGATTCTGGCCAGACCAATGGCCATGTCGCTGTAGCCACTAAAATCCAGGAGAATCCTGAATCCGACGGCAGTTAAAAAGATCCATCGGGAGCCAAGCGTGTCGGTAATAAAGGATGTCTCGCGGCCCTCGAGCCATTGCGTCAGATTGTCTGCCACCAGTTTTTTGGCAAAACCCAAAGCCAATTGCAAAAAGCCAGCGACAGCATCACCGCTGTTGGCGAAGCGAATCCCCTGTCGTAAGGCGGGCAAGAAAGTTTCGTAGCGCTTGATTGGCCCGGCCACCAAAGTGGGGAAAAAAATTGTAAAGAGCGTAAACTCCGTCGGGGATCGAATGGCTGGATGACCGCGACGCCGATCGACCAAATAATGCACGAATTCAAATACGAAGAAGCTGATGGCTAGAGGAGGTGCGCTCGGAAGTGTGCGGCCGGCCTCAGCCATTAGAAAATTCCCCAGTTGCGGGAATATGGGGCAGATGAAAAAGGAAATCAAAAAAAGCGTGTATTTATAGTAAAGCAGGGTGCCGACCGAGATTGTGATGCCCAGGAGATGGGCGGCAGGATGATTGGTTCGGCCTAAAAGAAAAACGAGAAGACCTAAAGCCAGAACAGGAAGAACTCCGGCTGGACCAGCAAAATGCATGTGAAAAGCTGCAGAACCGATCACTAGCCAAGCCAGGCGCAACTGCGGCTGGTTCCGAGGAATGGCATAGCCGGGCAGAAAAAACAAAAGGAAGGTCAAAAACCAATAAGTGGAAAAAATCATCTATAACTCGGTTCTTATATGAGAGATTTAAGATAGAGTATAATCAATTTTGATCGGTCAAAGCGTCTTGCGTGGCCCCAGAGAATCTGTGTGTTGGTTAGGCGCGAATCTGAATGGGGGAGCATGCTTGTCGAAAGATAGAAACCTTGGGCGGGACAATGCAGCGAAAACTTTGTACCGTATAACAATGTTGACGCCCGTCCCAGCTCAAAAAACGCGGGAGGTTCCGATCCTCTTTTTTCAAGCAGGCGATGCGCAGCATTTGCCCTACACCTTTTGGCAGGCACGGCACTGGGCGGGGAGTAGTCCCCTGATTCTACTGGGAGACAAGGCGAACCGGCATTATCGGGGACTCGAGCATGTGCCCATTCGGGACTTTGCTTCCTCGGTTCCGCGGCTTCGGGATAGTTACGTTCACATGTCTTCCAACACAGCCGAGTTTGAGTTCTTCTGTTTGGCTCGGTGGTTAGTGATTGAGGAGTTTGCTCGGCGTCAGGGACTGAGGGAGTTTCTTTACCTGGATAGCGACGTCCTATTGTATGAAACTCTCGGAAATATTATGCGAAGGATTCCCCCTTGTCGGATGACTTTGGCCTGGCAGGGCCCTCAAAATTCTGTTGGTGGGGTTGTGAGTGCGGGGGAGGCCCTGATTCGGGATGTGGCGGTGTTGGGAGAATTTTGCGAAACCATGATTTCTTTTTACGAAAACCGAGAAGCGGTGGATGACGCTCAAGTGAAATTTGTGGAAATGATCACAAATAAAAAAGGGGGTGTCTCCGACATGTGGTTTTGGACTCTCTTCGCAAGGCAGAATCAACAAGCGATCCATAATACTTGGGATCCACTAAAAGAAGTGCATCTGGATATTAATATTTTTCAAAGTGGAGGATTTCGCTATCGCGAGGGCCTCAAAGAGATCAAGTTTCGCGATGGACAACCTTATGGCTTTTATGAGCCCACCCAGCGCTGGGTGCGCTTTGCCTCCCTTCATTTCGGCGGAGCCACCAAGAAAAAGATGCATCAGTATTTAGGTCGGCCCTCTGATCCAAGCCTGATCTATGCACGGCTGTCAGAGCGGGCCCGAAAAGGCTTGGGATGGCACAAGGAGTCGGCTTCACAAACCTTTTCGCCCTCTCCCAAACAAAAGGAAGCATGAAAGTTGCTATTATGCAGCCGTATTTTTTGCCATACATCGGGTATTGGCAGCTAATCGCCTCTGTTGATACTTTTGTTCTTCTTGATGATGTTAACTATATCAATAGGGGGTGGATCAACCGCAACCAAATCATCGTCAATGGGAAGCCATTTTGGCTGACCTTGCCTCTCCAAGGCGCTAGTCAGAACCGACTGATCTGTGATTTAGATCTGGTGGATAAACCGGAATGGCGACCCGCTATGAAGCAAGTCGTATCTCAGGCTTACCACAAGGCTCCCTATTTTGAGGAGAATTATTCAAGTTTCCAGGAAGCACTGTCAAAAGCATGCGGCAATCTAAGTGTTTTTCTTGCGGACTACATTTCGAAAACCGCAAAAAGGCTTGGAATTTCAACTAAAATACTTCCAACAAGCCGAATTTTTCCGAAAGACGGAATCAAAGGGCAAGCTCGGATAATTGACATCTGTAAAAGAGTTGGCGCCACTCAGTATGTCAACCTACCTGGGGGAAAAAATCTTTATGAGCCTAGTGCGTTCCGCGACGAGGGAATGGATCTGTATTTTTTGGATTCGCCAGTCGCCTCAGTGCAAATGCGCTCGAGTTCGGAAGACGGGGCATTTGTTTCTATTTTGGATACCTTGATGCTAAACTCCATTACTTCAGTAAAGGCTTTTATTTGCGAAAATCGAACAACACAGGAGGCTTCATCATGAAACTCGAGAAATTAATTGCTATGACGTTAAACTCTTCAGAAGCATCCCTAGTTAATGAAACTGAACTCAAGAACATCCCTTCCTGGGACTCAATGGCTCATATGGTGCTCATTACTGCTATGGAAAAGGAGTACTCTGTTCAGTTTTCCGGGGATGAAATTGCTGAAATGAAAACAGTTGGGGAGGCGCGCCGCCTACTTCGCGGTCACGGGGTTTCGGCATGAGATTGAAGGGCCTCAAAATTCTCGTTACCGGCGGCGCTAGCGGCATTGGGAGGGCTCTTGTCGAGGCATTCATCGCCGACGGATGCTTTCTTGGGGTTTTTGAAAAAGACGCAAAAAGTTGCGACATGCTCAACAATGAATATGGCGATACGGTTCGGGCGTGGCCATGCGACGTTTCCTGTCCGGATCAGGTTGACCGTACATTTGGTTCTGCCAAGGATGCGGGTTTCCGGCCTGATGTCCTGATCAACAACGCTGGGATCATTCACAGCGAGCCCTTGGTCAATATTGGCAAAAAAACTGAGCGAATCCATTCCCGCGAAAACTGGAAAAAAGTCTTAGCAGCTGATCTCGATTCCGTCTTTTATGTCACGAGCTGTGTTGTGGATGATATGATTCAACGCCGCTGCCAAGGGTTAGTGATTTCCATTAGTTCGATTGCTGCACACGGGAATATCGGGCAATCTGCGTATAGTGCTGCAAAAGCAGGCGTGAACTCCCTTACTTTCACGTGGGCTAAGGAGTTGGGTCCTTTAGGGATGCGGTTTGTGGCGATCGCGCCGGGTTTTCTTGATACGCCCTCGACGCGAGCAGCCTTGAGCGAGAACACCCTTGCAAGGATACAGCAGCAGATCCCGCTTCGGAAGCTTGGTTCGACGTCAGCTATTTATTTGGCTGCCAAAGCGATTATTGAGAGCGACTACATCAATGGTACGGTCATAGAGGTTGATGGTGGCTTGAGCCTTTAGCCAATGGAATTTATTTCCAACCTCGCCTTGCAGTTCCACGAAGTGGCAAGGCGACACACCGACCGTCCAGCTCTTTTACTTCCCGAGCAAGGGTCCCGAATCTCCTATGGCCAGCTAGCCCATCTTGTTGATGTGGTCGCCGGCAATATGCGGCGCCTCGGCTTTGCCAAGGGGGACGTTATCGCTCTATTTCATGACAAATCGATTGAGGCATTCGCTTCCATGCTAGCCTGTCTCAGGCTTGGCATCACCTATACAAATCTTGATCCAGAGAGTCCATGGGAGCGGCTGCGTAAAATACTCGTCAATTGCCAGCCACGAGCCGTTATCAATTCTTTTCCTGTTTCCGGGCATGTTGAAAATATTGTTCGGGAAGGTCATGCAAAAGTGCTCGCACTTGCCGATTTGCTTGCCGCGCCAAGCGGCCCTGCGGGGTTGCTGCCGAGAATTGAAAGCATTCCGGGATCAACGCCTGCCTACATCATGTTCACATCAGGATCTACGGGTCAGCCGAAGGGGGCCGTCATGTCCCATGCCAATGTACTTTCTTTGATCGCGTGGGGCCGAGATCGTTTCCGAGTGACACCAGAAGATGTTTTTAGCAATGTAAATCCGATCTTTTTTGATAATTCGGTTTTCGATTTCTACACCTCAATATTTTCCGGGGCCTTACTGATTCCGCTTACCACCAATCAGGTTAAAGATCCGCGTCTGACCGTACGCTTGGTCGGGGATGCAGGCTGCACAATCTGGTTTTCGGTTCCCTCGTTGCTTGTTTATCTGCTCACGACTCGCAACTTAGCCGCTGATTCTTTTCCCCGAGTGCGAAAAATTATTTTTGGCGGGGAAGGGTTTCCAAAAACCAAGCTGAAGCAGCTTTATGATCTTTTCGTAGGTAGGGCCGAGATGGAAAATGTTTATGGCCCCACCGAGTGCACCTGCATCTGCTCGGCCCACACAGTTTCGCTGGAGGATTTTTCGGATATGCAAAATTTAGCCACACTTGGACGCGTAGCACAAAATTTCGAGCAGGAAATTCTTCCACTGGACGAGAGCGACCCTGATTTCGGAGAACTGCTTCTCCTTGGTCCCCAAGTTGGCCTCGGTTATTACAACGACCCGATTCGTACTGCCCAGTCTTTCATCCAGAATCCCCGGCATAACCTCTACCGCGATATTGGCTATCGCTCCGGAGATTTGGTCCGCCGGGATGCCGATGGCCGTCTCTATTTCAAGGGACGCTCGGACTTTCAAATTAAGCATATGGGCTACCGGATTGAGTTGGAGGAGGTCGAGGCAGCCCTTGGTGCACTGACTGGGGTGAAGGAATCGGCGGTCGTTTATGTCCCTTGGGGAGAGGGGCATGGGCGAATTGTAGGTTTTGTTGCTATGGAGAGTAAGGCCAAGTCGGAAGATTTGATCAGTCAGGTTGCACAAATTCTTCCACCCTATATGGTACCCAAAATCATCGTCGTGATTGACCATCTTCCAAAAAATGCGAACGGCAAGATTGATCGTCAGGCGTTACGACAAACGCAGACATCATGAAGCCGATTATTCTTTTTGGAGCAGGGAAAATCGCCGAAGTGCTTCTCTATTTCTTTCGCAACCATAGTGACCGTGAAGTTGTTGCTTGCAGTTCCGACAGGGACCATCTCCCGGTTTCGACGTGGAATGGGCTTCCCGCCATCGATTTTGCCCACATTAAGAAAACGCACCCACCAGCGGATTTCGATATGTTTGTGGCGCTCGGCTATCAGGACCTAAATGGTTTGCGTGCAAAAAAGTGCAAAGAGGCTCGTTCCTTGGGATACGATTTGCCTTCGTATATCCACCCACAGTCAGGTCTTCCACTGGATTGCCAGCATGGAGACAATTGCTTCGTGATGAACAACGTTTTGGTTCACCCACGAGTGCGTTTTGGGAGAAACGTTTTCGTATGGAGCGGGGCGATGATCGGGCATCACAGCGTGATCGGCGATAACTGCTGGATCACATCCTGCTGCAATATCTCAGGAGGCGTCACCGTAGGGGATAACTGTTTTCTTGCTGTCAACAGCACAGTCGCGCACTCCGTCAAAATAGGCAACGACTGCTTCATTGGTGCGAATGCCTTGGTCACCAAGTGTACGAATGATAGCGAGGTTTATCTGGCAGAAAGCACAAAGCCATTTCGCCTCAACAGCCGCCAGTTTCTTAAAATCTCGAACTTCTCCAACCTATGAGCGTCACATTGCCGGAGTTTCCGGATGGCTACAAGCTGACGACTTCTCGGCTTACGTTGCGCCCCCCGCAAGCCAAGGATTTCAAAGAGATGGCTTTGCACATGGCAGATAGCCGCATTCCAACGTTTCTGGCGTGGGAGCCCCACAAAAGCATTCAAGAGACGGAATCTTTGATCGAGGCATTGATTGACTCACAAAAAAAAGGGAAAAGTTTCCACTGGATAATTGTGCACGGCGGAAACGCGGTCGGATTAGCATCCATTATTGATGTCTTGCGAGAGCATCGCTGCTGGACGTTAAACCGTGCAGAGCTCGCGTACTGGGTAGCGCCTGAAGCCCAAGGGAGAGGACTGGCGACTGAAGCAGCGAGCAAAATCATGGAGTTCGGCTTTTCTCGTTTGGGCTTAAACAAATTGCGTGCATACCATGCGTCAGATAATCCGATTTCGGGTCGTGTAATTCAGAAACTTGGGTTTCGTCGTGTAGGCACCGAGCGAGAGGCCTTTTTTAAAAGGGAATCCTGGCATGACTTGGAGCACTACGAGTTGCTCGCATCTGAACATTTGAAGAAACAGCGGGATTAAATGGCGGTGCATTAACAACGATGAATCGAGAATGAATCTTATGAAATGGCAAAAACTAGGGCGGGTTTTCGGTGCTGATGATCAATTCGAGTGGATGAGATCTTATACGCAGGTTCCTCGTGCGATTGAAATTGGCAATATTCTTCGCGTGTACTTTTCTACAAGGGAGGCTCCCGATACTGCAGGAGCCTTCGTTAGTCGAGTCGGTTATGTTGATGTAGACAAAAACAACCCCACAAAGATTATGAATATCTCGAAGGTTCCAGCTCTTGATCTTGGCATGAAAGGTAGCTTTGATGAGTTTGGTGTTATGCCGGGTGATGTTAAGAGGATCGGTAACAAAATTCGGATGCTTTACACTGGTTGGTCGAGGCCCAAAGAGGCCCCGTATGCAACTTGGATAGGAGAAGCCTTCAGTGACGTCGAAGGCAAGGAGTTTGTGCGCACAAGTCTGACCCCAGTCATGGGTGCGACATTGAAAGAAAAGATTCTTTGCAACGGGCCTTTTACGATATCGGTAGGAACGACAGAGCACATGTTTTATGCATCCGCGTTGAGCTGGATTCAACATGGGGCACGGCAAGAATGCCTCTACGTAATTATGCATGCCTCCAGAAAAAGTGAGGGAGAATGGACGCGAAATGCAGTTGCCTGCATTCCACAACTTCACGAGTTAGAGTGCCAGAACGCACCAACGGTTCTTCATTTAAACGGTCGTTTCCATTTATTCTTCTGCCACCGGCATGCCGTTGATTTCCGCAACTCTCAAAGAGGTTATAAACTTGGGCATGCTTGGTCCGATGATTTAAAGTGCTGGCATCGTGAGGACTCATCATTGACCATGGATGGGGCAAGGGAGCCATGGGAGGAAGAAATGCAATGTTATCCAGGCGTAATCGAAGTGCTACAAAATACCTTTATGTTCTATTGTGGAAACAACTTTGGGAGAAATGGATTTGGAGTGGCTGCGTTGGCCAAATATTAATAGACGATGAAACCCCCTCGTGACTACAAGCCTGGGAAGCTGGAGAGTGTAAAATTCCAGCATCTCCGAGCAGATTATTACAACAGTCTGCGGGCGATTCTAGATTTAGGACATACCAAAGAAGATTTAGTTCATCACTTTCCGGCTTTTGCTGGCCATCAAACCATATGTCGTTTTCTAAGTTTATATGAATTATATAAAAGAACAGAGGGTATTGCTGGACATATTGCTGAAATCGGAGTTTACCGCGGGAGTGGTACGATAGGCTTTGCAAAGCTCGTGCAGATTTTCGAGCCTAACTCATTGACTCAGGTTCACGGCTTCGATTGGTTCAAAGGCAATAAACCAGGACCGGAAGAACCTAACGTCTGCATGGGCTCATATATGGAGCCGATGGAAAGAGTGCAGCGATTAGTCGAAGAACAAAAGCTCTCTCATATTGTTAAACTTCATAAATTAGACCTAACGAAAGACCTGCCGAAATTTTTTGAGGAGGCTCCGCATCTCCAATTTAAAGTGGTCTTTGCTGATGCGGGCATTTATAAAATTATTAAGCAAGTCTTGGTTCATGTATGGCCGCGTATATCGAAAGGCGGCATATTGATTCTTGATCAATATAACTTTGAGCTGGCTGCTGGGGAAACAAGAGCGGTCAAAGAACTTTTGCCAAATATAGAAATTAGATGCTTGCCGTGGGGCTGGATGCCTAACGCATACATCGTAAAATAACAAATGGGATTCGCTGTGCAGCTCTTGGTTGGAAAGCCGAATCTTGGTGATCAGGATGCTTTTCTTTTACGCATTAAGGAAATACTCGGAAGACGCTGGCTGTCCAACAATGGGCCCATGCTACAGGAATTTGAAAAAAAGGTGGCTGAGCACCTCGGCGTCCAACATGCGGTAGCGATGTGCAATGCCACAGCAGCCATTGAGATTGCCTGCCATGCTCTTGACTTAAAAGGTGAGGTGATTGTGCCCAGCTATACATTTATTGCGACGGCACACGCATTGCAGTGGCAAGGAATCACCCCCGTTTTCGCTGATATGGATCCGGGAACCCATAATATCGACCCATACAAAATCGAGCGTCTGATCACGCCCAAAACAACCGGTATTATCGGGGTTCATGTATGGGGCAGGGGTTGCGACACGGAGGCAATTGAAAGGATTGCGGCTAAGAACAATCTCAAGGTGATGTATGATGCCTCCCACGCCTTTGGATGTTCTCACAAGGGGCGTATGATCGGAACCTTTGGAGAATGTGAAGTGTTTAGTTTTCATGCGACCAAGTTCATCAACGCGCTCGAAGGAGGAGTGGTAGCGACGAATAATGAAAAACTGGCCTATCGGATGCGCATGATGACTAACTTTGGATTTACTGGGTACGACCGGGTGGAATACCTAGGCATAAATGGAAAGATGAATGAGATTTCTGCTGCGATGGGCCTTACCAACCTAGAGGCTATAGGGGAGATTCTTGAAGTGAACCGCAAGAACTACCACGCTTACCGGCAGCATCTTGCTGGGATCCCCGGGGTGTCACTTTTGGCCTATGACCCAAACGAAAAGAATAATTTCCAGTACGTGGTAGTCGAGGTCGATGCGAAGGTCTGCAAGAAAAGCCGGGATGAGATTGTGGATGCACTCCAAGGTGAAAACGTGATTGCCCGAAAATATTTCTGGCCAGGGTGCCACAAAATGGAGCCCTATCAGACCCTGAACAAGGGGTCCTCAAAAAATCTGTCAAATACCGAATGGGTTGCAGCTCAAGTCATTGTTTTACCCACTGGACAGCAAATTCGCGAAGGAGACATCAAAAAGGTCTGCCAGGTCATTCGGTCCGTCTGCACAGTGTAACCGATCTTTCTCAAGATCTTGAAATGAAAAGCCTGAAAGCCGGATCACAAAAGCATCCTAAAAGCTGCCTTGCCAGTTCAGCTCCAATTTTAATTATCACTTGCAACCGTTTTGAGCATTTCAGGAATTTGGTGACATCTCTTCAGAGATGCCGCAGGTCCGAAAACACCCATCTCATTATCGCGCTCGATGGACCATTCTCAGACGCCGTAAAAAACGAAAACGAAAAGATATTCTGCTTTGCAAAAGATATAGCTGGGTTTGGTAAAGTTACTGTTTTCAAGAGAGAAAAAAATCTGGGACCTAGAAAAAACATGGCAGAGGCGGCTGAATCTATTTTTCGCAATTACGATCGCCTTATCTTCCTTGAAGATGATCTAGTAGTAGCCCAAAACTTTTTGCATTTCATGAATCAAGCGATGGACGCTTTTGCCTGCGATCCCACTTGTTTCTCCGTGAGTGGTTATCATTTTCAGGCGACAATGAAATCTGCACCAGCCGTAGACTTTTATAAGCTCCCTTATTTTTCAGCATGGGGCGTTGGATTTTTTCGGGATCGGTTCGTCTATCCAAACTATAAGTTAGGCAAAAGGGCCTCGGGATACTTTTTGAACCCTATCAATTATATGAAGTCCAATCAGATTGATCGAAGGCTTTTCCCGCAACATTTAAACTGCTGGACTCAAGGCGTAATTCATGGGGATATATTTTACCGCTTACATTGCCTTAGAAATAACCTGTACACAGTGTTTCCTTCGGCAACAAAAGTTATCAACCGAGGTTTTGATGGGACTGGAATAAACTGCGGGTCAGTCATAAAACCATTTCATCATTTGTTTGAAAAAGAGCAGCAAGATAAGTTTTGCTTCACTCCTAACAAAGAAGCGGACTCTTACTATCGACGGGAAAATTGCAAATGGTTTTCCCGTCAATGGCCTGATCTCGCTCACCACAGTCTTTCACTATACTGGAAGTACTTCGTGCGAGCCGTTGGGCTAAAGGGATGTCCGCCGCTGCAAAGCTGTTAGTTTATTAGAAGCGTTCTTGCGAATAAGAAAAAGCTAAATATGAAAAGCGAGTTGCCAGTTCTAATCTGTTACAGCCGTTCCGGCGGAACACTCATGAACCGGATTTTGGGCTCCTTGGAAAATGTGATTGTTCTATCTGAGGTGAACCCCTGGGGCTCATTCAAGCCAATGCTCGATCAGGCTCAGGACTGGCTTTATCTCATCAACGGGCAGGAAAAAAAGGAGATGGAAAGAACTACATTTGTAGAACAGGTAAGAGAACTACAGAAAAGAGCTGAGCTAAAAGGGAAAAGAATCGTCATTCGGGATTGGAGTGCGGCAAACTTTATGAAAGGTTTGGTCCGAAAAAAGACACCATCCTATAAACTCGAAACGATTGAAGAGCTAAACAAAAGCTTTCCACTTCAACCCTTGGTGCTTACGCGGGATCCGTACACAACTTGGAAGAGCAACTTTGAGAACTTCCAAAAATATTTTGATTTGGATAAAGAGACGTTCTTTTATGGCTACGAGAAATATTTACAGGCGTCTCAGTCTTTCCCGCGAATCAGACTGGAGGACTTCACGGCCTTTCCGCAAAATTATGTCCGCTGGATCTGTGAATATTGGGATCTTCCCTTTTCTGAAAAGGGGGTTGAAAACTTTCATGCCTTTGACCGTTGCACAGGGGAGAATACCCTTGCGAAAAAGATGGATGGCAGGGATCGGATCCGACCTGTGAGGATAGATCCTTGGCCGACAGATTTGGATTTAAAAACGAAACGTATGCTCCAAAGAGCCTATTCTTGGACAAGTTATGACTCTTCGTGTCCCCTTCTCTGAATCTGCAATCAATCATGACCGTATAAGATTTGCGCATGCGCCCAACACATGGCCTCTCATCCGTTAAAACGAAAAAGCACTTTAATTTTTAATCTTATAATCAGAGTGAATTAGGGAACGGCGATTTAGGGATTCGCTTATACCATGATGGTGCCGGCGGCACTTTGGATCTAAGGGTAGGAAGGGAAGAGGCAGAAAAAATGCCCTTCAGCTCTTTTTTCTGAGAAATGGAATTCTTTTGCAGATCGATCGGGCCCATCGTTTCAGGGTTCTTTGAATTTCGTGGTAAGTCCAGGAGAGGGCCATCATCATCGGCCCCAATTCCATTTCTAGGTCGGCCACGCCTGAAGCGATCTTTGGGGAGGGAGCGTAGCGGAGGATGTGTTGGGCCTGCCTTAAGACTCGAAATCTTATGGCGAGGGAAACTCTCCGTTCCTGAGATTCTTTCAACATCAGAGACTGATGCTCTTCGAGAGCTAATCCAGATTCGGTATTCTGTGTGCTTGCCTGATTTGGGTGTTTGCGGAAGTCGACTAAGGGCTCGTCGTCGTATACCAGTCCCCCGAAACGCAGGATATGGAACCACATCTCAATGTCGGTGTTTTGGAGGTAATCAGGATGAAAGCCTCGTGTCGCGTCCTTGCGACGAAAAAGGCAGCAAACGGGCTCTCCGATCAAATTATCCTGATGGACGAGCATCTTGGGAATAATTCTTGCGGAGGGAAAAAACCCGGGTGGGAGATTGGCAAGGGTTTGCAAAAAGCGGGCGTCTAGATCGATGATCTTTCGGGCGCAGGCTGCCAATGCAACTCTGGGGGATTGTAGGCTTTGCCACTGACGGGAAAGACAATCGGTTCGATCTAGCCGATCGTCCCCGCCCATCAGCTTGACCGCTTCCCCCCGTGCTTGCCGTAGGCAAAAGTTCCAATTCGCCACCATGCCTAAGTTGCTGGGTTGATGAAAAATACGGATTCTTGGATCGCGATTAGCGTAATCCTGTAAAACAGAGTAAGTATTGTCTGGGGAGGCGTCATCGGATGCAATGACCTCCAAGTCGTGAAAATCCTGGCGCAGGACAGAATCAAGTGCCTCGGGCAGGAATTGTGCCTGCCGATAACAGGGTAATAAGACACTGATTTTAGGAGCTAACATCGAAAAGGGAATCTGGCAGTTTTTTGCTACGGCACAATCCCCCCATTCATTTTCGATGCCAAGTTATTCACGAGAAGGGATGAGAATACACAGTTTTAGGCTGGGAGATTATAAGGATTAAGGATTAATAGGGTATGGTATTTTTACTTGGATCCTCGGGCTACATTGGTCAGGCCTTCGGCCAAGAACTCGCCCAAAGAGGGATCCCCTTTCGGCTTATATCTCGGCAGGAGATTAATTATGCCGATTACCGATCCTTACGAACTACACTTCAAAAGGAAAAACCGGAGTTCGTTATCAATGCAGCAGGTTTTACCGGCAAGCCGAATGTGGATGCCTGTGAAAACCAAAAGGGGGAGACGGTGGCCGGCAATGTCACCTTGGCACAAACGGTTGGCCAAGCTTGTGATGCGGCTGGAATAAGACTGGGCTTTGTGTCATCGGGCTGCATCTATACTGGGGCTAAGGTACAAAAGGAGTGTGGTACTTGGGCGGTCGAGGATCGACTGACCGAGCCACTGGTTTCGGAGCTGCTGTCCAAGAGGTCCGACCGCGTCGCTGGATTCAGCGGG
>Ga0114979_10001617_pt1 | contig 15201 bp, 13 predicted proteins | sample S_140625_EF_Meta_FD_87315 | JGI IMG/M metagenome (GOLD analysis project Ga0114979, IMG submission 87315) | Freshwater microbial communities from Lake Simoncouche, Canada to study carbon cycling - S_140625_EF_MetaG | ecosystem: Environmental > Aquatic > Freshwater > Lake | place: Lake... | reverse complement strand
CACTCATCACAGCGGTGCGACCTCAGGTCTGATTCTCGAGAAACTGCCGCCAGGCGGCCTCGAAGGCGTCGGGCATTTCAAAGAACATCAGCGCACCGGCCTCGAATGGCTGGAATCGCCAGTTGGCACGCGAGCGAAGAAAATCGGCACTGCTGAAGTCGCGAAAGTCGCCGCGCGTGGCATGCGGCACCCACACCGGCATCGACAACTGAGCATAAAGACTGCGCACATCGGCAGCAAAGAGTCGAAAGCACAGAAACGACAGCGGCGCATGGCGGGCGCCCGGCTGACGTGCACTCGCCACGCAATAGTCGGCCAGGCCTTCATCAATCCCGGGCGAGCCCCAGGTTCGCCTCAAAAAATAGCGCACGCTCGCACGGCTCGACACGAGATCGAAGAGGGCCTGGCTCCAGAACCGCCAGGTCAGCACCCGATGCACGCCGGGGACCTCGCGCGATTGGCCGGGCTCGCCATCAAGCGCCGCAGAGCGTCGATCGAGACCCGTCGGTGTGACCAGCGTCAATGTGCGGATGCGTTGCGGGCGGCGCACCGCGGCACGCGCTGCGAATTCGCACGCCAGCGACACCGCGAGCAGATCGACCGGCGCATCGCCGCACGCCTTGCCGATTGCATCGAGCGCGTCATCGATTGCTGCGGTAAACAGCGCGATGTCATAGTCACGCTCGCCTCGCTGCGAGTTGCCGTAGCCGGGCAGATCAATGGCAAAGACCCGATGCGTTGCGCTCAGGCGCTCGAAAAGCGGTCGCACCTCATAGGCCGACGCGGCGGCATTGATGCTGTGGATGAGCAGCACCGGCGTACCGCTGCCGGCTTCATAGAGCGCCAAGCGACCCGCGGTGCCGTTGATGTCGCGTTGAGTCGCCGCAAGCGGCGAAGGGAGCGTTGCCATCAGGCGATAATAACGAATACGATGGCGGGTTTCGCGTCAGCGTCGGTTTGTGGACAGATTGTCGATCGTTTGTCGACGGTTTATCGGCGAGCCGCCGCGCCTCGCTGTGTTCCTCCTACGCGTTATTCCCTCCGCGCCATTTCCTCCTTTTTCTTACCAAGGTTCTTGCCATGACCGACCGCATCGACATCCACGGCCTGAAGGTCGCCCGCCCGCTCTACGACATGATCGAGCGTGAAGCGCTGCCGGGCACCGGCATCGCCTCCGACAGCTTCTGGAAGGGGCTGTCGTCGCTGGTCCATGAATTCGGGCCGCGCAATCGGGTCCTGCTCGACAAGCGCGACGCCCTGCAGTCAATGATCGACAGCTGGCACACCGCGCGTCGCGGCCAGCCCCACGATGCCGTGGCCTATACCGCCTTCCTGGAAGAGATCGGCTACCTGCTGCCCGAAGGGCCCGACTTCAAAGTCGAAACCGAGGGTGTCGATCCCGAGATTGCCAGCATCCCCGGCCCGCAGCTGGTGGTGCCGGTCATGAATGCCCGCTATGCGCTCAATGCCGCCAATGCCCGCTGGGGCAGCCTCTACGACGCGCTCTATGGCACCGACGCCATGGGCGACGCGCCCCAGCCCGGCGGCTACGACCCGGTGCGCGGTGCGCGCGTGATCGCCTGGGCCAAGGGCTTTCTCGATGAGATCGCGCCGCTTGCCCGCGGCAGCCATGCCGCGGTCACCGGATACGCGATCGTCGATGGCGCGCTGGTGGCGCAAACCGCCGCCGGCCCGACCGGCCTGGCCGATGCCTCGCGCCTTGCGGGTTATCGCGGCACCGCGCAGGCGCCCTCGGCAGTGCTGCTCAAGCACAACTATCTGCATGCCGAGATCCTGATCGATGGCGCGCATTCGATCGGCAAGACCGATCCGGCCGGCGTGGCCGACGTGATCCTCGAGGCCGCGATCACCACCATCATGGATTGCGAGGATTCAGTGGCCGCAGTCGACGCCGCCGACAAGGCGCTTGCCTATCGCAACTGGCTGGGCCTGATGAATGGCACGCTGGTCGAGACGGTCGCCAAGGGCGGCGGGTCGTTCGAGCGACGCCTTGCAGCCGATCGCGTCTACACCCTGCCCGCCGGCGGATCGATGTCGCTCAAGGGCCGCTCGCTGATGCTGGTGCGCAATGTCGGGCATCTGATGACCAACCCGGCGGTGCTCGATCGCGACGGCAATGAAGCCTTCGAAGGCCTGCTCGATGCGATGTGCACCGTCACCATCGCGCTGCACGATCTGAAGAAAAAAGACGGCATTCGCAACTCGGTGGCGCACTCGGTCTACATCGTCAAACCCAAGATGCATGGCCCGGAAGAAGTCGCCTTTGCCAATGACATCTTCACGCATGTCGAACAAGCACTCGGTCTGCCGGCCAATACCGTCAAGATCGGCATCATGGACGAAGAGCGGCGCACCACGGTCAACCTCAAGGAATGCATCCGCGCAGCCAGCAAACGGGTGGTCTTCATCAACACCGGCTTTCTCGATCGCACCGGCGACGAGATCCATACCTCGATGGAAGCTGGCCCGATGGTGCGCAAGGCCGAGATGAAAGCGCAGAGCTGGATTGCCGCCTACGAGCTCTGGAACGTCGATGTCGGCCTTCGCTGCGGTCTGTCAGGGCGCGCCCAGATCGGCAAGGGCATGTGGGCCATGCCCGACCTGATGCATGCCATGCTGCAGCAGAAGATCGGCCATCCGCAGGCCGGTGCCAACTGCGCCTGGGTGCCAAGCCCAACGGCTGCCACCCTGCATGCCACCCACTATCACAAGGTCGATGTCTTTGCGCGTCAGGCCGAGATCATGAAGGGTGGGCCTCGGGCCAAGCTGGCCGACATCCTCTCGATTCCGCTTGCCACCTCCACCGCCTGGAGCGAAGCCGATCTGAACGCCGAACTCGAGAATAATGCCCAGGGCATCCTCGGTTATGTGGTGCGCTGGGTCGATCAGGGCGTGGGCTGCTCGAAGGTGCCCGACATCAACAACGTGGGCCTGATGGAAGACCGGGCAACCTGCCGCATCTCGTCGCAGCACATCGCCAACTGGCTGCATCATGGCATCGTGACCAAGGCCCGTGTCACCGAGGTCATGAAGCGCATGGCCGCTGTGGTCGATGGGCAAAACGCCGGCGATCCGGCTTACACCCCGATGGCGCCGGCCTTCGACGGCTTTGCCTTCAAAGGCGCCTGTGATCTGGTGTTTGAAGGCACGGTGCAACCTTCGGGCTATACCGAGCCGGTGCTTCACGCCCGGCGATTGCAGCTCAAAGCAAAGCAGGGCTGAGGCGACCACATGTGCCCGCGCCCCTGACCCGGCGATCCGCGCTCAGGGATTGACGAGCGCACCCGTTGGGCAGGTGCTGCCCCCTGCCCGACTGATGCGAGGCGGATCCGAGCGTTGACGCTGAGTGCCGGCTCCTGCCTCGACATATCCGTAAGGCCGGTTCGGCGACCGATAGGCCGCCAGGTAGTTCGCCAGCGCATCGACATCCGGCGGGCCACCACTGCGATCGCGACCTCGCAGGAAGGTTGAAAAGCCGTCGCCACCGTCGGCCAGATAATTGTTGACGGTGACCCGGTAGCGCGAATCGGGTTGCAGGACCCTGCCCTGCGCATCGACCAGGGACACGGTGCGGCCGTCGATGAAGAGCGTCACCGCACTGATGCGGGCATCGCAAGTTGCTGCACCGTCCCATCGATAGTGAAAACCGGCTGACGGGATCAACACCCGGGTGGTCGTCGGCGACTGACCGCGGCAGCCGGCGAACTGCTGCTCCAGCAGGTCCTTGATGTCCTGCGCACTGAGGCTCATGGTCACCAGATTGTTGCCGAAGGGCTGCATCGCGAAAATCTCGCCATAGGTCACCGTGCCGTCATCCTTCTTGCCGGGCTGCGACACCATCAGACCCGCGCCGCGCAACCCGCCCCGATTCATGAAGGCGATCACAGGCGTCGAATGAACGTGGCCACCGCTGCCGCCCGGGATGTGAGCATGGGCGTGAACATCCGCACGCGCGGCCGCAAGCTGTGCATCGGCCACCAGCTCGCCGGCGGCCACGTTACAGGCGGCATCGCGCGCAATGGTGGGCAGATCGGCTGCAATCGTGCCGATCACGCGCGCGGCCTGATCACTGACCAGACCGCGATAGCCGGCCACGATGCCGGCCACAATCGGATCGGGCTGAATGACAGCCGGATCGCGGGTTACCAGCAGATTGGCGGCCTGCACCGACACGACATCGCGGGTCGTCGGATCGATGCTCAGATCGATGTCGGTCAGCAGCCGTCCGAAGGCATTGGCGCTGGTCACCGGCACCGCCCGCCCGCGTGCATTCGGCAGGGTGCAGACATAAGCCGAATGGGTATGACCACTGATCACCAGATCGACTGCATCATCAAAGCCCGCAACAATGCCCGCAATCGGCGAGCCCGCAAGCCCGCCCTGACAGCGGTTGATGTCCGGGTTCGGTCCGCTTTGCATGCCGCCTTCGTGAATCAGGACCACGATCGCCTCGATGCCCTGGGCACGAAGTTGCGGTACCAGCGCATTGACTGTCTGGATTTCATCGCGAAACTCGAGCCCGGCGACCCCGGCTTGCCCGACAATCATCTGAGTGCCGCGCAAGGTCATACCGATGAATGCCACTGGCACACCGGCAAAGCGCTTGACGCCGTAGGCCGGCAGCAGCGGCATTCCAGTGGATCGGGTGATGACATTGGCCGACAGCCACTGAAACTTCGCACCTTCGAAAGGCACTGGCGTGCCGACCACTGCACCCCGGCAGCTGTTCGGATCGATCGCCTTCCCGTCAGTCGCGCCCGGTGCCGGTTTGCAGCCACCGGTCTGCAGACGCAGCAGTTCGGCCTGGCCCTTGTCGAACTCATGATTGCCGACTGAGGTGAACTCAAGGCCGATGCGATTGAGGGTTTCGACCGCGGGTTCGTCGAAAAAGAGGCCCGAGATCATCGGCGTCGCGCCGATCAGGTCTCCGGCGGCCACCACCACATTGTTCGGATTGGTCGCCTTGAGTCTTGCCACATGGGCGGCGATGAACTCGGCGCCGCCGACCGGCTGCCTGGCCGAAACCGGGGCATCAGCGCTGGCGGCAAACGACCCCGGCGACTCGAGCTGACCGTGGTAGTCATTAAGCGCAATGATCTTGACCGTGACCGGACGTGAGGCGCCAGGCACGACGCAGGCCGCAAGCCCGACGAGCACGAGCGCCAATGCCGCCGCTGCGGCCCTTGATGTGATTGCTCTGCACATGCTTTTCAAAACAGGCTCCTGTCCGGCCATGAGACGATCGGGATCCTTGACCTGATCCTCCCTGTTCCCTTTTTTGCGGCCCCGATACGATGACACAGAGCCTGCGCTTCCTTCGCTACAGCATCATTGACGGCATTGCCGAGATCCTCATGGACAACGGCCCGGTCAACGCCCTGAGCGTGCCGATGCTCGATGAACTGATCGCCTGCTTCGAGGCGGCCGCGACCGATGACTCGATACGCGCCATCATTCTCGGCAGCGCGGTGCCGGGCCGCTTCTGCGCCGGCCTCGACTTGAAAGCCTTCGCCAATGACGATACCGATGGCGTTCGCGCTCTGCTTGAGCGCCTCTACACGCGCTTTACCGACCTGCAGTATCGGCTGGGCAAGCCGTCAATCGCCGCCGTCAACGGCACCGCGCGCGGCGGGGGCATGACGCTGTCGATCTCGTGCGACATGGTCGTGGCCGACTCAGGCGCCGACCTCGGTTATCCGGAAATCGATGTCGGTCTGCTGCCAGCGATCCATTTTGCCCATCTGCCGCGGATCGTCGGACGCCACCGCGCCTTCGATCTGCTCTTTACCGGCCGCACCTTCGGCGCTCCCGAGGCCTTCGAACTCGGGTTGGTCAGCCGCCTGGCCGCGCCGGGCACGGTGCTTGCCGAGGCGCATGCACTCGCGCGGGTGCTGGCGGCCAAGCCGCCACGGGTGCTGAAGATGGCGCGTGAGGCCTTCATGCGCGAATGCGACTCCGACTATCGACGCGGCGTTGCGGCAGCGGTCGAGAACTTCTGCAATGTCGCGGCCACGCCTGAATCGAAAGCGGCGATTGCCGCCTTCGTCGAGCGTCAGGAGCAACGCAGGCTGAAACGCTGAGGAGGAGGCTGCATCGGCCCCCGCCCGCAGGGGATGCGGGCAGCTGGGTGTGCGCTCAGACGATCTTCACGCCCAGATTGGGCAGCCCATCGATATGACAGTCGATGACGTCGCCCCTTACGACCGGGCCGACATTCTCAGGTGTGCCCGAAAAGATGATGTCTCCTGGCATCAACTCGAAGGCCTCTGAAAGCTTGGCGATCTGCTCGGCCACGCTCCAGATCATCTGGTTGAGATTGGCGTTTTGCTTGATCTGACCATTGACCTTGAGCCAGATCGCCCCGTTGGTAAAGGGGCCGGTCTGAGTGGCCAGATGAAGCGGTCCGATCGGCGCCGAACGATCGAAGCTCTTGCCAATCTCCCAGGGTTTTTTCTCGTCGCCCATCGCCCGTTGCAGGTCGCGACGTGTCATGTCAAGACCGATCGCATAGGCGTAGACGTGATCCAGCGCAGTCGCCATCGGAATATTGCGCCCGCCCCTGTTGAGCGCTGCAACCAGTTCGACCTCGTAGTGATAGTTGCGGGTCAGCGTCGGATAAGGATGATCGGCGATCGTGCCGGGCGCCACATTCTGGATTGAATCGGTTGGCTTCTGAAAAAAGAAAGGTGGCTCGCGAGTGGGATCGGATCCCATTTCGCGTGCATGGGCCGCGTAATTGCGACCAATGCAATAGACGCGGCGCACCGGAAACATCTGATCGGAGCCGACGATCGGAATATAGGTGGCCGGTACGGCAAACGGTGTCTTGATGCCGGTTTGCGCAACGCCTGGCAGAGCACATCCGGCGAGTGCACCCAGGCCGAGCGTGGTGGTCTTTTCAAACAGCGATCTGCGATCCATGAGAAGCCCCATAAAAAAGAAAACACTTGCAAATCAGTAAATTAAATAATAGTCATGAGAAAATAGTGCAGCTCTGGTCACGCTTAAAACCGATCAGGTAGATTAAAATCAGTCCCGATCACGAAATCACTTGTGTCCTACCCTTGTCATCACGGCGTTTCTAATGTCTAATCCGCGCTCGCTTAATACATCCGGAGTTGATATGTCGACCCTGCAGGAACTCATTGCACAGCGTGATGCACTCGATAAACAGATTGCCAGGACCCGTCAGCAGGAACTCGAATCGGTTATCAGCCAGGTTCGTTCACTTATCGCAGAATATGGCCTGCGCCGCCAGGACATATTCGCAGGCGATTCATCCGAACCCAAATCGTCAAAGCGCCGCGCCAAAGTGGCAGCCAAATACCGCGACCCCAACTCGGGCCAAACCTGGACAGGCCGAGGTCGTTCGCCGAAATGGCTGGAAGGCAAAGACAAAAAGCAGTTCCTGATCGGCTGATCAGCCGCGCCAAGGATCAATCCAGGCTCAAACGAGATGATCAATCCGGGGACGGTTGATAACCGGCCCCGCAATCCGGCGATTATCTCAGGCACGGGCCGTCGGGCGCGAGCTCACCTGCGAAAACCATCTCGCCAGATTTGAATGATCTTCGGGAATTCGGATTCCCACATTTTTGGCAACGATCAGGGTGCACTGCAAAGTGATATCGGCGACGGTATAACGGTCACCGGCGATGAACTGCCGCGCCGACAACTCGCCATCAAGCCATTTGAGGCGCTCGAAAGATTCCTTTTTCGAAATTTCGCCCCATTCGACCACCTGAGTGACCCGCCCTGCCCAAAACGGTGACAGGTGCCGGAATACATGCAGGATCGGAGCCATGACTGTCAATTCGATCCGACGATCCCACATTTCGATGCTGGCCGATTCGCGAGCCTCACGTCCAAACAGATTCGGTTCGGGATGCAGGCTTTCGATATACCGGCAAATTGCTGTCGATTCGCTGATATGGCTGCCGTCGTCGAGCTCGAGAACCGGCAATTTGCCAAGCGGATTGATCGCGAGAAATGCCGCAGCGGCATTCTCACCCTTGAGCATATCGATCGGGACAATCGGAATTGAAATGCCTTTTTCAGCCAGAAAGATCCGAACCCTGCGAGGATTGAGCCCGGCTGCAAGGTCATAGAGTTTCATTCGCAATTACCCCGGTCAGTTCAACGGCCGCTGAACTGCGGCGGGCGCTTCTCGACGAAGGCCTTCGCCGCACCCTTGTGATCCTCGGTCTCGAAAGTGCGGATCATGTTGGTGGCTTCCGAATCGAGCACGTCAGACAGGTTGCTGCGCAAGCCGGTGTTGAGGTTTCTCTTCATGTAGCCGACAGCAATGGTCGGCAACGCAAGCAACTCCTGAGCATAGTCGGCAGCCGCTTTTTCCAGTTGCTCATACGGCACAACCCGATTGACCAGACCAATCCTGAGCGCCTCATCGGCTTTGACCACCTCGGCGGTGAAATACATCTGACGAGCACGGGCCGCGCCGACCAGCTGGTTGAGGAAGTAGCTGCCACCAAAGTCGCCCGACAGTCCGACCTTTGAAAATGCGGTGGTCAGCTTGGCGTCGTCAGCGGCGATCCGCATGTCACAGGCCAGTGCCATCGACAGACCCGCACCGGCAGCCGGCCCGGGGATGACGGCGAGCGTTGGCTTGGGCATCTCGTGAAGCCAGCGCACCATCTCCATCCTGGCGCGCAGGTCGCTGACACGGTCCTCGAAGCTCTCGACGGCAGCGGCCGCGCCGCCTGCTCTGGCAGCAAAGCTCTTGACGTCGCCACCGGCACAGAATGCCCGGCCCGCACCGGTCAGAACCACCACCCGCACTGCCGGATCCATCGCCAACCGCGGCAGCGCCTCAGCCAGACCCCTCATCATGGCAGGCGTCAGCGAATTGCGGGATTCAGGGCGGTTGAGGGTAAGCGTGGCAATGCCACCCGAGATGGTTTCGATCAGTTCCTGGCTCATGGAGTCTCCGGCAAACAGGTTTCAGGTGAATTTTTTTAGTTCAGCCTCAGGATTATATGTCTCTTGAGCGGGGACCATTTCGGGTGATCGGCATGACCATCGCGTTCACACTCTCGCTGGCCGACTCGCTCTGAACCACCCGAAAGCGTTACGCCAACAGGGCTTGCTCGCTCTTTGCGTGATAGCAGGCGGGCGTTGTGGTGAACGCAGGTGACAAACTCGATGGAGCGAAGAACCGCGGCAGGGCGCCGGAGAGCTGGCGTCCCGTAGGGGATTCGAACCCCTGTAGCAACCGTGAAAGGGTTGTGTCCTAGGCCTCTAGACGAACGGGACCGCGGTTCATTCACGCCGACCAGCAAGGGCTGCCGACCGACTTGCTTCGATGGTGGAGGTAAGCGGGATCGAACCGCTGACCTCTTGCATGCCATGCAAGCGCTCTCCCAGCTGAGCTATACCCCCGGCGAAGCCCTCAACTATAGCCGTCTGAATCGATGCGCGCAAGCGCCAGCATCACGGCATCGATGAGCGTGCTACGCTGCACAGACCATGTCTGCAAAACTGATCGACGGCAACGCACTTGCCGCTTCCATCCGCAACGATGTGGGCCGCCGCGTCAGGCGCCTCGCCGATCGCGGCTTGACAACCGGGCTGGCGGTTGTGCTGGTCGGCGACGATCCGGCTTCGGCGGTCTATGTGCGCAACAAGGTCAAGGACTGCCACGAAGTCGGTATCGTCTCGACTCTCGATCGGCTGCCCGCCGATACCACCGAGGCCACATTGCTTGCCCGGATTGCGCAGCTCAATGCCGACCCTGCCGTGCATGGAATTCTGGTACAGCTGCCGCTGCCCCGCCACATCGACTCGCATCGCGTGATCGAAGCGATTTCGCCTGCCAAAGATGCCGACGGCTTTCATGTGAGCAATGTCGGCATGCTGGTCACCGGTCAGGCGCTTTTCAGGCCATGTACGCCCTACGGCGTCATGAAGATGCTTGAGCATGCCGGCGCGCATCTGGACGGCGCCGAGGCGGTCGTCATCGGCCGTAGCAATATCGTCGGCAAGCCGCAGGCGCTGATGCTGCTGGCGCAGGGTGCCACAGTGACCATCTGCCACAGCCGCACCCGTGATCTGGCGGCACATACTCGCCGCGCCGACATCATCGTTGCGGCGGTCGGCAAGGTCGGGCTGGTCACCGCCGACATGGTCAAACCAGGCGCCGTCGTCATCGATGTCGGCATGAACCGCGGCGCCGACGGCAAGCTGTGCGGCGATGTCGACTTCGCCGGGGTGAGCGAAGTTGCCGGTGCGATCACGCCGGTGCCCGGCGGGGTCGGACCGATGACCCGGGCCATGCTGCTGGTCAATACCATCGAGGCCGCCGAGCGCGCTGCCGGCTGACGCTTGGCGCCGGGGAAAAAGCCGCGAATGACCCGAAATCAACAGATCAACCCTCTGCTTTAAAGCGACTGACGCCATGAATCCGACTGCCTCCACCTCCGCGAACGATAATCCGCTGCTCGATTTCTCAGGCCTTCCGCGGTTCGGCGCGTTTCGTCCTGAGCATGTGACACCCGCTATCGACATCCTGCTCAGGCAGGCCCGCAGCGCGGTGGACAAGGCCGAGGCAGCGACGACGTCAGCGACCTGGGCCGACTTCGTGAGCCCGCTCGAGCTCGCCACCGAGCAGCTTGGCCGCGCCTGGGGCATGGTCGGTCACCTCAATGGCGTGGCCGACACGCCTGAATTGCGGGCAGTCTTCAACGAAAACCTGCCCCGGGTCACCGAGTTCTGGACCGCTCTCGGACAGAACGAAGCCCTCTTCGCGAAATACAAGGCCTTGAGCCAGTCGGCCGAGTTTGCGCAGATGTCGCCGCCGCGTCGCAAGATCGTCAGCAATGCGCTTCGCGATTTCAGATTGGGCGGCGCCGAGCTGGTATCGCCGGCTCGCGAACGCTATGCCGCGATTCAGGAGCAGCAGGCCGCCCTGTCGCAAAAATTCGGCGAAAACGTCCTCGATGCGACCAACGCGTTCAGCCTCGACATCCACGACGAGGCCACCCTCGCCGGCCTGCCCGATGACGCACTGGCCGCCGCCCGCCAGGAAGCCGAACGCGCCGGGGTGGCAGGCTGGCGCTTCACGCTGCAGTTCCCGTCCTACTTTCCGGTCATGCAGTATGCATGCGACCGCACGCTGCGCGAGACGCTCTACCGCGCCTATGTGACCCGCGCCTCGAGTGCTGGCACCCCGACGCTCGACAACACCGCGATCATCGATCAGACGCTGTCTCTTCGCGCCGAAGAGGCGAGATTGCTCGGCTACGCCAGCTTTGCCGAGGTATCGCTGGTCTCGAAGATGGCCGATTCGCCGACCCAAGTCATTGGCTTCCTGCGTGACCTGGCGGCGCGAGCCAAGCCGTCGGCACACCGCGACATGGCGGAATTGCGAAGCTTTGCCGCCGAAAATCTCGGTCTTGCCAGCCTCAGCGCCTGGGATATGGCTTTCGCCTCCGAGCGACTGAAGGAAGCGCGGTATGCGTTTTCAGACAACGAGGTCAAGCAGTATTTTCAGCTGCCCCGCGTACTGGAGGGCCTCTTCGGGCTGATCGGACGACTCTTCGATGTCGCGATTTCACGCGATACCGCCGAAACCTGGCATGCCGATGTCGGATTCTTTCGCATCGAGCGGGCCGGTCAGCTGATCGGACAGTTTTATCTCGACATGTTCTCGCGCCCGAGCAAGCGGCCGGGCGCCTGGATGGACGATGCCCGCGGTCGCAAGCTGATCGCCACAGGTCTGCAGACACCGGTGGCCTACCTGACCTGCAACGTGCAGGCACCGGTCGGCTCGCAGCCGGCACTGCTGTCGCATGACGATGTGATCACGCTGTTTCACGAGTTCGGGCACGGGTTGCACCATATGCTCACCCGGGTCGACGAGCTCGGCGTCTCGGGCATCTCGGGCGTCGAATGGGATGCGGTTGAACTGCCCAGCCAGTTCATGGAGAACTTCTGCTGGGAATGGGACATCGTCGCGGCAATGACCGCGCATGTCGATACCCAGGCGCCCCTGCCGCGCGCGCTCTTCGACAAGATGGTCGCTGCCCGCAATTTCCAGAGCGGCCTGCAGACCTTGCGTCAGGTCGAGTTCGCGCTCTTCGACATGCGACTGCACAGCGAATGGGACGGCGTTGCGAGCCCAACCACACCGCTTTCCGCAACTTCGGCCACCACCGCTGCCGCTAGCGCCGAGGTTCGCCGCCCTGCAGGCGCCGCAGTTCAGAGCCTTCTCGATGAGGTGCGACAGGAAGTGGCCGTCGTCACGCCGCCCGAGTTCAATCGGTTCCAGAACAGCTTTTCGCACATCTTCGCGGGCGGGTATGCGGCCGGCTACTACAGCTACAAATGGGCCGAAGTGCTGTCTGCCGACTGCTACGCAGCCTTTGAAGAAGAGGGGCTCTTCAATGCCGAAACCGGTCAGCGCTTCCTGCGCGAGATCCTGTCGGTAGGCGGCAGTCGACCGGCCATCGACTCTTTCAAAGCGTTTCGCGGACGCGAACCCAGCATCGAGGCCTTGCTGAGACACAATGGAATGGTCGAGGAGACCTTCCATGCACCTGCCTAGCTGCTCAAAAATCATCCTTCTGATCGGGCTTGCCGCGTTCGGATTACCGGTGACCGCCCAGTACAAATGGACCGGCCCTGACGGCAAGGTAATTTACAGCGACAGCCCGCCACCGCCAGGCATCGCGGCTGCGACGCTGGCTGGCCCGACTTCGGCCAAGCCGGACAACAAATCGAACCTGGCCGGCCTTGGACCGATTGCCGCGAAGTATCCGGTCGTGCTCTACACGACCAGCGATTGCTCGCCCTGCCAGCAGGCGCGCAGCTACCTCAGCGCGCGAGGCATTCCGTTCTCCGAAAAGACGGTCAAGACGCCGGCCGATGCCGATGCCTTTCGCGCCGCCGGTTTGCCCGAGTTGAGATTCCCGACCCTGGGTGTCGGCCGCGAGCACAGCACCGGTTTCGAGCAGGGCCAGTGGGGGAGCCTGCTCGATGCGGCCGGCTATCCGGCGAAATCGATGCTGCCCGCTGGCTATCGCCCCCAACCCGCACAGAGCATGGCGCCGGCTTCGGCCGACGCTACCGCAGCACGTCCGAGCGACAACCCGGGCGGCCCTGCTGCGCCAGGCAACGCGGTCGCAATCGAGTCCGCGCCGCGGATCATCGAGCCGAAGAATCCGTTTCAGCCGCCGAGCGCGGCGGTGCCCCAATCGCCGGCAACGTCGATCCGTTTCTGAGCCCGCGCCGGGCGCAGCGCTAGAATCGAGTCTGATCGCGCCGCGTGGGCGCAAGGAGATCGGTTCGATGAAATGGCTGCGTTGCCGCGATAACGGCACAGATTCATGGGGATGGATCGAGGGCGATGAGGCGGTGCTGGTCGACGGCTCGCCGTTTGGTGAGTACCGGGCAAACGGCCGACGTATGCCGCTGGCGCAGCTCGAATGGCTTGCGCCCTGCCAGCCGAGCAAGATGCTGGCGCTCTGGAACAACTTCGCAGCTTCGGCGGCCAAGAACGGCTGGAGCAAGCCTGTCGAGCCATTGTGGTTCCTGAAGTCACCCAACAGCTTCGCCGCACATCAGCAGCCGATCCCTGCGCCAACCGGCTATGACGGTCGGGTTGCGTATGAAGGGGAGCTTGCGATCATCATCAGCCGACGCACCCGCGCGATCGATGCTGGTCAGGCCAAAGCTTCCATCCTGGGCTACAGCTGCGCCAACGATGTCACCGCGATCGAGCTGCTGCAGCGTGACCCCTCTTTCCCTCAGTGGTCGCGGGCCAAAGGCTTCGACGGCTTCGGTGTTTTCGGCCCTGTGATCGACACCGAATTCGACCCCGCCGCCGGCAGTGTCAAGACCACGGTCGACGGCCGCGAACGCCAGAACTATCCCCTGTCGGACATGTTCTTTTCGCCGCACGAACTGGTGGCCAGGCTCTCACACGACGTGACGCTCGAAGCCGGCGATGTGATTCTGTGCGGCACCTCGCTCGGCGTGCTGCCGATGAAGTCTGGCGCGAAGGTCGAGGTGACGATCGAGGGGATCGGTACGCTGTCGAATGTGTACGGGGCGCCAGCCAGCTGATTCGGGCCGAAACCCCTGCGATCAGTTCGCCGCGTGAGCGCGCGGCGCTTGCGGCCTACGCCGGCCGATCACCCGACTTCTGCTCGGTGAGCGTGTAGCCGGCATCTTTCGGGATGCAGACATAGCGGCCGTCGTCGCGCTTTTCCATCCAGGGCGTGATAGGCACGACTTGCGACTGCTGCGTGCCGGCAAAGGCGGCTTCAACGCTGTCGTACTGCGCCAGCCGGATCACATTGCACAGGGTCGGAAAAATCACCGTACGGGTCTTGTTGGCCGCATCCTCGACCACCTGCCGCGGCCGGATCCAGACCGAGTCGACATTTTCATGACCATCATGGCCGGCAACCTGATCGTGCGGGCCACGCGCCAGATAGAAATGCGTGTCGAAGCGCTTGGGCATCATCTCGGGGGTGATCCAGTGGGCGAAGTGCGCGAGATCGTCGCAGGCCAGGTGCAGATCGCCCTCATCGACCAGATCGCCAAGTGTCAGCGACTGGGCATTGAGCCCATCGCGCCAGGCATCCGGAATTTCGGAGGCCGAAATCGGCGTACCGCTGCGCCGCCTTGCCAGCAGGATGCCGGACTCTTCAAAGACCTCGCGAATCGCAGCCGCGCGCAGCACCGACTGCTCAGCGGTCTGCTTCTCGTAGGCGGCGAGCCGGCTGACCACACGCTCGTCCGAATCCTGCGGATCGACCTTGCCGCCCGGAAAAACCAGCGCCCCGGACGCAAAATCGATCTGGTGGTGGCGCACGACCATGAAGACCTCTAGCCCCTGGGAGCCGTCGCGCAGCAGCATGATGGTAGCTGCAGCAACCGGCTTGGCGATCGGCTTATCAGTGGTTTGCGTCATGGTGTGTCTCCGTCATGTTTAGTCGAGCGAACGATCGATGATCGCCGGTCAGTCGATCGGTGAAACCACCAGCTTTCCACGCTGAACAGCAAGGTTGCGGGTCAGCAGACTTGCCAACGCATACACCGCGTCGATCGTCGGGGTGGGGGTTGCGGTGATGCGGCCAAGCTCGACCACCGAGCCCACCAGGGCTTCGAGCTCGATTGCACGACCATGCTCGACATCCTGCAGCATCGAGGTCTTGT
>Ga0114979_10001613_pt1 | contig 15247 bp, 9 predicted proteins | sample S_140625_EF_Meta_FD_87315 | JGI IMG/M metagenome (GOLD analysis project Ga0114979, IMG submission 87315) | Freshwater microbial communities from Lake Simoncouche, Canada to study carbon cycling - S_140625_EF_MetaG | ecosystem: Environmental > Aquatic > Freshwater > Lake | place: Lake... | reverse complement strand
GCCGTTCGAAACTCGGCAGCTTGCCCAGCAGAAATGCCTGGATCGATGTCGGCAAGTTGCTGGAGCAAGCTGTTCATGGTTCGATGTAGCTTGAGTTTTGGTCAGCATGGACGCACGACCAATTCCTGTCAACCTACAGATGACGGGGTTTTGAACGGTTGTGGGGCATGAGCTCCTGCATCCATCCAATCGCTTTCAGTTACCGGCCACTCAGCAAAGAAAATTCTTGATTTTTTATTTTGGTATTTCCGCACCTGTCTCTTCTATTACAATAAAATCATCCTCAGCTTCTTGCTCTGAATCTTTAGCAGCTTTTCGTATATCTTTATTCAAGGTGGTTTTAAGCGTACGGACCTCTTTATCAATTAAAGAACTTTGATCAATCAATAAGCTGTCTGTTTTACTTTTGGCTTCTTTCGCGGCTTCTTTCTTGGCAAGGTCAATTTCATTCTGAATACTTTTCTTGTAAGCTAATCTAATTTCTTTACTTAATTTAGTTGCCGTTGCAGTATATGTATTATTCTTGTATGCGTAAAATAGTTCTTTATACCAATCCCCTTGTTTTACCGTATTAACGGCTTCCTGGTATTCTGGTAAATTTTTATTAACGGCTTCCTGATATGCAGATATTTCATCATTAATGTTATTTTTAAAAATATCAGCAAGGAGTCCATCTTTGTCTTTGTACTCGTTTCCCCAAAATTCAATTTCTATTTTATTTTTCACATCTTTGACATCGTTAATAAAGTTCTTCTCGAGAACTTGTTCGAGCTCATCGTCGAATTCTCTTTTAAAAGATGCAATATGTTTGTAGTAAAGATCATCTGTATAGTTTTCTACATCTATTGATGTCATTCTTAAGAGTTTCCCTTCTATCTCTGAAGTAGAATTCCCGCTTATTTCGTTCTTTATATAATCCTCATTCTGATCTTTAGTCATTCCATCATTTAACAACTTACTTTTTATAGTCATTGCATCATTTGACAACTTACTTGGTAAGGTTTCTTCTTCACGTCTTGCATCTCTAGCGGCATCTTCATGTACTCTAACTTCTATTTGCTCAGATTTCTCAACAACTTGCTTTTTCTTACCATAGATATAGCCAAACAGTCCGCCAGCAACACCGCCAGTAACAAAGGCGCCGACAGCGATCCCAATAGTGGCTTTTGTACTCATGCCACCGGCGGTGGCTTCAAGCTGCTGCTGCTCCGCCAATGCCATGGTTTCCAGGCTGGCATAATCGTTGGCCAGCAGCGGGTGCAGGGTCTGCACATGATCGAACAGCTTGGCAAGCCCCTCAGGTTCGGTGCCGATCTGCTCCAGATGGCTTAACAGCTGCCGTTGTGCCGCCGCGCCGATCCGTGCCGTAGACATCTGGCTCAAGATCAAGGCCAATGTGTCACGGTCATAGCCCTCGTCGTCGAGCCACTGCCACCAGTCGTTGAGGCTGAGCGGAAGCGAGGTTGGCTCCCCATGCAGCCGCTGGGCGATGGCCAGGGACGCCGTTCGAAACTCGGCAGCTTGCCCAGCAGAAATGCCTGGATCGATGTCGGCAAGTTGCTGGAGCAAGGTATTCATGGTTTGTTGTAGCTAGTATTGCCTCAGCATGAACGCACGGCCAATTCCTGTCAACCTACAGATGAAGGGTTTTGGACGGTTGTGGGGCATGAGCTCCTGTATCAATCCAATCGCTTTCAGTTACCGACCACTCAGCAAAGAAAATTCTTGATTTTTTATTTTGGTATTTCCGCACCTGTCTCTTCTATTTCAATAAAATCATTCTCAGCTTGTAGCTCTGAATCTTTAGCAGCTTTTCGTATATCTTTATTCAAGGTGGTTTTAAGCGTACGGACCTCTTTATTAATAGAAGGACTTTGATCAATCAATAAGCTATCTGTTTTGCTTTTGGCTTCTTTCTCGGCTTCTTTCTTGGCAAGGTCAATTTCATTTTGAATACTTTTCTTGTAAGCTTCTCTAATTTCATTAAATAATTTATGTCTTAATGGAGTTAATGCATTATCCTTGTATGAATTATACGCTTTAGTTACGGCTTCCTGATAATCAGGATCAGCTTCAATCTTATAATCAGGATTAGCTTCAAAATTGTTATCAAAAAAGTTACCAAGGACTCCATCCTCGCCGTACTTTTTATTCGATAATATTTTGGCTATTGCATCTTTCACGTCTTTTGAATCATTAAAGTTTTGCCGGACAGTTCGTTCGAGTTCATCGCCGATATCTTTAGTAAAAGTTGAAACGTGTTTCGACAAAAGCTCAGCTGTATGATATTCGACATCATCTGATGTAATTTTTAAGAGGTCCCTTTCTATTTTGGAACGGGAATTCTCTTTCATCATTTTATTAATATAAGCAGCTTGATCATCAAAAGTCATTTTTTTTAGTAAGTTTTGTTCTTCACGTAGTATATCTCTAGGGGCATTCTCATGAACTCTAGCTTCTATTTGCTCAGCTTTCTCAACAACTTTCTTTCTCTTACCCCGGGCATATCCAATCAATCCGCCAACAACACCGCCAACAACAAAGGTGCCGGCAGCGATCCCAATAGTGGCTTTTGTACTCATGCCACCGGCGGTGGCTTCAAGCTGCTGCTGCTCCGCCAATGCCAGGGTTTCCAGGCTGGCATAAGCGTTGGCCAGCAACGGGTGCAGGGTCTGCAGATGGTCGATTAGCCTGGTAAGCCCCTCAGGTTCGGTACTGTTCTGAACCAGATGGCTTAACAGCTGCCGTTGTGCCGCCTCGCCAATCCGTGCCGTAGACATCTGGCGCAAGATCAAGGCCAATGTGTCACGGTCATAGCCCTCGTCGTCGAGCCACTGCCACCAGTCGTTGAGGCTGAGCGGAAGCGAGGTTGGATCCCCCTGCAGCCGCTGGGCGATGGCCAGGGACGCCGTTCGAAACTCGGCAGCTTGCCCAGCAGAAATGCCTGGATCGATGTCGGCAAGTTGCTGGAGCAAGCTGTTCATGGTTCGGTGTAGCTTGTGTTTTGGTCAGCATGGACGCACGACCAATTCCTGTCAACCTACAGATGACGGGTTTTTGAACGGTTACGGGCGGTGCAGACCCGACCCAGGATCAAGGCCAAGGTGTCGCGGTCTTAATTCCTGTCGACTAGCTACTTTCACCAACGCCGCAGTTTGTGCAGGCTGGGAATGGGCTTTGACGCTCGCTGGCCGGCCCGGCGGAGATGCCTAGCGAGCCGCCAAAGCCGGCACACCGATGGCCACAGATAACTTGGCGTAGACATCCAGATATTGCGCAACGGAACTGATCAGCTGTAAACGGCTCTGATGCACGTCGGCACGAGCCTGCAGTTCATCTGCTGATGTGTTGAGCTTGTACTGGGTCCGCAGCTTCATATCCGAAGCGATTGAAACCACAGCCCGATAATCGTTCAAGTTGAGAGCGATCTGTTGCTTTAACAATGCCAACTGGCGATGCAGCGAGCGTACGTTAACAATCACTTGGCTTCTGGTATCAGCTACTTGAGAACTTAGGGAGTCCGCCTGGCGGCGATAGGAGATGGCTTGGTTGCGATAGATATGACCATTAAAAATATTCCAAGAGACAGATAGGCCAGCATAATTAGCCAAAGACCCGGAATATGCCCCGGAGGGCTGGGAGGGTGGCGCGTAATTCTGACTTCCCCATGTATATTGGTATGTGCTATATCCCAATAGGCCAATGGTAGGCAGATCTTCGGCCTTCTGGATATTGGCATTGTCCACAGCGATCCCAGCCTGCAATTGCAGTTGCTGCAAGTTGGGGGAGGCCGCAAGGCTTCGGCTGATCGTTTCATCCAGGCTGTAGGGCCAGTCCTGAACCGGAAACTGATCGAGGGGCAGCGCGGCGATCAAGCCGTTGATGTTCAGGCGTGCATCTGTCTCGGCACCGGCACTATTGGGTAGAGAATTCAGCAAGGCTTGCTGTAGTTGTATCGCAGCATTCGATTGGTTTGTCTTCACCTGGACGATCTGTGCTTCGACCGCAAGGAGATTTCTATATTGCTGCAGCTTGTTTAGACGGGGATCAAGGCCAACATTGACGCGGCGACTGCTATCATTAAAGAGCTGATTTTGCAGGGTAAGAAGGTCATTCAACTCGCCAAGCTTGACGCCAGTCAGCAGGTAAAGAGCCATATTCTGTGCCATCATATCTTTACGATTCAGGATAGTCTGTGCGGCCTTGGAGCGGGCCAACGCTACCTGCTTGCGCGCTGCAGCAATCTGGGGGTAGCGGCCAGGATCAAGAAAATTCCATTGCAGTGTGACGACAGGATAGGCCTGGGTGTAGGTGGAAGTGGATTGTTGGACGGGCGTCAGCTTGGAACTAGAGCGGCGATTGGGATCAGGCGTTGAACTGCCATTGAAGGGATTGAAGGCTTTACCAGCTGTGGCCGGCGAAGACGAGTTAGTTGGAGAACCTGAATAATTCTGAACGGCATTGATGTTGGTGAACAGTAGCGAGCTGTTGGACATCGATAGGGTGGGCCACCAATTTCCCTTGGCGGATTTGAGGGCGTAGGCAGCCGACTCAATCAGTTGCTGTTGTGAGATGACCTGGTTGTCCTTGCTGATGGCCTGTTCTACGAACTGCCCAACCTGCTCAAAGCTGAAAGTTGGTATCACCTGGGGCCCGAGTATGCCGGTGCTCCCAGCCTCAGGGATGGGGCTGCAAAAATTGAATGGAGGCAGCGGGCTGGAAACCGTCGATCTGATGCGGACGGGTCGACATTGAAGCCGTTCGCTGTATTGCAGGTCAAAAACCTGGGGTTGCAGCTCGTTGGCCATGGCCGCAGGCAGCTGCGGCAGCAACAGCAAGCCAAGCAGCGCAGGTCTGGAGATGATCATGATTCCACCTCAATGCTTCCGTCGCTGTTGATCGAAAGCACTCGATCAAACAACGTCAATCCACTGCGGCGGTGCAGTGTACTCAGATGCAGCTGGCAGTGGTCATTGATCATGCTGATAGCCTGCAGATGCATCTCCTCAGGTAGATGACAGGTGGGCTCGTCGCTGAGCACGATGGCATAGTCACCGAGCAGCACGCGGGCAATCTTGAATAGCTGCAATTGACCCAGCGACAGATCGCGTGAGTACTCACTGACGGGGGTCTTCCAGCGCAGAGGTAGGGTGTCGAGCACCGACGAAAGAGCTGCCTGCTCCGCCACCTCATCGAGCTGATCGATGCTAGCTGCACCCTGCGGGTCAAGTACATCGCGCAGTGTGGAGCCGAATAGACGCACATCCTGACTCATCACAAGAGTTCTGACGGCAGTGAGCCCCCCTTGAATCAACGTACCGCTTGTGTCCAAGAGATTCACCTCCCCTTGCTTAGGGGTGAGGTTGCCGGCCAACAACCGCAACAGCGTCGATTTGCCGCAACCCGACGGACCGACGATTGCCACCCGGCTTGGACAGGTGAGATTGAGATTGATGGGATGGGGGAATGGGGCATCAAGGCCCGGTGCCACGTAGATCAGATCCTTGATCACCAATTGGCCCAATCGCTCCTGTTTCAATGTCGTTAGCTTGGGTCTGAAGTCGCTGACATCCCGAAGGGGGTTGGGCGTCCAATAGGTGGGCAAGGTTTGAATGATCGACACTAGATCCTGGCCGATTGATCAAGAGAACCACTGATTGTGCCAACTGCGAAATAGATCACCAGCAGCGAACCTACCGATTGCTGTGACTGGCTGCTGGGCGATGTAAGGGAGTTATAGTACTGGAGAAAAATAAAGCTGTAGAGTACTGCACTGGAGATGCTTCCGACAATGCCTGCGGTGGCACCGTAGAGCCCAGACTTCACCATGCTGTCAGCAATCGCCTGGCGTGAACGCTTGAACCTGGTGATAAAGATATTCTGAGTACCCAATAGTGAGATGGCTCGAATCTGCTTGACTACATCAAAAATGATGGCCTCCAGGCGTGCCTGCTGACCCATAATGCGGACGTAGAGATTGCTGCTAACCAACGTCACCAACAGGGTGATCGCGGTGGGGATCAGCAATACCAGAAACAGCTGCACGGCCCCGAGGGGATCGCTGAATGCACCGATCACCACAAGGTTGACTACCAGCGAGAGGATGGCCAGCGGAATCGACACCAGCAGCGACTGCAGGGAGCTGAGGAAGGAACCTGCCACCTGCATCGAAATTCGCCAGCTGCCCACATCCCGTTGCGGTAGTGCCTGGGGTGAGGCGCTGAGAAAGCGCAGGGCAACGGCCGTACGCGTGGCCAATTCCACTTGGTTGTCGAACTGGGTCTGATAGAGCTGGCTGACGGCACTGATCACCTGGCTGGATAACTGCATGGCGATCGTGGCTACACCAATAAGGAGAATGGCGGGAATTTTTGCTTCTGGGATATAATTGTCAAACAATGGTTGCTGTAGCAATTCTGGCACTACGGACAGCAGAACCATAGGAACACCCAGAATCAGCAGCATTACAAAGACCGACTTGCGCCCCTTAGTGAACAAACTCACGAACTGGAGTTTGGACAACTTCTGTTCGGGCAGCTTCTCTGAAGCAAGATAGACCGTGGCTTCATCCAGTTGATCGATTCCTTGAGTACCTGCAGTAAACCAGACCGCTGGTAGGAAACGTCCCTCCTTCTCCGCGAAGCAGATCGGCGAAAGATCCTGAAGTTGGTTGACATTCAGTGCCGAGGGTTCCACTGGATTGAGACTGATGTAGTCGCCCAGAAACCCAATTAATCCTGATGCGCTGAGTTGGGTGCTGGCGCCCATGGACTCCAGAGACTCCTCCAGCTCGATGCCGTTCAAGGGAGCCTGCCTGAGCCAGTGCCTGCGAATCCAGTCCGCGAAATCCGGAGGTTCCAGCCACTGGTCGACCCCATCGGCTGTGCTGCGGGATCTAGTCATGGTGCCAGCCTGCCAGCGGTCAGGAACGATTGTGTGTCGATTCGCGGCAGACCGTTGAGGGCCGCACTGCTTCCATGCTGCACAATCAACACATTGATCCCCAACGTTTTGAAACCCTCCAGGATCACCTGATGCAGAGCTTCTGGCAAACTTGCCAGGGCCTCATCAAGTAGTAAGAGCATGGGGTGGATCATCGCTGCACGCACCAGGGCGATCATCACGGCCTGGCCGGTGCTCACTGAGTTGTCATCCTGAAGATAGCGCTGCAGTTGTTGCCTGAAGATCGATTGATCCTGCAGCCCCAGCTGTCGAATAACATCCAGATAGGCATCCCCATCGGGGGCTAATCCGAGATGGATATTTTGATAGACTGAACCGCTCGTGATCGTAGGCGAACGATCGACTAATTGAATTAGCCGGTTGCGATCTGGCTGAGGAAGATCCGAAACCCGGTGGCCGAACAGGCAAACTTCGCCGGAGCTGGGCGTGGCGAAACCCAGCAGCAGATTGAGAAAGGTGGTCTTACCTGTGCCCGTGTTGCCATCGAGATGGATGCACCAGGAACTACCCGATCGTGAGCGAATCGTGAGCGAAAGATCCTCGATAATATTGGCTGCATAGGCGGAGTGCCGATAGCAGACCTCGGCGAAGCGAATCGCGGCTGGCTCAGAGGGGACCGCAGCCTCCTCTGAGCCCGAATCGTCATCGGAGCCAGCGGCACTGACGAATTGAGGCGGAGGCGTGTACAACTCATTGGCCGCCCTGAGCGTCATGCGGGAATTTTGAATTGATTCGATGATCTGCGATAACGAACGAATCGGCTGCAGTGCCGTGCCGATGATCACATTGATTGCGGCATAGGTACCCGTGGTGAGATGGCCCTGCACGATCAAAATGCTCGACAGCACCAGAAGTGATGCATTCAGCAGTTGGTCCACCAAGGAAAGGAAGAACTCATTGACAGTCTCTGTTTGCTCGATCCTGAAGTTGGCGCTCATGAGAGCGAGATAGCCGGATGTGAGCTGCCTGATGATTGAAGCATCACTCTGCTCGAGGATGATTTGATCCTTACCGGAAATTAGGTTGTACTCAGCCGTGGCCGCAGCTGCCTGTCCTTCCCTGGCTAGGTAATTATTTTGAATATTGAGACCATAAAACTTTAAGCCGACTGTGATAAAGCCGATTATCGCCAACAAAGCCACCAATGCCAATGGCCAGCTGACAATGGTGACGGCGACAAAAAAGATACTGAGATTGAGCAAACCGCTGAAGCTGGCAATCACCGCGGACTGAAAGCCAAGCAGGGATTCGTCTACTTGATTGAAACGTGCAGAGATTAGGCCAGAAGTCTTGTTGATAAAGAAGCTGTATGGAGCATCAAAAAGGGAGCCGAAGACATCGAGGTTCCACTTGAGGATTGAGTCCTGAACCTGTTTCATCAGCATGTATTGCATCAGCAGTTGCGCGATGGCAATCGCTATACCGAGCACGAGCGTGAAGATCACTAGCCCCTTGGTCCAGTTGATCTCGCCCTCTTCGACGATGTAAGTCATGAACACATCTTGAGACGCTGCATTCACCAGGGTCAGCACCGACACCACAATCGCCAGCAGGATCACGGCAGACGTCAGAATGCTGCCCACCGGCAGGATGGCGCTCAGTCCCTGAACGGGCAGGCTGGCCAGGGCTGGAGCATCATTACGGCGTTTGATTTGCCGGAAGCTGATCGACATCTCCGAGTAATAGTGATCGAATGCCTGCTGATCGAGCACTAGGGCTCCATCGGCTGGGTCGGCGATCCAGTACCTTCCGTTGGCGATGCGCCAGAGCACGCTGAAGTGTTCACCGCGGACGAAAAGCACGCATGGCAAGGACAGGCTGGAATCCATGGCGCCCGTCCTGGGCACAGCCCTGAGACCGCGATCGGAGGAGAACCGGCAAAGTTCCCCCACTGTCATGCCACCCCGAGTGGATCCGTAGGCGCGTCGCAACAGTTCCAGTTCGCTGGGCATGCCAAGGGAGGCCAGCACCATGCTCAGGGAGGCTAGCCCGCATTCGGTTTCATCGTTCTGGATCACCAGCGCGAAAGGGGGCATCCCCATGATCCCCTTCAACAGACGCACCAGGGGGGTTAACAAGCTGCCCATCACAGCCCTCGCAGAAACGGGAGTACCAGGCTGATCGGCCTGACGGTGTCGGAGACAATCTTGGCCGTGGCCGTACTGCCGGCTCTCGTGCCCCAGGGCGGTTCCTTGCCCAGAGTCCAGACCGGCTGGCCGTTCTTACCCTGCTCCACCTCCACATCAACCAGGAAGGGCAGGTTCAATTCACCTCCGCTGTTGAAACTAGCGAGCAAACTCTGCACCGTGACAGTGGATCCGAAGGCTTTCATCAACTCGCCCTGGGAGGCCGGAGCTTTGGCCAGTTTGGCCACTCTGGCGCGGATGTAGCCGAAACGAACCGAGGGCGTGGCCGTGGGCGATAGCAGTACCTCGTCGCCGACATTGATTCGCTGAAAGTCGTTGGATCCCACCAGAAGGATGGCCCTGAGCGGGCCTTCGTTGGGCATGATCGTCATCAATGGATCGCCGGGATTGGCGAAGTTTCCGACAGTCACCTCAAAGCCCACGACGGTTCCATTAATCGGTGAGCGGATGAACAGGGCCTGGTTCACCGTTTCATTGAGGCCCTGTAGGCCGGCGACAAGCCCTGCATTTTGCTGCACCAGATTGATCGCATTGCCAGCATTCTGCTGACGTACCTGTTGATAGGCGGCCTTGCCGTTGTCCACCGCCTGGGCAAGCTGTAGCAATTGATCCTTGAGGTTACTCAGTTCGTCAAAGGTGGATGCCAAGTCTGCGGCCGAAGCGATGCCAGACTTATAAATGGATTGCACACCCTTGTAGGTTTTTTCCTGCTGACTGATGCGTCGCTGCAACGCCGGTGCTTGGTTAGCGTAGGCGAGCTCGGCTTGACGCAGGAGACGGAGATTGGTGGCTTCAAGCTGCTTTCCGGCTGACACACTGGTTCCAGTCAGAGGTATGTTTGCTTGCAACTGCTGACGGGTTGAGCGAATCTGAATCTGCTGCTGTGATGTGTCCAGGCTCATCAACACAGCGCCCGCCTTGACCTCATCATTCAAGCGAACATTTTGAGTTTTGATGACGCCTTGTTGGTTGCTATTGACCAAAAAAAGGTGATCGCCACGGATGATCATGCCCGTGCCCGTCACCTCGGTGCGCAGATTCCCCAAGAAACCCCAGATCAGCACCCCACCCGTGAGTGATGCGAGGGCCAGGACGACCACATTAAGTGGATGGTCACGCAACGAACGCAATAACCCGACTCCACCGCTTTCTCGAGGCAAGCCTTTCATACCCCTGCAAGATTGGTTCATTAGCTTACTTCATACAGAAAACCTTGACGGGACTGCTGGGGCAACATCTGCTGGTCGCCATGAACAGAGCAACCCAGACAGCGGCCGCTGTCGCTGCTCCGAAGGATCCCACGCGCTGGCGAGTTGCGGATGTCTCAGCTCGCGAGCGCCAACCGGCCGAAGGGGATTGCATCAACCCCCGATCTCGTACCAGCTGCAGCGGCAAGGATGGCAACGGGTGGGCGGTCATCGTTGCTGGTGGTGCACCCAGGTGAATGCATCACTCACTTGGTTTCCAAACCTATTTGACCGCCATTGTCAACCTACATCTGTAGGGTCTTCCCATCGGGACGGGCTGCTTCTGCCCAGACTGTCCAAGCATGACCAACCCAACCATGACCAGACGGCAGAGCAGGGAGCAGCAGAAGCAGGGGGCCCAGCGCCTAGGCCTGCACTTCAGTAACATGGACCCCTAATCTGCATGGACCGTATCCACAACGGCCAGGCTGGTACCCAGGCACCACGGCACCATGATCAGCGATGAGCGCTCTGAGCTCAGCCGGCTCAGCTCCGATCCCCTACGAACAACAGTTCGTCTTTGCCTCTAAAGTGGTTTCTGCAAAGTCCTTAGACCTTTCCACAAAATGGGCGCCCCATTCCCGCAACGGGACGAATGACTTGACAATTCAATCAGCTTGTTTCAGTCTAGAATAACCAGGGGTATATGCATTTTAGCAATGACAGCTCGTCATTCCAATCTATTCAGCCTTTGTACAGGCTTTAAGTTACTGGATTTTACTCCCGTACAGGATCGCGGCCACACTAGCAGCACCTGCCCAAGCCTTCGATTCCATGGTTAAAATGGAAGCGTGATTTGGTGTTCACCTTGCCCTTCGCACCGGCAGAATGCAATCACACCCAACCCAACTTCGCCGCCGATGACATCCTCCTTTACGACTCCTGAAGAGAGTGCCGAGCAAAATGCGCTTTCCGATGCTTTTCTAGCCTGCATTCAGCAGGAGGCGGAAACGATTCAAGCTGAATTCGATTCCATCACTCCCATGGTTGCCCAGGCCCGCGCTCTGCTGTGGCTCGATACCCTGGCCAGGCTGCATGAGGCCGGGCTGGAGGAGGCGATCAAAGCGAACGACCCCACCCAGGCCAGCGCCTGGACCCGCGATCTGGCTCTGTACGAAGTGGTGATCTCCCTGATCCGTAACATCCAGCCGATGGACCTGGGCGCCGAAGATCAGCCGGATTCCACGGATGACAAGAACGTCTCTGTGTCATTCAGCTGACGTGCTCCTCCCCTGAACGGCGCTGATTCAAGCTCAGCCTCAGTTCAGCCACTACGCCGTTATCTTTGCCCTAGTTCAGCTTTCTGCCCCGTTGGCCGCCAGAGACGGCTCTGGCCACTGGGGCGGCAAGGCCAGAAGCAGTAGCCATCACCAAGAACACAGCAGGCCAACAGTGCCGAGCCCATTCGGGACGCCATTTCTGTTTGCGGTTGTATTCGGTGCTGGAGAATGCTTCCCAGGGTGAGATGTAGGCACCATCGATGGCGCTGGTCTCGTTGCGGTCAGGCAGAGCCGCTGGATCCAAAACAGCGGCTTGCCTATCCCATCAGGCTGGCACCACTGGGCGATGGCAATCCCAAAGAAGGGATCGATCACGCCCGCCTGCTGCTAGCTCTGCAGCGGTGAATTGGCCTCGGTGCTGTCGACCTTGATCAACGGCACAGTGCCGAAGGGATCGACAGCGGCACTGCTCGGTGCGGCGGCGATGCCGGTGGAGAACACATCCAGCAGCAGGGCGTAGATGCCACTGCCACTGCTGGTTTTGGGTAAGGCCAGGGCAGTGCCGCCCAGGCTGATTGTGAAACTGTTGGCCTCAATGTTGGCGTCGTTGACATTTTGGATCTTGCTGGATTAGAGCACGGTTCAATGGGGTCTGGAGGGCCCTGGAAATCATTAGCCAATGGGCATTCCTTCGGGGCCTTGGTCGACCTGTGTCTGTCGGGTTGTGCCGCGTCCTGGCCCCAGCAGCCCAAGGGCGTAGGCCCGGCTCACCAGTTGGGTGCGGTTGGCGGCCTTCAACTTGCGGCAGAGACTGCCTACGTAATCCCGCACCGTCGTCGCAGCGATCTCGCACTCCAGGGCGATCTGCTTGTTGGTGAGCCCCCGCACCAGCCCCTCCAGCACCTGCCGCTCGCGCCCGCTCAATTCAATGTCCTGCGAGGCCATCAGCCGCTGCTGCAGGCTGAGATCGAGGTAGCTTAGCCCGCGCCGCAACGTCTGCAGGGCCCTGATCACCGTGCCGCTGCCGAAGCTGTGCACATGCACAATCGCCTGGGCCTGGATCTCCACCAGAGATTCCGGCGTCAGCCAGTCGTCGTTCTGCACCAGAAACAGAATCAGCAGGCCGGCGTGGCGCCGCCTCAGGCGCCGCATCAGCTCGAGTCCGTGGTCGCGTTCCAACGAATCCACCAGTATCACCAGCGGCGGCCGTCCCTGCTGCTTCACCTCCTCGTTCACCAGATCCTCCACCTCCTTGGCGGTGATGCCGCAACCCTTCAAGTTCGGCTGGCGCGTTGCCAGCGCCAGGCGCGCCGCTAGGTGGGCCTCCAACCACGATCCGGTGCCCACCACCAGCGACCAGCTGCCCAGCAGTCCGTTCACCAGCCGCGTCCGCCGGATGAAGTCCTTGCTGCGGGGTACAAAGCGCGCCTTCGGACCTATGTTTTCCATTAAAAGGACCCCGTCGGCTTCGACAATTATCTGCTTGAGCTGTTCAAACCGTTACCGCTGCGTCGATTTTTATAATTTAGGTACGCTAGTCATAAGTCTTGCTGGTTTTCACCAATCCAGAGAGGCCGCACCAGCCTCAATCCCTGTTGTCACCATGTCCGTGTCCGCTGAGCAGGAACTCTCCAGCCTGTTTGACCAGTTCGATCTGAATTCTGATGGCGAGATCACCCCGGAGGAGGTGGAGCAGGTGCTGATGGTTTTCCAGGGAATCCTGGTTCCCGAGGCTGCCGCCGCGCTGCGCGCCTTAGTCCATACCAAGGGAGTGGTGAGCCGGGCGGCGTTTTTGCACTGGGCCCAGCAACAACCGGGTCTCCAAAGCGATCAGATCCTCCAGTATCTGTTTTTGCTGATCGACAGCGATGACAGTGGTTGGTTCAGCCGCGATGAGCTCGCGGTGCTGCTCAGCCTGTTGCCGCCAGCGAACGACGCCAGCAGCCCCAGCGTTGATGGGCTGCTGCAGCGGCTGGACCGGGACAGCAATGGTCAGATCAGCCGCGCTGAATTTCTGGCCCTGGTCCGAAACGAAAACGGATTGCAGCTTTCGCTCGCCGACCTGAAGCGGCTGAAGAAGACCCTTGTGCAGCTCACCAGCACGGCCCGTCTCGATGCCGTGGGGCTGGTGGAGGTGGATTGCGATCTGGGGGCGGGGACGGCGGGAGCTGGGGCGGGGATTGCCTTGCTCAAGGGCGCTGTGCAGCGGCATCAGGATCTACGTCGACTCAGCATGGGCTTGATTGCGGAGATCGAAGCCCAGCGGCCTACCAGCACCCGCGCTACCGCCCGCCGCTCCGAAGCCGGCGCCGGTTCGGCGACACCCCACGCGCGCCACATCGAGGCGATCAGTGCAGTGATGGTCGATGCCGCCGGCCTGGTGGCCGCCACCTTGCAGCAAGGCCTGTTTCCGATCGTGTTGGCCGGCGACCACTCGACTGCCGCATCCACCATCGCCGGGATTCGCCGCGCCCATCCCAGCGAGCGATTGGGGGTGATCTGGATCGATGCCCATGCCGACATTCACTCCCCGTTCACCACCCCCTCGGGGAACATGCACGGCATGCCCCTCGGGATTGCAACCGCCCACGACAACCTGGCGGCGGCAATCAATGATCCCGATGAGCTCACACGGCAGCGCTGGCGGCAGCTGCAGGAGCTGGGTGGATGCCAGGGACCGGCCCTCAAACTTTCGGACCTGATCTATATCGCCGTTCGTGACACCGAGCCGGCTGAGGGTGCAACGCTGGCCGCCCATGCCATCCCGGTCATCGGCACCGAAGAGGTGCGGCGTGAAGGACCCGAAGCCGCCGCCCGCCGCTGCCTTGACTACCTCACCGAGGTGGATCGGATCTACGTGAGCTTCGATGTGGATGCCCTGGATTCCACCATCTGCAAGGGCACCGGCACCCCTGTGCCAGGGGGGCTATGGGCTGATGAGGCCGAGGCGATCCTGCGCTATCTGCTGGCTGATCCACGGGTGTGTTGCTGGGAGATCTGTGAGATCAATCCCCATCTCGATACGATCAATACCCTGGCGGAAGTATCCCTGGGGATCTTTAATGGGGGCCTTGAGGCTCTCGCCGAGCGCCTCAAGGCTCCTGCGGTCGGCCTTGCCGGCTGAATCCTCCTCCGGCTCGACGACCAGCAAGGGGCAGGTCACCATCCCCAAAGCCCTGCGCTAGCAGATCGGCTTGGCCTGTGGCAGTTGCGTCTGTTTCGAGCTGGTGGGGGACCCCATTGAGCTGCGTGCCCTCCAGCTGCAGCAGCCTCTGCCCCCAAGGGGTTCGGCCTGCTCAAGAGCCAGCGCCCCGTTGGTCCCGGTCGACTTGTCCAGCTTCAAAGCCGCAGCGGCATGGCGACGTGCGCCGCAGCCGGCGTCGAACAGCAGCAGCGGCAATCGAACACGCTCCCCGTTCAGGGTCGCGCTTCTTCCATCAAAATGAACAACGGTCTAATAATCTGGCGGAGTCAGCACCCTGCAATCACCCACCGTTCTCACCACCCTGCTGATCCTGTTGGTGGGGCTGGCCCTGGCCCGGCTAACTACGGGGAAGCTGGCCGGCTGGGCGGTGCCAGCGATCGTGGTGGAGCTGTTGATCGGCTTTGGGCTGGGCAACAGTGTGCTGCCCTTCGCCGCCATCAAACCGCTCAGCGGCCTCACGGAACT
>Ga0114979_10001612_pt1 | contig 15251 bp, 10 predicted proteins | sample S_140625_EF_Meta_FD_87315 | JGI IMG/M metagenome (GOLD analysis project Ga0114979, IMG submission 87315) | Freshwater microbial communities from Lake Simoncouche, Canada to study carbon cycling - S_140625_EF_MetaG | ecosystem: Environmental > Aquatic > Freshwater > Lake | place: Lake... | reverse complement strand
CGGCGGCGCATCGCGGAACTCCCGGAGCTGCAGCGGGTGGTGATCGAGCGGACGTACCTCCAGGGATTCACGCTCCGGGAGGTCAGCGAGCAGCTCGGGGCGCCCCTCGGCACGGTGAAGAGCGCGCTCAGTCGCGGCCTTGGTCGCCTGCGCGATCGCCTCGCGTCTGATAATAAAGAGAACGGGCAAGATTCTTCCGCCTGAGCGGACCCATGTCCCCTTGGGACACGAATAGGCCAACGGGAAGCGAGGACATGATGAAGTTCGGTGAAGGACACAATTCCGGCGAGCGCCAGACGGACCTGCGGGGGCAGGCAGTCCTGGATGCCTTGGGTCTCTTGGATGAAGTCGAATCGGCGCAGTTCGAGCGCGCGTTCCATGATGCGCCGCCGTCGGTGCAGGCTGACCTGCGCGCCGTGCAGGCCGCGGTGGCGGTCGATCCCGCGTTTCTGGCGGATGGCGAGCCGTCACCCGACCTTCGCCTGAAGACGCTGGCCCGCGTCATGACCGCGGTGGAGCAGCAGGAGGTGCAGTTCGCCCCGATCGCGCAGATCGGCCGCACGAGCGCACGCGCCGAGCGTCGCCCGGTGCGTCCCATGGATGCCAACGAACTGGTCGAGCAGGCAATGGAACTCTCGGCACTTCGCAAGGACGTCGAGCGGTTCACCCGCAGCTCGTACTACTGGCGCGCGGCGGCCATTGCGCTGACCGCGGCATTGACCGTGGCGCTCGTGTTCGAGGTGACCACCTCGCAGCTGGCGCTGCGCATCACGCAGTACGCGCTCGGTTCCGCGACGCCCGCGCAGGTGTTCGAATCGATGGATCACCCCGGTGCGCTGCGTGCCTTCGAGAAGGCCTCGTTCCTGCGCGGCATCGCCGGTGCCGGCGGCTCCGCGACCATCGCCACGGACCTGGCGAGCAAGAAGTCGCTCATGCTCGCCATCGGCCTCGATGCCGGCGGCAAGTACGTGCTCGAGCACCGCTCCGAGACCGGATTCGTGACCCCGCTGGCCGACTTCGTCGCGCAGCGCGGCATCTGGGGCGTGGAGATCGACTCGGGCGCCGAGCTGCTCAAGACCGGCACGCTCGTGCTGCGTGACGAGGCCGGCAACGTGGTGATGACGTCCTGACGCACGCGTTCCGCCGGCGCCTCACTCCGCGCGCCGGCTCCACTCGAACTCAAGCGGCTCCAGCTCCTGCTGGAGCCGTTCTCGTTCCTGGGTGAGCTGGCGGCTCTTGGCGGCATCGGAATAGACCTTGGGGTCCATGAGGCTCGCATCGATGGCGCGCGTGCGCTCCTCGATGGCGGTGATGCGCTTCTCGATGTCGCCCATGTTCATCTTGGCCATCTTCGGGTCGCCGCTCGACTGCTTCCCCGTCTGCTTGCCGGCGGGCGCGGGCTTCGAGGGCGGCGCGGTCTGGCGCGTGCGCTGCTCGGCCTTGGCCTTCTCGCGCTCGGTGGCGGCGCGCTCGGCGGCCGCGCGCTGCGACTTCTCCTCGGCCTCCTTCTCCTCCCACTCGTCCCAGTTGCCGTCGAACTCGCGGGCGTTGCCCTCGCCGTCGAGGATGAGGAGCCGGTTGCAGCACGCCGCCAGCATGGCGCGGTCGTGGCTGATGAGGATGAGCGAGCCGTCGTAGCCGCCGTCGTCCGGGTCGGTGGAGAGGGCCATTTCCAGGCGCTCGGCGCTCGGGATGTCCAGGTGGTTGGTGGGCTCGTCGAGGACGATCAGGTTGTTCGCGGCGCTGACGAGGCCGGCGATCACCATGCGACCGCGCTCGCCGCCGGAGAGGTTGCCGACGCACTTCTCCTGCTCGTTGCCGGAGAAGAGGAACGCGCCCGCCAGGTTGCGGGCCTGCTGCTCGCTGGCGCGGAGGCCGCCCTCGTTGGAGGCGATCACGCGCTGCAGGTACTCCCACACGGTGAGCATCGGGTCGATGTGCTCCTGCGTCTGGCGGAAGTAGCCCACCTTGATCTGCGGGCTGACCTTGAGTTCGCCTGCATCGGGCTGCAGGTCGCCGAGCAGCGCGCGCACCAGCGTGGTCTTGCCGGCGCCGTTGGGGCCGACGATGCCGATCCGGTCGAGCGGCTTGATGGCGAAGTCGAGGCCGTTGAAGAGCACCTTCTCGCCGTAGCGCTTGGAGACGCCCTCGGCGCGCAGCACGTAGTCGCCGACGCGCGGCGCCTTCGGGAGCTCGAGGTTCATCACGTCGAGCTCGGCGGGGCGGTCCACCAGCTCGTTTTCCTTGTAGCGCTGGAGTCGCGTGGCGCGGCCGCGGGCCTGCTTGGCGCGCTGGCCGGCCTTGTAGCGCATGATGTACTGCTCTTCCGCGCGGATCTTGTCGAGCTGCTTCTCGTGGTTGCGCTGGCTGGTGAGCATGCGCTCGCGGCGCAGGTTGATGAAGTCCGCGTAGTTGCCGGGGTACTCCAGGATGCGGCCCTGGTCCACCTCGATGATGCGGTGCACCACGGTGTCCAGGAGTCGGCGATCGTGGCTCACCACGAGCACGGCACCCGGGTACTCGTTGGCCAGGAAGTTTTCCAGCCAGCGGCGCCCCTCGATGTCGAGGTGGTTCGTCGGCTCGTCGAGGAGCAGGATGTCCGGCTGCTCGAGGAGGAGGCGTGCCAGGCCGACGCGTGCGCGCTGGCCGCCCGACATCTTGCTCACCAGCGTGCCGAACTGCGCGTCGGTGAATCCGAGGCCGTGGAGCGTCTCGTCGATCCGGTGGTCGATGGCGTAGCCACCCGACTGCTCGATCTCCTCCTCGATGCGCACCTGGCGCTTCATCAGGGCATCGATGTCGGCGTCGGGCTTCGCCATCTCCTCGTAGAGGTGCTCCATCTCGCGGTGCAGCTGATCAAGGCGCTCGAAGGCGCGGCCGGCGGCGTGGCGGAGGGTGTCGGTGGGTTCGAGCCGCGGGTCCTGCGAGAGGTAGCCGACGCGCGTGCCGCGGGCGAGGGAGACCGTGCCGAAGTCAGGCTGCCAGACGCCCGCGATCAGCTTCATCAGCGTGCTCTTGCCGCCGCCGTTGCGGCCGACGAGGCCCACCTTCTCGCCGGGCTCGATGGAGACGGTCGCGCCGTCGAGCACGATGTGCGTGCCGAAGCCGTGGCGGACGTTGGTCAGGGTGGCGATGGGCATGGGGAATCGGGCAGGGTACGCGAGGATGCGTTTTCCGTGGCCCCCGTCCCGCGGGCCGCCGTAGGCTCCCCGCTCATGCTTTCGTGGATCCCCTCCGGCTTCCGCCGCCCGCGCGCCATCTTCCTCTCCGCCATGATCGTGGTGGTGGCGGTGCTGCTCGGGCGCAACTCGCGCACGCAGCGCGAGTCGGTGAGCGACCAGGTGTCGGCATGGACGGAGCGGGCGGTGATGGCCGCGCAGGATTCCCGCGAGGACGACGTGCGCGAGCTGGGCGGCTCCGAGGGTGCGGTGGCGGGCACGTTCGCCGCGTGGGTGCGCGACACGGTGCCCGCGAGCATGGCGCTCCATCCGAAGCTCTCGGTGCGCCTGGCGGATGACAGCCTGTTCGGCGCCGGAAGCGGCGCGCCCACGCACACGGTGGGCATCGAGCTCCGCGGCGCGCGCGCCGAGGTGGACGTTCACTGGAACGGTGGCTCGGATGGACGGTTCGCGGCGTCGATGCTGGCGTTTCGCGTCCAGGCATCACCGGCCACGTCGGCAGCGCCTGCGATGCCTGGGCGGTGACGCGCGGCGCTTGGGGTGTTGCCCCAGCCCGTGCCTCGAGCGGAGCGCAGACCGGTCTCAGGGGCACGCGCCCCAGTTCCCGAGCATCACGCCGAGGTCGGCGCCGCCCACGGTGCCGTCGCCGTCGAGGTCTGCCGGGCTGCCGGCGGAGCCCCACGCTCCGAGCAACGTGCCGAGGTCGGCGCCGTCAATCACGCCGCTTCCATCAAGGTCGCCCGTGCACTGCGCGCGCTCGATCATCACCGAGTACTGCGCGATCTGGGTGCAGGTGTTCGCGCCGAACGCGAACAGGCTCCACGAGGTGCCGTTGTAGAACGAGGCGTTGTTCGTGTAGTAGCCGATGGTCTGCGCGGTGCAGGTGCCCACCTGGAAGCCGAAGGACCCCGCGTAATTGAAGTTGGGGCACTTCACCGACCAACCGACGTTGTTGTAGTTGCCGAGGGTCGTCACGCGGGGCAGCGGGATCACCACGTCGAAATAGGTGGGATCGCTGCCGAACGCCGCGGGGAGTTGCACGCCCACGATGGTGGTGGAATAGAGCGGGGCGCCGCTGCCGAACACTCGTCCGCTGGGATCGCCGTCGTTGAGGGTGAACTCGATGTCCGTCGAGCCGGGCACCGCGCTGCCGAACGTGGCGAGCCGCAGCGTCATCCGGCCGAGCGGTACGCCCGGGCTCCCGGGACCGGAGCCGAGCCAGCCGCTGTCCCCGTACTTCACGGTGCCGGCGTTGGCCGCGTTGATCGGAGTGAAGTAGCCGTTGTCGTTGCCGGTCTCGAAGACCACCTGGGCGCTCGCCGCGGAGGCGGGGGCGAGCGCTGCCGCGAGGGCGACCACGGGGGCGGCCAGCAGGGTGGAGATGCGGGCGGAGGCGGTTCGGGGGGCGGTGGCTGGTCTCATGGAAGTCTCCGTACGTGGTGGCACAAAGGGTAGGTCGATTTTCTGCGGACGCAAACGGGAATTTGCAGGCCCCCCGTCGGTTTCAGGGCCGTTTGTCCCGCTGCCGGGCCCTGGGGGGGTCGATTTCATTGTTTCAGATCGCCTCGATTTGCTTGCTTCCCGCCGAATCCGTGGAATCCCTTGTGGGTCCCCCTTTCTCCCTTTTCTCCTCCCCTTTGGAGCAACTGAATATGTCGACCACCGACCGCTCGCTGCGGAACTCCTATGCCCTCGCTGCAGGCGCGGCTGCCGCCGCTGCCGCTGCCGCCGCAGACGCGTCCATCGTCTACTCGGGCACGCAGAACATCTCGATCTCCCAGTTCAGCTCGCTCAACCTGAACCTCGACGGCGACGCCTACGGCGACGTGCTGCTCAAGAACTACGTCTTCGGCGGCGGCAACTACCAGGGCGCCGCCGTGAACTTCTTCCCGGGCAAGCTGGTGACCTTCAGCAGCGGCGGACTGTCGTACGTCAGCGCGCTCTCGGCGGGCTTCGCCATCAATTCCGGCAGCGTCGGCACCTTCTTCGGCTCCATGGCCTACGGCAGCGCGAACCCCGCGGCGCAGTTCAACAACGCCAACGGCTCGTACCTGGGCCTTTCCTTCGCGAGCGGCGCCAACGTGTACTACGGCTGGGTCCGCGTGAGCATCAACAACTCCACCGGTTCCTTCGTGGTCAATGACTGGGCCTACGAGAACTCGGGCGCCGGCATCCTTGCCGGTGCCGTCCCCGCCCCGGGTGCGCTCGGACTCCTCGCGCTCGGGCCCGCCGGCCTGGGCATCCTGCGCGGACGCAAGCGCCAGGATTGACCGCCGCCATTGCCAGCACTCGCGCGCCGCGTCGGACTTGATTCCGGCGCGGCGCGCGTCATTCCGCAAGTAGCCTTCGAACCCGATGACCGTCTCACGCCAGATCGGTGAGCGCATGCCCCGGCGCGTCCTGCTCGTCGGCTGGGACGCTGCGGACTGGCAGATGATCCGCCCGCTCCTGGCGCAGGGGATGATGCCGACGCTCGCGGCGTTCCTGGCGCGGGGTTCCTCCGGGGACCTCGCCACCACGCGTCCCATCCTCTCGCCGATCCTCTGGAACTCGATCGCCACCGGGCGTCGCCCGGATGCGCACGGCGTGCTCGGCTTCACCGAGCCGGTGCCCGACGGCCCCGGCATTCGCCCGGTGGCAAGCACCAGCCGCCGCTGCAAGGCGCTGTGGAACATCCTCACGCAGTGCGGTCTTCGCTCGAACGTGGTGGGCTGGTACGCCTCGCATCCGGCCGAGCCGATCCGTGGCGCCATGGTCTCGAACCAGGTGGAGTTCCGTTCCGCGCAGGAAGGCCCGGGGGCGCCGCTTCCGGCCGGCAGCGTGCATCCGGCAGAGATCGCCGCGGAGATGGCGGAGTGCCGTGTGCATCCCACGGAGATCGACGCCACGGCGGTGCTGCCGTTCGTGCCCGATGCGGTGCGCGAGCTCGAGCGCGCGGGCAATCGCGTCGGCAAGCTGCAGCACCTCCTGGCGCAGACGGCGTCGGTGCATGCGATGGCGCTTCGACTCATGGAGCGGGACGACTGGGACTTCACTGCCGTCTACTACGAGGGGATCGATCGCTTCGGCCACGAGTTCATGGAGTTCCACCCACCGCGCATGGAGCAGGTGGAGGAGCGTGACTTCGAGGCGTACCGCCACTGCATGGTGGGCATCTACCGGTTCCACGACATGCTGCTCGATGCACTGCTGCGGCAGGCCGGCCCCGACACCGCGGTGATCGTGATGAGCGACCATGGCTACTGGAACGACCACCGGCGGCCCGACCCGCGTCCGGGCAAGACGGGGCCGGTGGACTGGCATCGGCCGTACGGAATCCTGGCGGGCGCAGGCCCCGGCATCCGTTCCGGAGGCAGCCTCCACGGTGCGAGCATCATGGACCTGACGCCGACGGCGTTGACGCTCCTCGGGCTTCCCGCGGCTGCGGACATGCCGGGACGCGTGCTGGTGGAGGCACTGGACGGCGTGTCGGAGCTGCCGCGCGTGCCGTCGTGGGAGTCGGTGGCCGGCGAGTGCGGCATGCATCCAGCGGACGTGCGCGTCGATCCCGAGGAGGCGCGCGCCGCGCTGCGGCAGCTGGTGGACCTTGGCTACATCGATGCACCGTCGGAGGATGACGAGCGCTCGCGTCGCGACACGGTGGATTCGAACCGCATGCAGCTGGTGCAGTCGATGCTGCACTGGCGTGATTTCGCCGGTGCGCTCGACGTGCTTGCGCAGCTCGAGGGCGAGGTGCGCGATTCTGCCGGTGCGACGCTCATCCGCGCGCAGTGCCTTCTGGGCTTGGGCCAGGCCGAGGCGGCGATGGCGCTGCTTGACGCCATGCCCTCGGATTCCCAGGAACGCGAGGCATTGGCGCGCCTGCGCGCGGCCGCGGCGCTGGCAACGGGCAGGCCGGCGGTGGCGGTGGAACAGCTGCAGGCGCTCGACGCCGAGGGTGCAGGGGCTGACGTGCGCGCCATGCTTGGACATGCGCAGGCGGCAGCAGGCGCGCTCCAGGATGCGGAAGAGTCGTTCGGTGTTGCGCTCGCTGCGGAGCCCGAGGATCCCGAGGTGCTCGGCGCCCTTGCGTCGGTGCGGCTGCGGCGCGGCGATCCGGCGGGAGCGCTCGATGCCGGGCTCCGTGCGGCTTCGCTTCGCATGAACGACCCGCGCATCCATCTCACCGTGGGGCGGGCATTCGCTGCGCTCGGGGAACATGCGGAGGCCGTGACAGCGCTGGCGGCCTGCGTGGCGCAGGCACCGGCCTGGGAGGAAGCGGCCCGCGAACTCGAGGCCGCGCGGCGTGCCGCGGGGGCATGAAATGCCAGCACGGACGGCGATCATCATTGCGCTCGATGCCGCGGATTGGCGGGTGCTCTCGCCGCTCATCGACGCGGGCTGCATGCCGAACCTGGCGCGTGTCATCGAGTCGGGGAGCAGTGGACGCTTGCTCGCGATCGACCCGGTGGGTTCCGCCACCGCATGGACCACGCTCCTCACGGGGCAGGGCGCACACGTGCACGGCGTGCTCTCCGACATGGTGGCGACCGGGGATGCCGAAGGCCTGCGGCCCGCGGCGATGGCCGATCGAGCCGTGCCGGTGGTGTGGGAGGTGGCGGAATCCACAGGCATCACGGCGCTCGCCGTGGGGTGGGGCGAGCCGTTTCAGGCGGCGGACGTGCACCCAGCGCTGGTTGGCGAGGGCCGCTTGCCCCTGCCGGACGCGATTGCCCGCATGGTGGCCAGTGCGCCGCCGGAGGACGCGGACCTGGCCGGGCTGCTTGCCGCCGGCACGCGATCCGGGCTCACGATCATGGAGCACGCGCGTGCTGCGATGGCGGATGGTGGGCGTGGCCTCGCGTGCGTGCGATTTCCGGCGTTCGGTGCGCTGGTGGCAAACTTCGTTCGTTTCCAGGCGCCGTGCGAGCCGGGAGTGCTGCCGGCGCGCGCCGCTCGCTACGGCATGGCGGTGGCCGAGGTGTGCAGGCTCCACGATGCGTGGATCGGCGCGCTGATCGAGCAGGCGGGTCCGGGTGCTTCGGTGTTCGTGGTGAGCGAGCGGGGGCTTGATCTTGGATTCTGGCGACATCCGCCCGGCACGGCGACGGCGCGGCCGAGTGCGATGGTTCCGACGGGAATCATCGCCATGAGGGTGCCAGGCGGTCCGCGTGACGCGATGGCGTTCGGCATCCGGTCGAACCAGGTCGCGGGGCTCGTGCTCGACACGCTCGGCGTTGCGCTGCCTGCAGCGGGCGCAGCGCGCCCGCTGGGCGACTGCGGCAACCTGTCCCACTCGGATGGGCGGCACGCCTCGCTCGCGGCGCTGCGGTGCTCGGTGTTTGCCGCCGCAGCTGCCGCATGCGGGGACGCCGCGGCAGCACGCGCCGCGAGGGAGGCGATCCTGGCGTCACATCCGGGCGATGCGGCCACTGCTGCGGCGCTGGCGGATTCGCTCCTGGATCCGCGCATTCCAGGCGGTATCGCACGTGCACGACAGGTGCTTGCGGACTGCATCGCCGCACTTGGTCCAGCGGGCGAGGGACGCTGGATCGTCGCGCTGTGCGAGGCGCGGATGCATCTTGCGTCCGGCGATCACGTGAGTGCGCTCGACGCTGTGCGCCGTGCGCAGGCCGCCGGTGCACCGCATGCACAGGCCACGACGCTCGCGGCGCGCACGGCCGCTGCGGCTGGTCGGTTGGACGAGGCGGCGGAGCTCTGCCGTGGCGTGCTGAAGGACGACCCCTCGCAGCACGATGCGCGCACGCTCCTGGCGCGCGTTCTGTTCGACCTCGGGAAATTCGCGGAGAGCGAATCGGCTGCACGCGAGGCGCTCGGCGTTCGTTGGTTCGACGCCGACACGCACACGCTCCTGGGCGCCGCGCTGGCCGCGCAGGGGCTTGCGGCCGAGGCGCTTGCGGCGCTGCGCGTTGCCCTCGAGCAGGACCCCGCGCATGCCGCGGCACTGCGCCGGATGGCCGCGGTGCAGTTGCGGCAGCTGGGGGACATCGCGGCCAGCGAGGCCACCATGCGCGAGGCGGGGCGGGTCATGCGCGGGCAGCGGCCGGTCGGCGACGCCCCCGGAAGCCGCTAGCGGTTTGAAAGTTCGTCCTGCCTCATGGGCATCGCATCGATCAAGGCGAAGAGTGCGTCGGTCGTCATCGGCGTACTGCGGTCAAGCTTCACTCCACCGTCTTTGCCAACGAGCCGTACCCGAAACGCCGGCGCTGATGTTTGGGTGATGACTTCCAGGTCGCGTTCCTTCAGACCCGCCGATGCTGCACCGAAGGCGCTGATTTGTTGCCGGTAGGGGGCGTCCTGCACGGACGGCGTATCGATGATCAACACGCGGTGCTTCCACCGGTGTGCCGCGAGGTCGGGCAATGCGAGACCGGCGGCTGGCTCGCCGGTACACCCGTGAGCGAGGCAAGCCGCGAGGCCGGCGAAGCCCAATTTCAATGCCGTGGTCATGCGTTCATGCTATGCCGCGCGATGGCGACGCGAGAACACCGTCGGGCATCCGGCTCGCAATCGTCACGGCGTGCACGAACCCCACGCTGCGAGAATCTTGGCGAGGTCTGCACCGTCCACGACGCCGTTTCCATCCAAGTCCGCACGCGCGGTGAATTGGTTCACGACGCCCCATCCGTTGAGGACGAGACCGAGGTCTTGCCCGTCGATGACGCCGTCCAGAACCCGGTCAGCCGGGCAGGCGGACGATGGAACGAAGTACAGCCACGGATCGGAGGCGATGCCGTTCGCGATGAGCTCCATCGAATACGCGCCGCTCGCCAGGCTTGTCGAAACAGCCACCTTGGTGGTGACGATGTCCGCACCGGTCTGCACATCGAACGTGCTCCACTCGTACGTCCTGCAGTACGTGACGTTGCCCGCGGCGTTCGTCAGTCGCACGATGGGGAAGTTGGTGTTGGTCTGCCAGTCGTCGCCGTAGCAGGCGCCAACATTGATGCCGTTGAACTGCGTGCCCGAAAGCGTGATGACGCCGGACGAATCGCGGGTCATGCCGGTGATGGTCGGCTTGGCGGACTCCAGTGCTGTTCCGCTTGGCTGGTAGACCCACAGGGTCTGCGACCGTGCTCCAGCAACGAGCACCGTGCCATTCGGGAGGCAGAGCATGTTCCACTGATAGCAATAGCGGGTCGGGTCCGACGTCCCGCCCTGCGGGGCGTTGATCGCCGTGAAGGTGTTGGTACTCGTGTTGAGCTCAAAGAAGTAGCTGGGGTAACGGAACTCTTCGCCAGTGATGCCGATCGGCGAGAGCACCATCAGGATGTTGCCGTTCGGCAGCATGGCGATCGGTGCATCGGTGGCGCCGAGGGCGCTCATTGCACCGTTGGCGTCAAGGCCAGTCGGCAGCACCGGGCCAGCCACCCAGGAACCCATCGATCCGGTGACGCCAGTAGCTGACGGTGTGTAGTACGCGCTGGTGCTGGTTGCTCCGATGAAGAGCGCGCGCCCGTCCGGAAGGAGCATGGCGCCGCCGATCTCGCTGTTCTGGTCGAAGAGCTCGACGGGGACTTTGGCGTCTGCGACCCACTCGCCCAGCTCGGGGATGTAGCGCTCGGACGCGGTGGTGTTCACGTCGAGCATCAGGATGCTGCCGTCGCGCAGCTTCACCCATGAGGTCTCACGATGCGAGCCAAGGCACGCCGGTCCTGCCGCGAAGGTGTTGTTCACCGGATCGAAGATGGCCACCTGCTTCTCGTCGGTACTGCTGTCGGGCATGGCTTGCAATACGCGGCCATCGGCAAGCATCTCGGAATTTGCATCCCGCATGTTGAGCCCTGGCGCGGGCAGCGCAGTCCAAACATTGGTGATTGGGTTGTACACCTCAGCGTCGTCGCTTCCGCCGCCGTACTCGCCGCCCGCCACGTAGAGCCGACCGTCGCCCAGCACCTGCGATGAGAAGAACCAACGATCGCTGATCATCCACGTGGGCTGGCCCCAGATACCGGAAATGTAACTTCCTACGGTGTTGGGACGCAGGCGCCACCACTTGTTGGGATACGACCCGACAGGAAGGTTGGTGTCAGTCGACTGCACCAAGATGCTGCCATCGGAGAGGAGGTTCATGCCGGAGGTAACGCCGTATGAATCGGGGAATGAATAGGAGAGCGACTGCCATGTGCCGGCGGTATCTGCCGTCGCGCATGGAGCAAAGGTCGAAACAACGAGCGTTGCCACGGAGGCGCTGGATAGGCGGAGCATTGATTTCATGGTGGTTCGATCCTTGGGCTGCAACAACGAAGCGATCAAGAGTATCGCCGGTGGCGACGCGCGGCGGCAACAACCTACGCCGCGCAGGCGCGCCCGACTCTACCTCCAAAGGCGGCGAAGTCAAGCGATCGGGGCGATGCCCGGAGCGGCCGTCTGAAGCAGGAAATGCTCGTTCAGCGCGTTTCGGCCAGCATCCACGGGCGCCCGCACGCCCACCGCAACCACTTGCTGGCCCCCGTTGACGCGCGTCAGGTGGCCCGTGGTGCCCATGTCGTCAAAGAGGATGACGTCGCCAGCGAAGCGCACCGCGACCGGTTCGACAGTTCGTCCTGCCGCATCGGCATCGCGTTGCCCTCGAGCAGGACCCCGCGCATGCCGCGGCACTGCGCCGGGTGGCGGCGCCCCCGGGAGCCGCTAGCCTTCCGCCATGCTCCAGGCCTGGCTCAACGGCACGTTCGTTCCCATGACCGAGGCGACGGTCTCCGCGTTCGACGCGGGGTTCCAGCACGGCGTGGGTCTCTTCGAGACGATGGCGGCGCGGCACGGGCGCATCTTCCGCGGGCTCGAGCACATGGAGCGGATGCGCGCCAGCGCGAAGGAGCTCGGCCTTGCCGACACGCTGCGCCCCGAGGCGCTGGTGGATGCCTGCGAGGCGACGCTCGCGGCGAACTCGCTGCAGCATGCGCGCGTGCGCGTCACGCTGACGGGCGGCGACATGAACCTGCTTGCGCGCGGCACCACGGAGGTACGGCACGACCCGACCATCCTCATCCACGTGCAGCCGCCCACGCCGTATCCGCCCGCACTCTTCGAGCAGGGGATCGGCGTTCGTATCGCCGACGCGCAGCTCAACGTGGCCGATCCGTTCGCCGGCCACAAGACGCTCTGGTACTGGCCCAGGCTCCATGCCCTGCAGCGCGCGGCATCGGCCGGCATGCAGGAAGCGCTCTGGTTCGACGTGACGCGCGCGCTCTCCTGCGGCTGCGTGTCGAACGCCTTCCTGGTGAAGGACGGCGCGCTGGTGACGCCGGTGGCGCGCGGCGAGGAGCCCAAGGATTCGCCGATGCGGAGCCCCGTGCTCCCCGGCATCACGCGTGCGGCGGTGATCTCGCTTGCCGAGGAGAGCGGCATCGCCATCCGGCGCGAGCGCGTCGAGATCGAGGCCGTGCTCTCGGCCGACGAGGTGTTCCTCACCAACTCCAGCTGGCACGTGCTGCCGGTGGTGCGCGTCGAGCAGCGGACGATCGGCACCGGCAAGCCGGGCGACGTGACATCCACGCTGCGCGCGGCGCTCGTCGAGCGCATCGATCGTGAGACGGTGAAGTAGCCGAGCCTATTTCCGAACGCGCACGTTCTCGCGGCCGTCGTCGCGGCCGTCCTGCACTGGCGGTTCCTCGTTGGCGGGGACGCCCGTCTGGAATCCTGCGGGGAACCCGGCGCGCATGGCGCTCACGCTGACCTGCGGGCCGACGCGCACGCCGAAGATCCGGCGGATGCCCCACAACAGGAGCCCGATCACCACGGCCACCACCAGGCATCCCGCGCCGAGCACGATCACTGGGATCGCGATCGCAAGCGCAAGCACCACGAGCACCACGCGGAAGGCCAGGCTCAGCAGCCAGGCAAGCGGGTTGCCGCCGGGGCCGCCCGTGCCGCCACCTGCGGGGCCGCCCGCGCCGCCAGCTGGGGGGCCGCCCCCAATCTCGATGTTTTTCACGACGATCGTGCGGGTTTCCATGCCAGCCATTGATCGTATCGCCCGGCCACCTACGATGCCCCCCTCGACAGGAAGTCCATGGCAGCAAGCAGTTCGAAACCCGGCACGGATGCCCCGGCCGCCCCGCCCAGCGCGGAGCGATCCGGTCCGCGGTTCGTCCACCTGCACCTCCACAGCGAGTACTCGCTCCTCGACGGTGGCAACCGGCTGAAGAAGCTGGTGAACCGCGTCAAGGAGCTCGGCATGGACTCGGTGGCCGTCACCGACCACGGCAACCTCTTCGGCGCGCTCGAGTTCTACATGGCGGCCAAGGAAGTGGGCATCAAGCCGATCCTCGGCATCGAGGCCTACGTTGCCCCGGGCGACCGCCGCGACCGCACCCACACCGGTGTGGCCGACGGCGGCTTCCACCTGGTGCTCCTGGCGCAGGACCTGGACGGCTGGCGCAACCTCCTCAAGCTCTCGAGCGATGCCTTCATCAACGGCTTCTACTACAAGCCGCGCATGGACAAGACCACGCTCGCGGAGTTCAACCGCGGGCTGATCGCCATCAACGGCCACCTGGGTTCGAGCATCGCGTTCCACCTGGAGCAGTTCGTCCGCACCAACCAGCAGAAGCACTGGGAGGCCGCGGTCGAGGAAGCGAAGTGGCATGCCGAGACGTTCGGCCCGGATGCTTCCGGCGAGCCGCGCTTCTACATCGAGCTCCAGCGCCACGTGGACGACCAGGAGCGCATCAATCCGCTCCTCAAGAAGATCGCCAAGAAGCTGGGTCTTCCCCTCGTCTGCGACAACGACGCACACTTCCTCCGCAAGGAGGACCACGATTCCCACGACACGCTCTGCTGCATCTCGATGGGAAAGACGAAGGATGTGCCGGATCGCATCCGCTATCCCGAGGGCCTCTACGTCAAGAGCCCCGAGGAGATGCACGCGCTCTTCAGCGAGGACGATGCCGAGCGCGAGGCGCTCGACAACACGCTGCGCATCGCCGACCGCTGCAACGTCACGCTCCCGAAGGACATGAAGTACGCGCCGGTGGTGCGGATCCGCCACGGCGGCCGCAAGCCGAAGTACGACCCGAAGAAGGACGGCGACCTCACCGATTGGTTCAAGGGCTACTGCCGGACCATCGAGCTGCTTCCCTTCGATGCCACCAAGGATGCCGACGTCACCGAGGCCGAGCTGCGTGCCGACTGCGACCGTGCGCTGCGCGACCTTGCCGAGGCGGGCCTCATCTGGCGCTACGGCGCCGACGGCATCACGCCCGCGGTGCGCGCCCGCGCCGAGCGCGAGCTCAAGGTGCTTGCCGACAAGGCCATCAGCGCCTACTTCCTCATCGTGTGGGACTTCGTCAACTGGGCGCGCCAGAACGGCATTCCCGCCACCGCGCGCGGCTCGGGCGTCGGCACCATGGTCGGCTACGTGCTCGGCCTCTCCAACGCGTGCCCGGTGCGCTACGGCCTGCTCTTCGAGCGCTTTACCGACCCGGACCGCAGCGAATACCCCGACATCGACATCGACCTCTGCCAGAACGGCCGCGGTGCGGTCATCCAGCACGTGCGCCAGAAGTACGGCCACGTGGCGCAGATCGCCACCTTCGGGCGCCTGAAGGCGAAGAACGCCATCAAGGACGTGGCGCGCGTCATGGGCCTGCCGCCCGCGGAAGGGCAGCGCATCTCGAACCTGGTTCCGGAAGCGCCGGACATGACCTTCGAGAAGGCGTTCGCGCAGAGCCCGGATTTCCAGGCCGCCTACGACGCCGACGAGACCGTGCGGCGCGTGGTCGACGGTGCGAAGGAACTCGAGAACCACGCGCGCACGCAGGGCATCCATGCGGCCGGCGTGGTGATCGCCACGCAGCCCCTCGACAACATCGTCCCGCTCTGCCGTTCCACCGGCGGTGGCGACGAGGTGGTGACGCAGTGGGAAGGCCCGCTCTGCGAGAAGGCCGGCCTCCTGAAGATGGACTTCCTGGGCCTGCGCACGCTCTCCACCATCGAGCTTGCCAAGAAGCTGGTGCGCGAGTCCATGTCCGAGGAGGCCATCTACCGCGGCGTCGGCCGCGAGCCGGGCGACGGCGGCCCGCATCCGCTCGACCTCGACCGCATTCCGCTGGAAGACCAGCGCGTCCTGGG
>Ga0114979_10001611_pt1 | contig 15259 bp, 21 predicted proteins | sample S_140625_EF_Meta_FD_87315 | JGI IMG/M metagenome (GOLD analysis project Ga0114979, IMG submission 87315) | Freshwater microbial communities from Lake Simoncouche, Canada to study carbon cycling - S_140625_EF_MetaG | ecosystem: Environmental > Aquatic > Freshwater > Lake | place: Lake... | reverse complement strand
CATGTCTTAAGTTCACATATATCTTACCATTATGATTATAAACTGAAGGATTTGTAAGTCCTGCACCTTGAGTTAAAGAAGATGGTATTAATAAAGGCACTAAAGAGCCACCATTTTCTAATGCAATTTTACATAAATTGTCTATCATATATTTGATTTTTTACAAATATATGAATTTTATGTTGGAGGACATGGATATACTGCTGTACAGTCTGTACAGTCATTGTATGAAAGACTATTTACTAAAGATACTGTAGGTGTAGCTGCAGGAGCATTACTATTTACTGTAAAACACTTATTAGTTAGAGAATCTAAATAAATTTTACCTAGTGTATATACACCATAAGCTACTTCATTAGGACCACCACAACATGGAGCCACATCATAATATGTATCTACACATGTTTTAACAGCTGTTAATGAAAAAGTAAATTTAATATTTGCAGGTAAAGTTCCCGTTCCAAGATCCATGCCCAAGTATACAATAAGATGATCACTGCATTTATTTAAAGGAGTAGTAGCAACTGTATATGTTTTATCAAAGCATACAATACCATAAGCACTATCTTCAAATCTTGGTGCATCTAATGATGGATTTAGTAAACAAGTAGTTGCTAGATTATTTTCTGCAATACTACAGGTTACTGCACCTAAACCTACCATAAAAGACCCATTATCTGTTTCAGGATCAAATAGGTCATAAATAGCAGTTCCACAAATTCTAATTTCATCATAAACTGCTAAATCAATTGATATAGGAATTGTATTTGCTAAAAGAGTATGCGGCAAATTTCTACCACATACTTCTGTAGCATTCCATAGACAGCCATTCCAACCACAAAGTTCATTATTGCCTATAAAAGTTACACCATCTCCTAGTGATACAAAATATCCTGAGGTAGATGCAATAAGTGTAGAATCAGTAGAACATCTGCCTCCACCAGTACCGCCACCTCCGGATCCAGCTGGACCTTGGATTCCTTCTGGACCTTGAATTCCAGTAGCACCCTGAGCACCTTGTCCTGCAAATAATCCATCAATACCTTGTGTACCTTGAATACCTTGAGAACCTACTGTTCCTTGTGCTCCATTTGTACCAATAGTTCCTGCAATACCTTGTGAACCAGTAGATCCTTGTGCTCCAGTTAAACCTATACTTCCGGTAGCACCTTGTATACCTACACCTATAAGACCCTGAGTTCCCTGAGTACCTTGACTCCCATTTGCTCCTTGAGCACCGGTTGCACCAGTGGATCCTGTAGATCCAGTTGTACCTTGACTTCCTGTAGATCCTTGTGTACCTAAACTACCTTGAACACCCTGTGTTCCTTGAACTCCTTGTGAACCTATAATCCCTTGGGCACCAGTTGTTCCTGTAGATCCTACACTACCTTGAGCTCCTTGACTACCTGTAGTACCTTGTCCGGCAAATGCACCAGCTATACCTTGAACTCCCTGAGAACCAACAGCACCTTGAGTACCATCTGCTCCTTGTGCACCAGTATAACCTTGAGCAGCAAAAGCTCCGGACAATCCTTGAGTCCCTTGAGCTCCTTGTGCACCATTAACACCTATTGTTCCAGAAGTACCTTGTGTACCCTGTACTCCTTGAGAGCCTTCTCCACCACCTCCGTTTAAACAAAAATAGTCTACTATACTTTGTATTGCTGTACTAACACTATCATTCTTAGATACAATTGTAGTATCTTGACATGTTAGATTATCACCAGAGTATATAACACATTTAGTATCAAATACTTCAGAGCATTTATCAGGCTCTTGACATTGTGCCGGAGATACTGTTTGTGCAGTAACAGTTTGACGTGCAATAGAACTATATTTAATTAAACTTCTCATTATATTGTTGATATTTGTTGTCCTGTAGTATCTACAGTTGAAACATTATGAACTCTTTGTATATAAGGGCTGTTGTTAGGGTTAGTATCAAAGTCTGACCATACTTGATTAGCAATATCCTGCGGAGTCCCTGTAACTGCTTGAATACTATCTACTACTGCTTGAGTACTTAATGTAACTTGTTGAATATTTCCAGTTACTTGCTGTACACTATTTACATTAGTGTTAACATCTGTTAAAACTGTTTGAGCAGAAATCACATTGCTATTTGTTGTAGTAAGAACGGATTGTGCACCAAGTATATTTGTCTGATTAATTTCTCCGGTGGACTGAATACTTAATACTGTACCTTGAGTACTTAATGTTACAGATTGTACATTACCTAGTACTTGTTGAGCACTAGTAAGATTAGTATTTATAGTTCCTGTAACAGATTGTAAACTTGATACATTAGTGTTAACAGTACCTATAACTGCTTGAGCTCCACCTACATTTGTATTTGTAGTTGTTAGTACTCCTTGTGCAGCTATAACATTAGTATTAACGGTATTAATATCTAAGTTTAAATCATCTTTTATTAATTTACCTATAGTTCCTCCAGTAGTAATATTTACTAATGCATAATTCCACACATCTGCTGGAGTAATAGTATTTGTTGTTCCCCATGTTTTCCATGGAAGTGCAACTCCTGGATTATATACTAATACACTATCAGTCAAACTTATTTTGGGGCAATTGAGTATAACTTGATTAGTTGCTGAATTTGTTATAGTTCCACCAGAAATACTAATTTGTCCAGTACTTGTACTTCCAATTATAACTGAATAATTACCTGAATTTAAAATTGGATTTGTTAAATTAATATTTGCACTATTTTGTGCAAATATTCCATAAGATGAATTAAAATTAACAGCACTAGTAGATAATGTACCTGTAGTTGCATTAAATGTAGAAAGTGTTGCTACAAGTATCCCATAAGCATCTGTTCCTACCGAACCTCCTTGTACATCTAAAATATTTCCTCTTAAAACATTTATAGTTGAATTTTGTGCAATATTAACTCCATAAGCACTGCTACCTGCACCTCCTTTTGCTGTGCCAGATATGTATACGTTATTATTTATTGAAGCAGCATTATTATTTTGTATTCCAGTACCAACAGCACCCCCAATTGCTCCGCCATCTAAAAATACACTATTACCAGTTCTATTAGTAGTTCCTGCGGATAAGCTGATACCATGATAATTAGATGCACTACCTCCTTTTACTTTTCCTCTAACATAAACAATATTACTATTGGGATTGAGAGGATATATAAGTGGATTTACAGTTCCGATAGCAGTAACTCCTGAACCTCCGTTTATAATATTACAACCATCTGCATCAGGATTTCCTCCTGAAAAATATATAGATACAGGTGCTTTTAAAGTTAGTCCTGATCCTAACTGACCTGGACTTGAAAGAGATCCATATGGATTATCTACTAAAGTTAAAATAGTATCATTTCCTATACTATTTATTTCACCTATTATATTAAAAGAACCTGAATTATCTTTAAGTATTACATTTGGTAATAACTCTTGTGTGAATAATGTCCCACTTCCTGTGATGTTTTTATCATATTTTAATCCTGATACAGTATTGTAATTTTTTGATATATCTACTTGAAAATATCCATTTAGTAAATCATCAATTTGAATGACTCTTACTGGATTTAAACCACTTGCATCTCTTATGTAATCTCCAGCTACTAGAGTACTCATAAAAGTAGCATCCGTACATTTCCAAAATACACCTGCGCCTTGAACACCTAAGCTCCTATTAGATGCTGAAGAATATGTTGTAATAGAAGATGTTGTATTAATTGTACTAATAGTTATTGTACCTGTTTTAGATATATAATTATTATTTCCAACAGAGTATCCAAAAGGTAATGCACCTCCAGTTGTAGTTCCAGCTAAAGCTGTATTTCTGATAGTACCAATTTTTATATTTTGATCTATTTCTATGTAACAACCATTTAAGTATACATCATCCCCAATAGTAGGTACTGAAGGTGTCCAAGAGGCTATAGATGACCACTTTATAGGAATTAATGATGATCCTTGAGATGCTGTTGTTGGATAGCAGTTAGCCATAATTATCTATTTTGAAATGTTATTTGATATGCCATACATTGATCAATAGTTAAATAATTGTAGCTAGCAGTTTCTACATCTTTCACTACATTACCTTGCTCATCAACTTCAAAACACCTCATTAGTATTGAATAAGAGGTATCTTGATATGATGTATTACTTGTTATTGAAAAATTGTATTTATATTTTGTTACCATTTTAATTATATGTTATTGTTTGACAATTATCCCAAATTGCAGTTGGGTTATCTGTTGCTTGTTGTAAATAGCTTGAACCACTAGGGCTTATTACTAGTCTAGATATAGTCCATCCGGCAGTTGATGTTGGTGTGCCTAGAAAGGCTCTTCCATTGTAGTCAAATGCAGGATCTCCGGGTACAAATAAATGCTCTCTATCATATTCTATTACAGAGCCTTGTACACCTTGTACTCCCTGCGTACCTTGCGTTCCTTGTACTCCTTGAATGCCTTGTGTACCTTGGGGTCCTTGAACGCCTTGTATTCCTTGTGTACCTTGTGTTCCTTGTACACCCTGAGTACCAGTTCCTCCTCCAGCAGGTCCTTGGATTCCTATAGCACCTTGCACACCTTGGGTACCTTGGACACCTTGTGATCCGGATCCACCTCCGCTGTTAGCACAAAAGAAATCTACTATACCTTGTATAGCCTGTGATACATTATCATTCTGACTTACCACAGTTAAACCTTGACAGGTAAGATCTTCTCCGTTGTATATGATACAATCAGTGTCAAATACTTCTGTGCACTTCTGTGGATTAACACATTGTGCAGGAGCCACCGGAGTATTAGTTTCTATGTATGATAATCTTGGATCATCAGTCACTACTAACGGTGCTACCTCTAAACCTGTCCTTACTGGTTTCATTTAATTTCTGTTATATCTTCTACAGTTAATTTAGCTACTGCTGCTGCTACAGTTCCGGTAGCTACCATGTATCCACCTAGTGTAACAATTGCTGCAGGAAGGCTTACAGGTAATGTTGCTATAACTCCACCTACTACACCTACTCCAACTCCAAGTTTAATAATTTTTTTGAAAAACTTAGGAGTTTTTGCATTCCATCTTTTTTTTACTCTGTGTAACTTACTCATAATGTTGCTAATGTTATAAATGCTTTATAATCTCCTGCTACAGTTACTACTATAGATTTAGATACTAAATATGCTGTTGGGTAAGTATCTAATAATGCTTGAATAGCACCTGTTAATCCTGCTGGTGAACCTTCTTCTATAAAGTATTCTGTTAAGTTAGCAGATAAATTTATATCTATTCCTTTACTTAAACCTTGCAAGACTTTTAGTTGAAATGGAAAGTTATTTCCTTGATTCCCACTATCTTTTAAATTTCCTATTGACATGTCTATTAATTTTTATTTTATCTACTTACTTCTTCCCAATCCATTGATGCAAATACTGTTTCATTATTTGTTCCTGCTGCTAAAGTTAATGTAAATTCATAAGGAGTTCCTGTTAATCCATCTCTTTCTAATTGATTACTAAACAATGCTGCTCTTAATATATCAACAGATACACTTGTACTTGCTGTAGCTGTAAAATAACCTGATGCAATAACCCTACCTCCTGTAAAAGATGTTCCTATTAAATTATATTCTACAGAAGAGTTTGTTCCTGCACTTATCCATGAACCACCTGTTGTTGTTCCTGCTACTACCACTTGCCAATTATAATTAGCTGCAGTATTTCCTATTGCAGAAATAGCAGTAGCTAAAGCTATAGCATCCAATCTTGTAGATTTAAGTCTTAAAGAAACTATAGGATAAAATGTACCTGCTGTTGTTAAAGTTTTAGGAGAAGTTATTGGTGTACCTATAGCTTGTTGTGAACCACGAAGTTCATATCCTCCTTCAGATAATACAGTAGAACATATTTGTTTTAATGTACTTGCTCCACTTGTAGCACCTGTATTTGTTATTTCATATCTTAATGGTAAAGAAGCAGTAGTAATATATGTAGATGTAATTATATTTGCATGATGAAATTTATGACAAACATAAAAATTACCATTTATAACAAAGCCCATTCTAACTGTTCCCACACCTAACCACTCAAGATCCATAAATAAGATTTGAGCTTTTGTTAAATCAAGGGTTATACCACTAGCTCCTGTTCCATTCATAGGGTCAACATTCCAACTTGCTTGAGCAATAGGTGTATTTACCAATGATCCTGAAACAGAAGTTCTTTCAACAAAACTCACTGTACTACCATCTTGCTCTAAATAATACCCATTAGCTGCTCCATAATATCCAATTCTTTGTCTAAGGTTAGTTTTAGCAGGGCTCATTACAAAAGTACTAAGTACTAACAAACTTTTACCGGGTTGGTATGAAAATATTTTATTGGTTTCTCTAACAACTTCAGAACCTGATGCTGATGTTACAGCAAGATCAACTAATCCTTGAGCAGAATTAAATGTTGCTGTTCCACTTGTAGTAAGTGCACTTGACCATAATCCATTATCTGCAAATCTGTGACTTGAATCAAACAATGTAAATGGATTAGATACTCTTAATCTACCAAATGCATCAATAGACATAGCATTAGCTCCAATATTTACATTAACTATTTGATCTGATGGTAATACAACAGGAGTGCTTTGAGCTGAAGTTTTCTGACCTAAAGTATTAATTCTGTTTGTAAAGGTAGTATCAGCTAATCTTGTTGATAAAGCTACATCTAGATTAGATGTATCCCCATCTATAGTAGTAAGCAGATTTTTAATTAGCAACTGAGTAGCCTCTGCATTTCTAGTAGAAAGGTTTACATCAAAAGAGTTGTCAATAGATGTAAGTAGCAATACCATCTGAGCTAGATGAAAATCAGGATTGATGTATACTAAAGGTCCTACAGGAGTTACTTCATTACCTTCTGCATCATAGTATACTGGTGGATCAAATGTAGTACCGTTCCAGATTTTTATTTCCATATATACAGGACAATTAGTAGGACAACCTGTACCTCCTTGATCTTCTACAAGATTTTGTGCAAAGTTTTGACCTCCTTGTAAAGCAGTCAAAATGCTTAATAATGTTCCCTCTTGAGTTATAGAACTATCACTTATACTTTGTAAACCTAGTAACATTCTATACTGCCATGGGAAATTGTTCCCTTGATTACCTGAATCTTTTAAGTTCCCTATTGACATAACTACATGTATTTAATATAATATAGTAAAAATATTTGACAAATACAAAAACCCCGGGCGGTTACCCAGGGTCTTTTATGAATAATTTATAATTAGTTTATTGTGTATAGTTCAAAATATATATATAAATCTCCATCCCAGTTATTAGCACCAGCTGTTGCAGGATTAGCATTATAAAGATTAAACCCTAATCCGGCTGAAGCTCCTGTAGCAATTAAATATGGAATAGCGTTATCAGTAACAGCTTGACTGTAATATACTGAGTATTGTACATATATATTATCTCTATTACCTGTAGTAAGATCTAGATCTGGATTATTAATAAAAAAAGATACTGAACTACCATAAGCTGCAGCAGGAGTTAAAGGAGCAGATGATCCCATACCTAGGATATCAATAATACCACGGGTGGTAGTTACTGTTACAACATCAGTAGCTGTTCTATCTAACTCATAATGCTTAGTATTACCTACATTACCTGATTGAACTGCATCAGATAATGTCATTCCATAAGTTTGGTATTGATCACCCCTGTTATTAAAGCCAACATTTGCACCTAGTGCAATTAAATCTGTGTTAGCATTATTTGCTGTGGTCTTTACAAGACCTGCTGTTTTTAAGTACAGCCAGTTTAAGATATCCATTTTATTTATTTTTAAATTATTTATTATATATTTTTATTTCTATATAAGTATATCCAAGTATACCATCAGTACGTGAATGAGTAATTCCATCAAGTGTTTCAACAGCAATAAAATCACTAGGATTTCCACCTGTAGCTGTTGTTATATATGTATAACCATCTTGATTCCAAGCTGAATCACTTGTAATTCCTGTAGTAGCATTATTAGGAAATCCATCAATAAGCTGTGCTAGATATACACCTGGATAAGTTCTACTCCATACAATCTTACCTATGCTATTTTCTAATACTGTAGCAACTGGTGCATTTGTTCCTTCTTGAGATAGCAATGCTGAGTATGTTCTATAACCATTGACAATTACTTTAAACTCCTGAATAGGTTTACTTATAAGTTGCCATATATGTGTGAATCTTGTTCTATACTCTCTCATCATTATATACTATACTATAATATACAAAAAGTTATTTAAAAAACAAAGCTCCTAGGAATAAATCTCTAGGAGCCTTGAATGGAAGAAAATAAGTACTCAAATATAATACTTATTTTATAGTATCTATTCTTTTCTGTAGATAAACTAACGCCTTCTCTAAATCTTCTTTGTACTTAGTAGGGCATTTCTTACCTGCCCGTGCTACATACTTGATAACATTGCCTAAATAGAAATCCTTATCAAGTCCCCATGCTTCTAATACATTAAAGACTTCATACTGAGCTCCGGCACCACCATAATGTACAGGTCTAATAGAACTGTCTTTAGGCATTATTCTTTTTAGATCTTCTACATAAGGCGGAGTAGCATCTAATTTTGTACTAAATGGATCCATATCTTCATGACTTATGTTTACCATGTCAAAATAACATCTGGCTCATTAATAATCATTTTCATTCCACCGTTGATCTCAACTCTTTCTGCAGAAGATAGAGCATATGTTGCTACATAGATCTCATCCCCGGCTACTATGTTTTTCTCTACATCAGATCCTACTGCATATACAGTAAGTTTTTTCCATAGCTTCATAGCATCCTGCATCATTGACTCTTCATCTTTTGCTGTAAGTTCTATTACAGACTCTTTCTTTTCCGGAACATTAATCATAATCTTTCTTCCGTAGAATTCTTTAAACCCTTTCATTATTCTCCTTTTATTGGTGTGTTATTATACTTAAGTGTTACATGCCCTGCAGCTATAGGGTCTCTTTGTACTATAGTTCTATAGATAACAGTATCACCATCATAGAACTCTGCTATGATAGCATCTGGTACAGTAGTAAGAGCTTCTGCTATAGAATAGCTCCCATCCGGATTACGCTGTTGAGTAGTAACTTGTACTACTACAGAATTACCTGCCGGCATAGCCTTAGTTGATTTCATCCAGCCTTCAGCTTCAGAAGATGCTTTTGCTATCAATCTAAACATGTCACCATCTCCCCAAAACTTAATGTCTTTTACATTCTTAGTGGCACCGTTGGCTGTGGTGTTGTGCAATGATTTTGCTTCCATTATATTACATTTTCATATGTTTCTAAAAATATGCTTTCTTTACAGGGATAAAATTCCCCGGCTACTCCTCTTATTATATAGTCAGTAGGTATTGCTGTATGATCACCCTCAAGAGTCTTTATAACAAGTTCATTAGATCCATTTCTTACATAGAATCTACAAAGACTTTCTGTATCAAAATAATCATCAGATGTACATCCCATGAAATCTGCTATCTCCTTGAAGTTCTCCCCGGTCCACTGTATAGCCTGAATGACTACTGGTTTTTTTCTATAGAATCCCATGGTGTATACTTCATATAATTCTCTACTGCTAACTTAGCTGCTAATACCTGAGCCACTGCTTGATCAAACAACATACTCTTCATAGGATTCTTAGCAGACTCATAGTCTTTCTTTACCTTCTCTACAATCTCAGCAAATGCATAGTTGATTTTGTACAGTTCTGTCTCTTCCTGGTTGTCAATACTGATCCCTATCAGTTGCTCACCAAAGCTAGGTATCCTAGTCTCCTTAATTACTTCATCCATATCTTGTTGGTTTTAATATATACAAATATAGTGATAAAAAAATAAGCTCCAAGTTTCCTGGGAGCTTATTCTAAACAATCAAAACAAAACTATGAAAAACAAAGCAAGCCAAAGGTATGAAAATATTTTAGAAAGTCAAGCCTTTTAAAAACTTTTATGCAAAAAACCCCAGGGGGAGTATTTCCTGGGGGTCTTCTGTTACCTAACGTGATATTATAAAGTTTGAGGTAGCTAATGTACTAATCTTTTTTAGAAAAGTCTGTCATGTAATCATAATTAGTCTCATACCCATTATCATTCTCTACAGAGTAAACAGTCATGTCTATCTTATATCCAGGATTCTTATCTATCCTATTATAAGTCCATGCTTTGTCAGACCATATAATTCTGTTGTTAGGATATATAAAGAAGTTACCATTATCCATCTTGAACACATGCCCGCACTTATGCTCCGGTGTTTCTGAGAAATTAGTATCCAACATATTCCTATTTTCATGAGACCAGTCTAGAGTAAACATATACACACCCTGTCTCTTTACTCCTGTAATAGATATAAGATCTGCTCTAAGTCCTGCTAGCCTTTCTCTAATATGCACATCCACATAACTAGAAAAGCAATCCCAATACATATGCTCTGTCAATGGTAACTTCTCCGCATCCTTCTTCCATACAAATGCATGTATAGGTCTCCTTGTCCAGTTGACCCCGTTCTCTAGAAATGCCTCAAACAAAGGAACCCTTTTCTGGATAGATGCTACAGAGTGTACATCTGCTAAAGTAAAATCACCATTACCTTTCTCATGGTTGAACAAAAACTCATTCCTTATATAACAAGTAATTGTGGGTATGTTAGAATTCAAGTATGCCATGCTGTAAAGATAGGAGTTTCCCGGGCATTCTCAGTGGACTGGTAAAATTTTTTTGGGGTAAAATTTGGGATGGGAGGGTTGGTGTGTTATGGGTCCTCTATGCAGACACCCCCGGCCTCAGCCGCGGCAGGGGTACCCCCTGTCCTTGCTGCAGCCTTAGTGCTGTACTGCCTGAGTCTTTCAGAAAATTTCAGTGGCTGAAATGTTTCCTCATCCTCAGTCAACATCACGGGTGCCTTGCATCAGCTGCTTGGCTTGCGCTGTGCAGCTGAGCTAGCCCAATGCTTAAGATAAATTAAAAATTTATCATCATGAATAGTTTATCCATCATTCAGGTGCTTAGGCACCCTCACTCTGACAAACTCTTAATCCTTAAGCAAACAGTTGGCAAAGCCCTCTGTGTGCCAAAGGCTTATAATCCAAGTCTTAAGCCTGGCGGCCTGTATGCTGTTAACATCATCCAGAAGCCTTGGAAAGAGAAAACATTCACTAAGGTGACTGTTGTCTCAGTACTGTCAGACAAGTCTTCCAGTAAGAGAAAGAAGTCTAAGGCTTAGGCCTTTAGCTTCTTTCTTCCCTTTTTCTTCTAGCCCTAAACTCAAATGAATAACATATTATTCATTTAATCTATTAAATTATGGCTTTACAAGCACAATTTAAAACCATTACTTCTGGGGGAAGTAATGCGTACCTCGTAAGAGGTACTGATGCAGAAATACAAGATTTCTGTGCTTCACAAGGCGAATACCTTCGCATTGATGAAGAGTCAGGCTTACCACTGTTTTTCAGCAAAACAGTTCTGCCTGGTGACATTTCGGATTGGCATCCTCTTGTCAAAGTTCAAGGTGGTCCTCGCAAGGGCTCATACACCTTAAACTCTATGGCACTGCGCTTCAGAGAAGCACAGGTGGAGTCCATCAGGTCTGGCGTCCTTCAGGACAAAGTTGCAACTCAAATTGCCCAACAAGGTTGGTCTGCAAGAGTTGCATCTTCAACAGCTAATGCTGTTGCAGCCTTGCAGGCGGCTATTACTGTTGCAGATGAAACATCTGAAACAGAAGCACAGGTAGAACCTGTGGCAGACCCTACTGCTGACATCACAGATGCAGCTAAGGGTGCGCCTAAGGCTCCAAAGCCTTAAGCATTAAGAGATAGGATTAAAGTCCTATCTCTTTGCTTTTAGCATATCCCTTTTTTTTCTAGCCCTTAATTTGATTAAAGCAGAACCATAGGTTCTGTTTTTTTATTGCTTATAGCATATAACCTATAGTATTAAAGATAGAGCATATACTTACAGGTACTAACCACCGTGACAAGTGTTTAAAGTATCTAGAGTATGTAATATAAAATATATACTGTAGATTATATAAGATAAATCTACTTGATATAGTGGGTCTCCACCGTGTGTAACAATGAGACTTTGGTATTGATACTCAGATAGTTATAAAATGTGTGGATGAGGAAGAAGTGGTGTGACAGACCAACAGTAGCACTTTCTATGGGTGTGATAGTAGACTCAGAATAGCATAAATAGTTCACACATAAGTACATAATATGGCTAACATAGTGCATTTACCCTTCATAGATACAGTATTATGATATTATACAAGTATTATACTATACTTATTACTATATAGAGAAGCACAGTATGTTTCTCCGGGCTTATTCAAATTGTAACTTAAAACTATAACATATGACTTATTTATGTCAAACTAAAGGAGGATACAAGTTCATACTCCAAGTAAGTAAAGATTATACTCAATATGTTGGTAAATCTACTTACATAAGTTTAGGTAGTGACTCATTTAGAGTCATTCAAGCAATAGACATCTTAGATAGTAAAGATGTTGTGAATCTTAAAGTAGACTACTCTTTAGCAGGGTAGTCTATTTACTGATCAGTAACCTTGAACAAATGATAGGTACAGATTAACTATGTAACTAACACTTACAGAGTGGGAGGCAGTAATCCTCTCCGCAACTTGTGTGGCTAACCAATAATGCCACACTTACATTGTAACCAATTAAATAAATATATATGAAGTATTTTGGAACAGCAGTAATTATAGCAGGTATAGTATTATCAACATTTTTGATAATGTTAGAGCCTGTTGTAGGTAGTATAGCACTTACTGTATTTACTATAGTAAGTATGTTATTTGTCTCTTGTATGAAAGAGAAATAACTAGTCTCCGGGGACAAAGTGTGAGTTGTTACACTATAATGAAACAACTATCCAGTAAGCTGCTGGCGTTGGCTCACCATAACAGACAAGTGAGAGGGTTTGGTCTATATACCTTAAAGACTATAATTAATGCATCATTCCTGATTCCCAAGGTCAGGCAGTTGTAGTAGGTCAAGTCGTGGTACCTGTAAGTGTGTCAAATCCACCACTATTACAACTGAGTGCAGAGGGGTTATAACTTAATACTTGATACATGAAAAGAAAAATCAAAACACATGATGTAGTTCTTCCTAATGGAGAACATAGAAGAGTAGTTGAATGGCCTGATCCTGAATCAAGTTATGATATGCTATTCTCTCCCAAAAAAATGAATGGAGAGGGTTATGGTGTAGTATGTGAGTCATTAAAGAATGCTATCACACACATGTTTCAAACAGATTGTGAGCATACCGTGATTGCTAATGATGTGGTATCACCTGAACCACATAAATGGACACCATTACCGTATAAATGCACAAAGTGTAATAAACATTTTGTTCACTGGGATTTGTAAATTTAAACTTATACATATGGCAGAGAAAGTTTATTGGACTCAGAGAGACGGGTCCAAGATTGATGTAGATCAGATGACACTGACACATCTCCGGAATACACTCAAGATGATACTCCGGGCTAATGCTAAGAAACCTAAACCTGAACCAAAACACTGGTCAGGGTTGAGAGGTGAAATAGCTCAAGATATGGTAGATCAGGCCTTAGAGGCTGAGTACTATCCTGATTATTATGATACATTTTAGTTCATGTCAGGTGAACTAGGCTAGGAGTCTGCCTCATTTCTGCTTGGTAGGCAGACTCCAATAGCTATATAGTGCAATTTATTAACCAATATAATTTAACAATGAAAACAAGAAGTCTAAGCACAAAAGGTTTGAGCATGTCTCAAGCACAGTCAATTTCTAACCTATGCAACCAACGTGCAGTTGCTATTAAAGATAGGTTAGCTACTACTAATAACTGTAGTAAAACAGTTAAGGTAGATAAAACTGATTATGTAACACAGGAGGCAGTAATACTACCTGTTAACACTCCGGATTTACTTGTAGAAGTAGGTCAGTTGTATGCATGTCAGGCATTTCTTATGGAAGCTCTAAAGTCCAAGGAGAAAGAAATGACAAATCTAAGAACAGAGATGTTCTATTACCCTATTGATGCTCCTCAACCTGATATCTTAGATAAGCCAAAGGAATTGCTACCAGTAGATGAGCAATGGGGATGGGACCAATTAAGTGACTCTGAGTATTCAGAGTATCTTGAAGTAGAAGCATATGCTTCTCACATTGGGCAATTTATCCATAAGAAAGGTAAACTTACTGAACTTAGAGAAGATTTAGTAAGAATGCCATCTATTGAGTGGATGACTATTAAGGATGGTGAGAAGACTCCGGTGATTATCACTAAGCATCATGATAAGGATAAGTTAGATATGATGCATGAGGAGTTGTCCGGGAAACACCGGGAGTATGAGCAACGTGTAAACTATTACAAGGCTAAGGTTAAGAACTTAGTGAGTGATGAGAATGCACGTATTCAACGCGAGAATGCTACCATGTGGAATGATTATAACACTATGCAAGGTGCTATTAATGCTGAGCATGAGACTAACTTCAAAGCATGGTTGAATAACCGTAATCAGTGGTTGGCTGAGAAAGAAGCTGAGCGTGAGCAAGCAATCAAGGATACTGCACAATTGAGAATTGTGGTTGATGGCAGATTTCAATCTGTTATTGACATGTTCATGAAGAAAGAAGATTAGGTAGGTGAGAGTGGATACACAAGTTGAAACTCTCACCTTTTATACATAGTAACAAGAGAATAAAGAAATGTAAAAGATATATACATTAGAAACTTCATGTTGTAGTTATATACTACAGCATCACCATTATCGCTCCCCTTAAAAACTTATACTTTTTAGATTTGGCTAGACAAGTTACTCAAGATGAGATAATTGGCTAGCAAAACTAGACATAGTATTTGTCATTGCCTTTGTGTAAGGGGAGGTCTTTGATTTTGAATTTGTTTTTATCTTTATCTATATTGTCTCTTGTTACTGTGTAACTATTTACTCCTTCAAGACACATAAACTTCAGTTCCCATACAGCAGTGAGATGGGCTAAGTTATATACAATTTCTCGGAGCTGGAAGTAGAAAGCTGAAGAGTGTGTCTTTTATAGTCAGGTGGCGGAATGGGTAGACGCTAATTAGATATACTGATAGAACAATTCAATGAGGGTATCACGAACAGTGAGGCTGCTGATCTCTTAAAGAATAAATCACACTATGAAATCTAATTAT
>Ga0114979_10001607_pt1 | contig 15269 bp, 17 predicted proteins | sample S_140625_EF_Meta_FD_87315 | JGI IMG/M metagenome (GOLD analysis project Ga0114979, IMG submission 87315) | Freshwater microbial communities from Lake Simoncouche, Canada to study carbon cycling - S_140625_EF_MetaG | ecosystem: Environmental > Aquatic > Freshwater > Lake | place: Lake... | reverse complement strand
GACTACACGGATTGGAATGTAAATAAATTCAGCCGCTTTAACTGGCTCAATCGCAATATCAATCCAAAGTTCGTTTCTGTCAATTTTAGCAGGTGTGTTGTTTGTTTCGTCACAGACAACAATGAAGTCATAGATAGCACGTTTGGCTAATAAATCGCCTAAGAAACCATCAAAAACTTGTTTAACGTTGGCTCTTGTTAGTTTATCGTTGGGTTCAAAGATAAACGGACGAGCCAACGGATCAAATCTCTCACGCAAATATGCAAGCAAGCGAGCAACATTAACACGGTCTAATGCGCTGGAGAAACTCTGCAATGTGCGTTGACCAAATACATATAAACCTTGTCCAGGGAAACGTGCAATTGGATTAATACCAACTCTAGTACCGTCTCCATATAATGTATCACGTTGACCATTTGTCAACGATAATGGAATAAATTCACCTTCTTTGTTGATATAACCCACGTTACTTGCGTTAGTTACAACACCACGTGTTAAACCAGCAGGAGCAAACCAAGGATAAGAAACTTGGTCATTGTAGGCCATAGTACGTAGTACAATGTGACTTGCAGGAACAACTACATTGTTACCACTTAAATCTGTAGTAAGACCACTTGGATAATATGCTGCCGCTGAGCTAGAAGAAGTTGTTATACCATCTTCGCCGTTTGTATCAGCATTTTTACCGCTCATCCAGTTGATCAAAGTTTGACCTTGAGGAACTAAACGGAACGGAGTATCAACAACAATGAATGCAGTTTCTTTACGATCCACATTCAATGAAATCATTTCATCTAAAAGTTCTGGATATCCAGGGGCAGCAATTAAAGTGAAATATGTCATTTCTTCACGCAATGATTGACTGCCAGTAACTGCGGCCTGCATGGCACGTACCACTGCTTGACGTTGTGCTTGACGCAACATAAACGGACTGCCGTTTTGTTTATTACCACTATATGTATTCCATACGCCTGTTGTAGCATTAAATTGTTTTACATTACCTGTAGAAACAATAGAATTCCAACACATCATTCCATCTGGGTATAATAACGGATCAGGAGATTGGTCGTCGGCTAAAACTGCGCCGCCGTCGTTTCCTGAATCACTTGGTGTTATTGTCAAATCAGCAAATACTACACCATCAGGAGTTGTTTGATCTGTGATATCGCGAGATACCCAAGTAGAACCATCCCATACATGAATTGCTGGATAGTTTTCAAGATCACTGCTGTCAATCCAAACATCATTGGTATTTGGAACACTTGGAGCGTTAGCATCAATGATAATATCTCCGCTGACTGGTTCCCATTTACCGTTGGCCTTAATATACAAATCTGCTATTAGGTTTGTATTGTACCACAATGTACCATTGGCAGCTTCGCCGGTTGGAGCAGACATGCCGGCTGATTCATTTAACGAGTACCAACCACCATTGTTGTATAAACGTAGTTCAATATTGGCAGTTCCTGATATTGTTTTTGCATAAATTTTACCAGTGGTTAATGATGAACCAAAGGCTGCGGTTGCAACTGCATCGCTGCCTACTACGTCTGTGTAAACTGGTACACTTTGTATTGTCCACGGACTAGTACTAGGCTGTAGTGCAGAATTGTATTTTTTAACTGAAAGTTTTAAACCAGCATTTGGGCTTGTTATTTTAAACCAAACATCACCAATGGCCGTAGCAGTTGGAATATTAAAATGTTCAGCCACAAATACTGTAGGTATTGCAGGGTTTGCTGTTGTGCAAATTTGCCATGCTCCGGAGATCTTTTTATATGTTTGATAATTAACAACTGCTGATGTTGCAACCACTGCATAATCACCATTGCTACCAATGCTAACGTCAGGAACTTGACCTGTGCCATTTAGAGTATCTTCAAGGTCTGTAATAATCAATGGAGTCTTTGCAACCCAGTTACTTTTTCCTGTTGCCGTTGCTTCAAAAATACCCCAACTTGTTTTACTCAAATCGAACCAGTATGTACCGTTGAATGGCTCACCTGTTGGTTCTATATCATTTGGTTCTAATTGTGACAAGTCAATATCAGCTCTTAAAACATAAGCGCGATTAGCAAGTCCTAGATAACTGTAGGCAGCCATTAAACCATATTCACTGGTTTCTGCTCCGTGAATTGGAGTGCCATCCACTGTTTTAAATTTTGGTTGTCCAAATAATTCTACTAGCTCTCGTTGACTAGTTAATAAGTAAGGCATGCCAGCATTCATAGCCTGCGTACCGGCTGCATAACCTGTACCACTTACGTTTGTTTTGTTTGATTCTGTTGCTAAAATAATTAGTGGAACTGTGCCTTGTCCAGCACCGCCGTATTGGCTTTGGTCTGAAATACTAATTGCAACGCCTGGGGATACTAATGTAGCCATGTTGTTCTCCTTATGAGTTATACTTATTTATAACTTTTCAAGGAAACCAGGCTATTTAGCGGAATTTACATTTTCTCAGTTTCAGGTTGCACCACTAGTTCTACTTGGTTAAACAAATAATCTAACGTAGAGTTGTTATCTAATACATGATCAAAGCTGGTTCCCACCCAAGCTGTTTCACTAGCATGAATCTTTTCTTCTTTCAACCATTTAATTGCCGACTCTAGACCTTTATTTGCTTGTACTGCAATATCATACCAATGCGGCTGTATACCACGTTGAACACAGATAATAATACCCCCAGCTGATTTGATACTTTTAATTTCATTGGGAAATCTGCAATCACTGATAATGATGTTATCTTTACTAGTACGCAATTTGTTTTCTACACTAGCGATCCAAATATCATCATGAAAGCCCCGTCTGCACACTTCCGTACCCCATTGCTGTAATACCCATCGTGGTGTTAGATCGGGGATATTTAAACGTTTTGACCACCATACATCAACCTGCTCTCTCCACTCACGTGCTTCTCTGGTACGTCCTTCTAACATAACTCTATCCCAGCCAAATACTGAAGACACAGCATCTTTTAATGTGTTAGCAAAACTTTCGCGACGAAAACCGTGAATGTTAACTAGATAATCTGCAATAGTGTCTTTACCACTGCCAATAAAACCCACGCAACCAATAATCATTTTAATGTCTCCTCCAGCCATAATTTACATTCAGGCCATTGTTTGTATATATGTGCTAGTCCGCCAGCACTACGCCATTCTTCACAGTTACTTGTTCTATCATCAATTAGAATATCTCCGGGTTTACAGTGACGCCATTTGTCGTGACTGAATGGCCCAAAAAATACTGTAATATCAGGATAGCGTTCGTGCGCCCACCATACCTTATCACTGGCAGCGTAAGGCATGGTATAGTCATGAGGAAGTGCGGTTAGAAAGGTCACACGTTCTGCTTGTCCAGAGGATACTAGATCTCGGCAGTATTGTACTAATTCGTCGGCACCAGGCTTTTTGGGAAGGTTGCGATAGAAGTGCTGATCTCGTTGAAGTTTTTTCCAGTCAGCGTCTGGAATTCTTTGTCCGTAATCCCAGTTACGCTGTACCATTTCCCTAGCAGTCTTCATCCAGTCCGCTACTACGTCATCCATGTCTAAGTATATATTCATGCTAATAGTATATAGCATTAAAATCTATTTGTCAACAGTGTTTTTACTTTTTAGGCGTGGGATTTTCACCAGTGAGTTTTGGCCTAGCAAACCATAACTTAAACCATTCATCACTGCCAGGACGAATGTTGTGCTGTTGCATATACTTGCCTTTGTTTGTGCCAATCTCGCCAGTGATAGGACTGTCTGCATTTTTATCAATGCCTGCAAGTTTTCTAAGTTTATCTGCTTCGTTCATTTTGCAATATAAATCTTATCGCTTACTATGACACCAATATATTTTCCTATGCCTCTGATTCCCAATTGAGCCATGGGAATTATTATATACTGTGCATTGGGAGGTAGTCTAGGTTGTATTTCGTCTTTATTATACATTACTGCTTGATAATCATTGCCTTTATAAGAAATAGTGATTGTTCCATCTTCGTTTTTAGTGGCAGAATCAGAAATTGCAGGCATGGGTGAACTAGCAACAGGTCGGCCAGGTTGACCAAACACGCTGGGATGATCAATCAATGGATTAGCTTGAGCACCTAATGCGGCAGCACTCATTGCTCCTGCGGCCGCCAACTTTTTTAAATTTAATTCATTTAATTCTGTTTCATTCATTATTTCATTAATACGCATAATCTTATCCTATAATAAATCCCATTGGGTCACTACCATCAATATACAAGTTCAAGTCTTGTTCTAATTTTTCTATTTCTGCCTGTGCTTCTGCTTTTAAGTTATCACCGTTCAAACTTGTTCCGCCTTGTGGACCTGCAATAGTGCTAAACTTACTACGTGCTTCGCCTAATATGAATTTGGCCTGTGCCATGGCATAATCTTTAATCCAAGGACTGCCGTAAGTATCATTTAATAAATCCTCATCATCTTTTTGTACAAATGCCCAAAGATAAACTTCATCATCTGCCTTAAATTTACGGTGAATGAATAAAGTACGATCGCCAGGATTAAATGTAAAAGTACAGTATGCTCCAAACATACGTGCTAGTAATTCTCTACGATCTGCATATAGTTCGTAGTTTAATAGACCTGAGAAGTTGGTGTTACTCTGCAATAACATATTACTCAAGTACATGGTGTTAAAAGGTTCAAAATCAACACCGGTACTGCTAATGCCCATAGCACCAGTGTGACGTAAATATACATCACGAATATTAACTACTTCTAGTGGGAGTTGATATGATTGCACTTCTGTTTGAATATTTAATTTTAAAAACTTTTCTGAAACTGCTCTACTACTACGCTGACGGAACTTGCGAAGAGACTTTGCAATAGCCAAGTCGTAGTGTGCAGAATCCAATTCTACATCAACCATACCGCCACCTAGGCGTAATTCTATTTCTTTAACTAATTCGTCTTTGACGCTCATAAAAAATCTCCCGTTATGTATATTTAGCGGGAGATTTTAGTTTGAGTATATTGTATTCTACAGTATGTCTTTGTTGAGATGGGTTTTGATTTTCTTAAAATTATCAACAATTCCACTAAAATAAGTCAAATCACCTTGATCAATATAATGCATATAGTCCTCGTATGTCAACACTTTAGGAAATATATCTTTCTTAAATTTATCCAAAGTGACAACGCTTATATCTAATTCATTAATTGATTGGTATATAAGATCAGCAAATATTTTAAGATTATGATTAGAAAAATGATTAACTCTAGGATCTGTTAGGCAATTTCTTATCCAGTCAAAGTATGAAGAAAAGTTATTAATCTCCTGCCCAGAGATATCCATTAATGGCGTTTTCAAATATAAAAAATTCTTTGGAAGATTTGTTAAAGGAATTTCTTTTTCCAATTTCCAGCCTGACATTAAAAGAATCACACTATCTGGATAGTTGTCGGCACAATTTTTTATTGCATGAACATAGCAAGAATGATTAATATTGATTAACCCTAGATCCATTTCAGTCAAGTACCATTCAAGATGATGTTTATTTTCTTTTAACCAAGCGTTTTTAGATAAACTTAGATCTTGAATTTCAATTAATTTAGAACTGTAAAATGTGGCAGATTCTGGAAACGTATTTTGAAATTCAAGATGTACTCTTCCAGGATTAGCCAATGATAAAATAATTATATCGCCGTTATTGATTTTATTATTCTCAATGTCGTCTACAAATGTTTTCATGCAGAACTCTGCACTACTGGCACGAACTGCTTTGTTAACTACTTCTAAATTTAACTTTTCGGATAAAAGTCGAACCCAACCTAGATCACGATTAAATAGATAAGGAGCAACAAAGCTGTCGCCATATGCCAATATTTTTTTCATTTATATATCTATCACCTTATAGCTTACGTCCATTGACTGTAATTGAGTCGCGTGTAGTATTAAATTCAATTAAATAACTTGCATTTGGAAATTTCACAATATTAACTCTATTATTAATAGTTTGAATTTTAGTAAACTGTCCATTATTAAATGTCCATACTGCACTTTTATAAAAACTACACAACATATCTAATTTGCCATCACCATTGAAGTCGGCAAATTGCACTTTATAGCACCATTCACCAGAGTTAGATATTGAACCACTTTGATTAGGAAATACTGTTTCTGTAATGTCTATCCAAACACCATTTACTTTCTTCAGTGCTTGAAAGTATTGTCCAACCCAAGCACCGTTGCTTTCTTGATTTAATAAACTTGCAATAATTTCAGGCTGTCCATCTCCATCAATGTCATAAAATGTCACAAAACTATAAGGTAGTTGACATACCCTATTATTAATTAAACAATTTCCTTTTGCATTAATCATTGCAACATACTTTGATGGAGCAAGTACCGTCTGTGATTTATTATAGGATAGTATGCCGTTAGATTCTAAAATAGTAATTGAACCATTGTTGCCCAGAACAATATCAGGAATCCCATCTCCATTTAAATCAGTGCTATTGGCTACAAAATGTTCACCTTTGTCAGTAGTTAAAAGATTTAATACAGGTTGACCAAATTGGTCCAAGTCGTTAGGTTTAAGTGCTAAAGGAGTTTCTAAAAAATTACCACCGGTTACCAAATAGCTTTTATTTGTATAACGAATGCCAGGCACATTACAAATATCATTTCTGATATACGGACTATTAATTACTAGGGCATCTGTTTTACCATCTTTGTCAAAGTCAGCGGCAATTAGTCCATGACTATAATCGTTGTATTGAGGTAACTGATTAGATACATTAACCATTCCCGATGTTTTGTTAAGCACCAAAGAGTTTTGATTACCGCAATTATAACTACCACCATCAACCCCATGATCAGCGATGAAGATATCATTACGTCCATCACCATCAAAGTCTGCAATAGCGGCTTGTCTTGGCCAAATATGAGTACTTGCAACACTTTTAAATGTTTGACTAACTTCGTAGGTATTTAAAATTGGATTATACATTAGCAAGATAGGCTTAACACTTCTATTAACACTATTATATGTACCTTTTTCTAATCTCATTACACCTACTAAAACATCATCATACCCGTCACCATTAACATCGCCAATAGCAAGAATATCATGCATCAAATCATCATTTTGACTATTGTTGAGATTTAATTCTGTTTCTAAGGCAGAATTAATAGTTACTGTTACTATTTGTGTAATTTGGTTCGGAGTAGTATCTGCTCCGGTTGCGCCACCACAGGCAACTAATGTTAACACTAAAATTAAAATTAGATTTTTCATTTGTATACTTTTAATAAAATCACATCAGTACTTATACGTCCATTGAGTTTGATCTCTGTGCTCTTAACACCTTTAAACCATTTCTTAGCGGCTGGTTTTCCGTTTGCTGTAAACTCTTTAAGTTGTTCTTTGGGCTTACGTAGAGTTTTCTGCACACTTGCATTGGCATCAAATCCTAGAATAGAACTATTCTTAACAGTCAATGCACCTGCATATTGATCTGCAATGTAGATACCTAACTTGCGTGTCTTTGTATTGTAGACCCATAACTCTTGTGCTGTAAGAATTGCAGTTGGCTCCACACTTTTGAGTGCCAGTTCTTTAAACTCTTTTTGGTACTTCAATTTTGCTACTACCTTCTCTGGCAGTACTGCTTTCTTCTTGCGTGGAGCCTTAGATGCTTTCTTTACTACATTATAACTGTTAGCGTCTGTCAGAGCCTGTGTCCACCATTTGATCATTGCTGTAATCTGACGCTTGCCCAAATGCTTGTATGCTTCTAATAGCTGACTGTCTTTAGTTGAATTGACTTCTTCAAACTCTGAGATCTTTTTGTTAATGAACTCTTGCACAGTTTTGACCTGTACTGCTGGCACGTTCATCTGTGTCATCAACTCTACTAACTTGGGTTCGCCTTTGAACTCTACTGTAAAGTCATCAAATCGACCTTCAAGTTCTCCTAAGAACTCTGAGGTTTTTTCTGCCATGCGTTCTTGTATATTGAATTTAGGCTTATCGTCTACCACAACTTCCACAACTTGAGCGGATGTGTCAATGCCCTTGTCTGCTTGTTTAAGTTGTTTGACAAGAGTACGTAGTGTACCAAAACGTAGTGATAGTCCAACACGCCCTGCTCTTAGTGCAAAGCCCACTGTGGTGCCAGGCCAAATGTCACCACGACGAACCGCATCTGCTGTTTTTTGACGACGTGGATTACGTGCTAGAAATTGGCTTAACCATTCTGCACTTTTCTTTTTATCTTGTGTATGTGCATACCAATTAAGTGAACGCATGACCTGTGTCTTGTACTCACTGTCAGTCCATGCTTGCTGTTCTTCTACACTAGGATAAGTGGGTTCCTCGCCAACATACTTTGCGTCTACTTCTCGGTAGACCACTGTTTTGGCAGGAGGTTCAAAACGCCATGCTAGTTTATCTGTGTTTATTTGTTTAACTGCTTTTTTTGTAGCCATGCTTAATCCTAGGTAAAAATGTAATTATACACTAACTTCTATTATTTGTCAATTGCTCTACGCAAAAGTAGTTCCTGTCTTGAGAAAGCATCAATCTCCCAAGGCATGTCCAAATACTTGGTTTTTTTGCTGTAGCGTTTACCTTTCCAAATTCTAGCTTCATTTGGAAGAAATTTCATTTGTCCTTTAGCCAACTGTTTGACGTGTACCATTTCGTGTGCCAATGTAGTGGCCATTTCCATGATAGAGATTGGAGTAACTCGTTTTGGTGTTTTGAGTAACACCATCATACAGTCTGCTACTTCTATGTTCATTGTAGCACCTTGGAAATCATCTTCCAAATCTTTAGTGACTTTTACTAGAACCGCTCGTTTACTGTTAGTAAGTCCCAACTGTTCAATAAACGATGGCATCAAACTATCTAAAAACTTTTTAATTTTTGGATTATCTGCGTCCACATCATATTCCATCATATGAGTCCTTTTTGTGTGTATAACGTATTATACTATAAGAATCAATTTATGTCAATTAAAAACCCGCCGAAGCGGGTTGGTATTAATCAATTACTATTAATTAAAAATTATGTGTCAATCCAAGACCAACTTGTTTAACATCATTTGCTTTACCACCAACATCCACTGAGCGATAAGCCAATAACGCACTAGTACGCTTGCTGAAAGCATAGTTAACACCTAGGTTATATGCTGTAACTTCACCAGTTTTCAAACCAGTTTTGTTACCATAACTGGCTTTAACACTGACTGCGGTATTGACTGGCACTGTTACACCATAAAAGTGACTTTTGGTTTCAACTGTACCGGTTTTGTCTTCACTTTGAATTGTGGACAATTCTACACCAGCTACTTTTCCGCTGACTGTTACTAGATTAGTATAATCAGCGCCACTGGCAAAACGTGCAACTGCTGTGGTCACTGGACCTAACTTACCACTCAAACTCCATGAGTTTGCTTCTGCTGTGGTAGTAGCAGTATACATACTACGATCATATGCAAAATTAACAGGACCAACATTTGTTGCTAAAAAGGCACCATCGCCAATACGCTTGTCACGTAGATTAATAACATCAGGTGATACAGATGCGTAATTTGCTCCGCCGAATGGATCAGCAGTTTTTGCTGTGATATATTCACTGTGTTCTTTGCGTCCTAAATCAACGCTGCCAAATTTGCTGGCAAGACCAATAGTGCTTTGACGGTCACCAAGCTGAGTTGCTGTACCTGCTTTTGGATCATCAGCTGCCACTGAAGTTTCAACTACTACTCTAGCTGAGAGACCTTGACCTAGATTTTCTTGTGCTTTAAAGCCAATACGACTAGAATCATTTACTAGAGATCTAACGGTGGTAGTACCAGTTTTTGTATTGTCAACGACTTCACTGAGTCTGCCGTAGACTGTGACTTGAGCAGATGCCGCAGTTGTTGCTAATACTAACATAGTTGCTAAGATTGTTTTTTTCATATTAAATTTCCTTTTTGTTTTTCAGCAGATTAAAAAATAACTTGCTACCTTTATATAGTATAGGTATTCTAATTATACTGCCAAATAGGTTAAAAATCAAAGATTTCCTTGGAATTTGAACATATTGCCAATTAAAAGTAATAGGTAAATAGTATTACTATGCCAAGACTAAGCCTGTGGAAACCTGAAAAAACCAACGATTACTATTTCATGGATAAACTCATCCGTGAACAATTTATGGTCGGTGGTACTGGCGTGTTGATCCACAAATATTTACAACCTGCAGATCAGGGTGCCAGCACTGATCCAACCAAGCCCAACTATAGAGCTGATGACATACTCAACGAAACTAAGATTCAGGACTTGTTGTTTTTAGAAAATCGTGATAGAATTTATGATCCTGATATCTATGACCTTCGTGGAGTTTATAATGTTGGAGATCAAGATTTTGACTTAACACAATTTGGTTTGTTTCTAAGTGCTGATACTATCTATATCACATTCCATACCAATGACATGGTTGATAGAATGGGTCGTAAACTCATGGCAGGTGATGTACTAGAACTACCACACATACGTGACGATTTATTGTTAGACGAGACTAAACCTGCAATTAATAAATTTTATGTTGTACAAGATGCTAGTCGTGCCGCAGAAGGTTTTAGTCAAACTTGGTATCCACACATTTGGCGTATTAAAGCCAGTCCAATGACAGATGCCCAGGAGTATAGAGATATTTTATCACAGCCCGCAGACAATGGTGTTGACACTCTAAAAGAAGCATTAAGCACTTATCAAAGAGAATTAGAAATATCCAAATCTATTATTGCTCGTGGTGAACAACTGGCGCCAACTATTTTAGATAATGGCAGTAATGTCTTACAGGATACTACTAAACAATATCAGGTAGGAGCAGATCCAACATATGATCATGGAGAAGCATTAAACTCTGGATTAAGTTTTCCACTGACACCACACCAAGGAGATTTCTTCTTACGCACTGATTACAAACCTGCGGCATTATTTGCTTATCGTGGCACACGTTGGCAACGTATTACAACACAGAACGGTCCAGTAGGTTTACAAGATGCTGTGTTAAACGGAGCAGGCTTTATTAATAATAATGCGGTGACTGTTGTAGGTAATAAAGAATTCCCAGAACGCCAAGCATTGAGCCAGATTGTTAAACCTAAGACTGATTTCTAATTATGCAATATTTTTACGATGAACAAATAAGAAAATACTTAACGCAATTTATGCGTATTTTAGGTGGCTTTAGTGTAAAAACTGGCAAAGATCGCAACGGTGCCGAGTCATATATTCAAGTACCTGTACGCTATGGTGATATCAATCGTATGGCTGCCCACATAATTAAAAATCAAAGTGAGAATATGATCAATACTGTGCCGTTTATCAGTTGCTATGTCACTGACATGACTATTAGTTCTGAGCGACGAATGAATCCCACGCATGTGGATAAAGTCAAAGTCTACGAAAAGAAGTTTGATGCAGAAGCTGGTGAATATGTAGATGGAGAAGTGGGTAATACTTATACCATTGAACGTTATATGCCAGTGCCATATGACTTAACTGTGCAAGTTGATATATGGACCAGCAACACAGATCAAAAATTACAATTACTAGAACAACTATTGGTTTTATTCAATCCCAGTATTAATTTAAAAGTCAATGACAATCCTTTCGACTGGAGTAATTTAACCTACACTGAATTGGTAAACTTGGTATGGAGTGTACGTCAAGTACCTCAGGGCACTGATGACATTATTGATGTTGCGGCCATGAATTTTACCATCCCTGTGTTAATCAATCCTCCTGCCAAATTAAAACGTCAAACATTGATTCACAGTATTTTAACAGAGATAAGAAAATTAAAAGAAGGTGATTCATTGGATTGGATTCCTGGAGATCCTATTCCTAACAAAGAATGGGTGGTAGTGACTTTTGAAAATTTAAAATTGCAGGTTAAAATTGAAGGTGATAGAGCAATATTGCTAAACAGCACTGGGGGTATGACTAATCAAAATGGCGATGTATTAAGTTGGGCAAATGTATTAAAACCTTATGGTGAACTGAGATTAGGCATTAGCAATTTAAGATTAAGACGAGGTGCTGACATAAGTGATCCCAGTCAAGATATAATTGCTGTTATAACTGATTTAGATCCTGTGGAACTTAATGTAGCAACTATAAGCATAGATTCCACTACACTACCCAACGCAACTACTCCAGCAGTCGATGCCATTATAAATCCTACTAGAAGTAGTCCTGGTAAGAATCTAGCAAACGCAGTTACTGGTCAGCGTTATCTAGTTTTAGAAGATGTGCCCAATACCAATGCATGGGGAATAACAGGAGCTTTGGCCAATGATATTATACAATACAACGGAAGTAGTTGGATTGTTAGTTTCAGTAGTATAAGTAATAGTAATGCTATTATAGTAAATGCAACAACAGGCTTGTACTATGAATGGCGTAATGGTCAATGGATCAGTGCTGTTGAAGGCACTTATCAAAATGGATGGTGGAGATTATATCTTTGAAACAGTTTAAAGGCGTTGGAGCAATTATAGTCAGTGAAGAATCTGGCCGAGTTATGACGGTGCTTCGCAGTCCTGAGGAAAGTTATCCTAATACTTGGACCTTTGCTGGAGGTAAAGTAGAAGTTGATGAATCTCCCAATGCGGCTTTGATTAGAGAGCTTGAAGAAGAATTACAATTAAATAAGATTAAAAAAATAATTCCCTTGCACAGATATCAAAATAGAAGTAAAGATTTCATTTATGATACGTTTGTTGTATTAGTAAGTAAAGAATTTGTACCCGAGCTTAATTGGGAAAATTCAGGTTATGCATGGACTGACATAGATAGTTTACCCAGTCCTTTACATCCAAAAACAAGAAAAATGATTAGTTCATCAAGACTAATCAAAAAATTTAAGAATTTTTACAATTGGGTTGATAAAAAGAATGGCAGCAGAGATAATAAAATTCCCGAAAAGACAACATCTTAAGATTGCAAAATCTGTTGACTTATATTATTGTTGGGATACTAGGCTTAACAATCCCTTATTGAACAGTATTTTTAAACAAGAAGTAAGTTATGTAGAACGCTGGTTTTTACAAACTCGTCATTTATTAAACAACGAAGTCAACGAACATCCTATACTACAATTATTGTTCAGTACTCAAGATACTACCCTTGATTTATTGATTGAGAATACCACTAAAGATTTAAACATTCAATTACAATCTGCCAACATCGCATATAAAGATGCAACAGATTTTAATATATCTAGATTAAATCGTTGGCTGGTTAAGTGGCAAGGCTTACAACAATATCGTTGGCGTTCTTGAACTCTTTGATTCCCAAATGTCCTAATTCAAAACTAACTTTGACATCCAACCAAACTGGGATATTATTCTTTTTACAATTTCTAAAAAACTCAATATCTTCCCCAGTGTAATGACCATTTTGAAATCCTAGAATGAACCAAGGCAATTCTAATTGATTAAACACTTGAATTTGTATTAAACAAAACCCCAAGGCCATGGCCTCTACTCTTATGTGACTATCGGTTTGTTCATGTAGTTTTACATATGTATTCCAATCGTCAATACTATGCCAAGCTGTGGGGATAACTGGCTCTAGTCGTTTGCTGTATGCACCACCTACCACAGGTTCATTAAAGTTAAGCATTTCTATTACATGACTTGGTTTAAATGTAATATCACTGTCAATAAACATAACATGAGTTGCACCCCAGTCCTGTGCCGCTTTAACTAATTCATGACGTTGATTGGCTATTAGTGTTCCGGGACTTAAAAACAAATTATGTTCTATGCCAGCTTTGGATAATGCTTTACTTAAATTATATAAACTAAATGCACACCTACTGTGCATTTGTTCACGTGTAGGCATGCATATTGCTATTTTATGTTTCATTATTTAATTTTTTTGAGTACTAATGTAGTTGGTGTTTCGCTACTATCGCTGGGAAGACCTGCATCGGCAGAATAATCATCTTCTAGACTAATTCCAATTTGTTCTTCTGCTTTTATAGTAGCTTCTTTAATAGTGTTGGCCAATCTCACACAGATTTGTGTTGATTTGATATACAAGTCCTCTGGCAACTTTGCCATTTTAGTCATTGTATCTACTGCTGGTTTACCATAGGTCAGCAATTCGATGGCAGCAATTTTACCTAAGTGTTCTGCCCAATAATCTCGTTCTAGTATTTCCCAATTAGAAATTTTAGATTCTAATTCAGAAATGTCTTGATCTAACAAGATTTTTTCTAAAGTTTGTTTTTCTTCTTCAAGACATTTAGTTTCAAATTGTCTTGTTTCAGTGAGAAGATCACTGTTAATTTTTCGAATTTTATTTACTACTTCAATGATGTATCTTGCATGTGATACACCTGATTGAGTATGAAAATTTTCAATCTCAAATGCACTCTGTGCATTATAAGGGCATAATTCAAAAAGTTTGGTTAGTTGGTTAGTCATAAAAATACCTCAATATGTTAGTACTGAGGTATTTATAATTAACTTTCTAAATTAAGATGTTAATATGTGTAAGGAACTGTTGAACCACCGAATGTGGATGACATACTAATTTGAACACCAGAACTTCTGCCCTTGTTAGGGCCAAGCGTTCCGCTCAAAGTAATATTCTGTCCTGCGCCTGGGGCTACGTTATTATATGCTTTTCGTATCTTTCCCATTGCGATTTCAGTGCCTGTTGCTGGTAATAAAGCCATTTATGATCTCCTGTTTTGAAATTATTTATCGTAAATAATGTTTTTTTAACTTGTGAGAAGGGAGTTTCCTCCCTTCTCATTACATATTAATGTAAAGTCTTTTTAACATCCTTACGTAGTTCTTCGATCATAGCTTGTTGCTCTTTAATAGCGTTAACTAAAACGGAAACAACTTTGTCATAACGAATAGTTTTGTAACCAGCAATACCAGATTGTGTTACCAATTCTGGCAATACTGCTTCAACTTCCTGAGCCATTAAACCAATTTGGTCCATGTGCTTTGGAAGACCTAATGATTCAGCCAATTCGCTTGAATCATATGTATAACCATTGATAGCCATAACTTTTTCAAGTGCGCTATCAATCTTAGTTACATTTGTTTTTAGGCGTTCGTCTGAGTAGTAAGCTGTAATCTCACCAGTTGCTGTAATACCACCAGATACTGTTAAAGCACCTGTTGCTGTTGCACCAGATACTGTTAAAGCAGTTAGTGTACCAACGCTGGTAATTGCTGTTTGAGCGGCTGTTGTTACAGTACCAGCTGTTGTAGCTGT